>ENA-UPTF01001901-UPTF01001901.1-marine-metagenome-genome-assembly--contig:-NODE-1901-length-12629-cov-2.483668_pt1 | contig 12629 bp, 11 predicted proteins | sample MGYA00238166_ERZ767019 | MGnify/ENA primary metagenome ERZ767019 (study PRJEB28930, sample SAMN06266391) | marine metagenome | isolation source: Sea water from 250 m depth | place: Atlantic Ocean... | reverse complement strand
CCAAAAAGTCCGGCTAATTTGTGTTGCGGTCATTGGCCTGATCGGGGCCGGATGCCAGGCACTAAAGCAGGTCGACTGGGACGGGCGCGTTGGCCAGTACAGTTACGAGCAGGCTGTGGCAGAACTTGGCCGGCCTACAACCGAGGCAAAACTCGCGTGTGGCTTGCGCCGGGTTGAATGGATTACAAACTCCGGTGCCTCTGCGGGCGGCCACACTGACTGGTGCTGGCTATCGGCGGGCGACATTGGGCGTCTTGCCGCTGGAGCCGACGGAGATACACCGGTTGCGCGACCGGTATCTGCAGCTGACTTTTGATAAGGCCGGGCGACTGGTTGCCTGGAAAAACGGGACGAAAACAGGAGACTAACATGAAGAAAAACAGAACGAGTGCATTTACGTTGATCGAGTTGCTGGTGGTAATCGCCATCATCGCCATACTTGCTAGCCTGCTGCTGCCGGCGCTTGCCAAGGCCAAGAGCCAGGCACACCAGAGCATTTGCCTGAACAATTTCAAGCAACTCGGTATCATGATGCAGTTATATGCGGACGACAACGAGGACGACGTGGTGCACAACGGTAATGGACAACTTCGTTTGACCTGGGTTGGCGGTGTTTTTTCCAGCCGACCTGAGGATGCCGGCAAGCCGGAAATGCTGATCGATAAGAGGCTTTCGCTGTTTGGCCAGTACATCAAGACCGTGGGCATTTACCGCTGCCCCTCGGATAAAACCACCATCAACGTGAGGGATCCTATTAAGAGGAAGACGATCCCGAAGCCGCGTCTGCGCAGCTATTCACTCAACAGCTTCGTCGGTTGGAACACGAATACCCGGGGCTCAGGCGAACCGGCCTATCGGAACCAGCCTAACCCGAGTTACCAGAGTTATCTCAAGATGTCTGATTCCGCCAAGGGGCCTTCAGAGCTGTTCACCTTTATCGAGGTACATCCAGTGAGCCTGTGCCGGCCTTTTTTTGGGCATCAAATGAAACAGAGTTTCTATCATGTGCCGGCCGGTTATCACAACGGCAAGGCGGCGTTGGGATACATCGATGGCGGCTCCAGGGTAAATGAATGGAATCATCCACAAACAAAAGCTTTACTGGCAAGGACCAAGGAAGCCCACTGGGGCAATCACACCCACGGAAATGCCCGAAATACGGACGTTATGTGGCTGCAGGAACGGGCCACCATCCTGAAGGGTCGGCGCCGTTAGGATTCCTTATCCATTCGGCGGAACTGCCGCAGTAAATTTACGATCCCACGCGAATTCGGATGCGGTAGCTCCATCCACTCAAGTAGACCGATTGTTGCCTCTTCGATTGCAGCCGGGCCATGGACTTCATCTCGAGCGAAGTTCAAGAATTTCATCAGGCGGAAGGCGTTAAACCAGCGGAAAAACCGCTTTCGAAACGCGCCCAAGTCGCCCGAGTTAGCCCGGATTTCAGGAACAACCGACTCGAGAAATTCATCGCCTAAAAACCGGGCTATCGCATCGGGTGCGTCAATGCTGGGTTTGCCGGTTTCCCACAGCTCCTCCACCTGGCCAAGCAGCCATTGCACATCGCGGTACGCTTGCAGGGGATAGGTGGCCAGCTTTCCGTCGGCCACGTAGTCACCCACTGCCTTGCCGGTGCCGAACGGCACACGACAGGACAGGCGCGGTGAGGGGTACACGGTGACGCCGGTCAGTAGTGACACCTGTCCAAGCCAACTGATTTTCTGTAGGAAATAAAAATCCTCGCCGGCCTGTCGACGGTTCATCCCACCCTGTTTCACATAGGCCCAGGCCCGAACCGCCATCGCCGAGCCGGTGGTGTGAAAGCAGTACGGGAAACCGATGAACTTCTGCGCCTGGACGTGATAGCGCAGATGTAGCTCGTAGGCGGCGATACCATCAAACACCGGCTGGCCAGGCGTCCTGTCTCCAAATTCAAGCGCAGCCCACTCGTCAGCGTCGAGCGGATGCTCGAAGTGAATACTACAACCAGGCATATCCGGCTGCTCGGCGAAGTGTGCTTCGATTCCGGTGAAGTAATTGGCGGAGCAGCGGCAGTCGGCGTCGTAGCAGACGAGTAGGCCATCTTCTGCCTGAGCAACGTCGGCGAGTCGTCGCAGTGCCTCGTCCATCCCGCTCTTACGCGCTTGGCCGACACCGGCATGCCTGTGCGGCAGGTCTGGCAGATGCAGCAGGTGAATGGGCAGCCAGTGGTTGCCCCGCCCGGCCAGCCAATTGGTGGTTTGACTGAGGGTATGCTGGTTTTGAAGGGCTACCTCTGCGGAGTTTTTTTCGGAGCTGTTGATGACGACAATCACCTCCACTTGGCCAAGCGGAGGCTCGCAGTTGGCCAAGCGTTCGAGCGCACCTACGAGGTCCGGCTCGTCGTGGCAGGGGATGACGACAACCATCTTCAGGGCAGGGTGTGGGCTGGCGTTGATCAGCCGGGGTCCAGCCGATTTCTGTAGGTACTTTTCGTGGGATGCATCCACTTGCCGTCTGGGTAATTTGGCGTCTTGCGACTACCCGTTCAATGGAATAACCGCAAATATTACCTAGATCAGTGGTGATTTTGTAGTAATGAATATTCTGAGTGGCATTCTGAACTGCTCGGCGTCACGCTCCACCGAGATTATCATTTTATGAAAACGATCAGAGTTATCATCCTCTTTGCCACGGCGCTTGGCCAGGCGGTGCTGGTGCACGCGGAGTTTCGCGCCGGGATTGCGGTGCGGATTGTCACGCCCGATCCGTTGCTTCCGGTATCTGGCGGTGTCGGCCCGTCCAGTCCGGTCACCAAAAAAAAAGGTGATCTCACGGTGCGGGCGTTGGTTCTCGAGAACGACGGCACGCGGGTGGCGTTCGTCAGCACCGATTTTCTCGGCTTCCCCGCCGTGTTAGGCGACCGTGTGCGGCGAAAGGTGAAATCGATACCCTCCGGGCATATTTTAATCGGCGCGACACACACGCACAGCGCGCCCGACTGCTACGGTTTCCCCAACGGCAAGGGTGGCACAGATGCGGATCTCGAGTATTTGGAATCGGTCTGCAACAGAGCCGCCGAGGCGGTCAACGAGGCGGTCGCAGGGCTGCAACTGGCGTCTCTTAGGATCGCCACTGGCAAGGCCAACGGAAAGATCGCTTACAACTATTACGCGCCGAAGCTGTATGACCCGCGCTGCAATGTAATGCAGGCAGTCGACCGCGACGGCAAACCATTCGCCACACTGATCAACTACGCCATCCATCCAGAGGTGCTTGGCTCAAGCCAGGGCATTCTCAGCCCGGACATGGTCGGGCCGCTGTACGATCGCATCGAGCGGAACGGCGGTGGCACTGGCATTTTTATGAATGGCGCACAGGGCGGGATGGTCACCGCCGATGTCCGCGGACCGGACGGCAATGATGTCCAGACATGGGACGAGTGCCGTCGCATCGGCCACCTGCTCGCCGACGAGGCATTGCGGATTATCAGCGGTACAGAAGCGCAAAAAAATCTGAAGATCAGTTGTGCCTGGCGGGATGTGACGCTGCCGGTTGACTCGCCGATGCTTTTGGCCATCATGAAGTCATCGCCGTTGCGCCTGGCCGAGCTAGACAAAAAATCGATCATCACCCGCGTAAACCTTGTGCACGTTGGCGATGCGCAGATTCTCACTATTCCCGGCGAGGCATTGCCGAACATTGGGTATTATCTCAAGCGCAAAATGACAGGACGTCACAACTTCCTGTTCGGCCTGACGAACGACGCGCTGGGCTATATACTGACCAAGGAGGACTGGAACAGCTTCGAGAGGTACGACTACGTCACCCGCACCAGCCTGGGCGAATCGACCGCCGAGATTCTTATCCGCGAGTCGCTGCGTCTCGTCAATGGGACCGCCGCCAAGTAGTTGTTTCAGCCAAGGCCAATTTCCTCGAGCCGCTTGGCCAGGAATTCTCCCGCTGTCCAGCTTGGGTAATTCGCCTGGCCATTTGTACGCTTGATGCATGCCGGGAGCGGTGTCAGGTCGGTATCTTTTCTTGGATGCATGAAAAACGGCATCGACAAGCGGCGCTTGAGCAACTCCGGCGGGTTCACCACGCGATGCATCGTGCTGCGAAACCGGCCGTTTGTCAGGTTGGCCATCATGTCACACGAGTCGACAATCAACTGGTTTGGCTTGGCATCTATCGGCACCCAATCACCGTCCGGGGTCTGCAACTCCAGCCCGCCTCCGGTCGCCTGGATCAGTAGTGTAATAAAGTTGATATCCTGATGTGCCGCCGCTCGTGCTGCCGAGTTGTCGGCTTCCTCAATCGGAGGGTAATGGATCAGGCGTAGGATGCTGTCACTGCCTTCGGTCAGGCGCGGCAGAAACTCCGCCTCTAGGCCAAGGTGCTCACTGCATGCGCCAAGCAGTTTTATGCCTATGCCCTCGAGTTGCCGATACAGTCTATCGATCGTTTCACGAAACCCGGGTACCTCGCTTGGCCAGGCGTTGGCAGGCAGCGAGTTGCCGTCCTCACGGCCGATCTGGAAAAATTCCTTCAAGTCCGCCTGCTCGCTATTCTTGGCATGTTCGCGGCCGAACTCGGTGAAACCGCGCTGCCCATTCGTTTCCGGTCGGCGATAGATTCGCTTGGTTTCCTCCGGCAGCGAGAAAAATGTCTCAGCGACCCGGTAGCAGTCGGCGATTTGTCCGGCCGAAATCCCGTGGTCCGTGACGATAAAAAAACCGGACTGCTCCAGCGCCTGTCCAACCGTTTTCACCGATACGGTACGGTGCGCCGATGAATCCAGTGACCGGAGTGAAATGGTGGGAATCGAGATGTCGCGCATATTGTGCGACAATCCAACGATCGCCCGCCGGGAATGTCAAAGACAACGTTACCGGTTTTTCGTTTCAAATCGCGTTGCTTGCCTTAAAATCCCAGTGATGTGCGAATGGCAATCCGCGCCCCTTGGTGGCTTTGGCCCAACCTGCTCAACCTCGACTCGCCGCTGCTGGCGTTAATCTGGCAGGAGCAGTTTGCTCGGGTCGCCGGCGTGTCGGTGGGGTGGGGCGAGCGCGTCCTGCTCTTCTGCTGCATATGGTTGGTTTACTGGGCCGACCGGGCACTGGATGCCGTTGAGTCTGGTGGAAAAACGGAGACCGACCGGCACGCGATTCAACTTCGAGGGAAGCCCATTTGGCTGGGCATCTCCATTGTGGTTTTAGTCGTCGCGATTGTGCTCGCGGTAATTACACTCAACTCCCGCGCGTGGCTGGGAGGTGGCGTGGTGCTGGTCTTCACGGTGGCACACTTTGGGGCGACGCATTGGCGACCGGCCCTGCGCAATCGGTTTTGGCCGAAGGAATGGCACGTCGGTTTTGTGTTTTCGGTGGGCTGCGCACTGCAGGTTTGGTCCGTCGCACCAGGTGCTTGGTCAAGTTTGCTGCTGCCGGTGTTCGGCTTCGGTGCGTTGTGCGCGATGAGTTGTTCGCACATCACTGCCTGGGAGGTCGTCACGGCGGATCGGGACGACCCCGACTCGCTGCTAAATGCTCATCCGAGGTTCGTTCGCCGCCTGTCGTGGTTTGATATTACGCTTGGCCTGTTGGCGGTGGTTGCCGCTGTTGCGCTTAGCCAGGCTGCGGAACAGCACGCAATGGCGGCGGTTGGGATCAGTGCACTTGGCATGGCCTGGCTGCACGATCGCTGCGATCGTTTCAGTGCCGGGTTTCTCCGTGCCATGGCCGATTTTAGTCTCTACTCACCGCTACTGTTTTTCGCACTCTGAGTATTCAGTTGGGTTTGTAGCCAGAGGGTAGGGATATAGTAGAGCCAGAAACTGACTCCGTCCATGAGGACGTATTTCCCGAGAACGGGATGGCTGTTCATAATGATTGTTCCGCAGGTGGCCACTATAAAAATGGCGATGGCCTGATAGGTTCGCCGGGCAGTTCGCCAAGGCTAATAGCGGTGTGGGCAGACTGCGCCCAGGCGATTGGCATCCGCATGCGGGTAATCGCCAACGTGCAGATAACGCCTACACTGAGCGAAATCCACACCAACAGTTTTTAGGCAGTTCCTGGTTTCATGTTATAGCTTAGTTAAGTGGGAGTCTAACAACGTTTGAACAGCAGTGGAAAGGGCATTGACACGCGTCACCATTTGGAAATCAGACGGCGCCTCGAGCGTGTACGAAAGGCGGGTTTTTTTTAGCACGATGTAAAACGCCTCGGGCCAAAGCGACCGCGCCTCGGGGGAGACGACCGGTTTAAGGATACCGCCGCTGGCCGGTCGATCGTCGATGCGCTCGGAATGGTCGATCGGGCAGGTCTGGTCAATGGCATCGATGACATCCTTCGACACGGCGGGCAAGTTGTCGGGGTTCAGTTCGTAAAGGTAGAAGCCTCTGGCCTCCCAGTCCTCGTGCAGACAGATGCCAAAATCGAACGTGGGTAGACTGTCGATCCATTTGGTGTGGGTCTGCACTTCGCATGTCTTGATGTAGCGATAGTCGCGGTTGAGATCGATGCCATCTTGGTTTTCGCGGGTGTTCTTCTGGAAGCCGGTCGGGTTGAGGCATGGACAGACGAACAGGTTAACGCCGCTTGGCCAGGCGTTGGCCTGGATCAACTCGAGCATGGCCAGTGGTCCGGCCGGTTCGTCGCCGTGGATGCCGGCGGAAATGTAAATGGCTAGTCGCGGCTCCGAGGCCAGGCGACGCAAACCGTACAGCTTCAGGTCGCCGGTGTTCGGGAAATTTTCGATCGACCAACCGTGCGCTTGGGCAGCGGCGAGAGTGCGCTGCAGCACGTCATCGATGTCGATGGTGTCGCCGCCGTATCCGCCGATGTTTTTTCCGAGCGGCGCAGTCATTTGCCGTCGGATTTAGGCGGTTGCGGCAGTATCGGCCGGTTTGTCCTCGCAACCGCAACGGCTGCCACAGCCCTCGCCGGTTGTCTGGTCGGCGAAATCGTTGTCCCAGTCTGGATCGAGCCCGAGGTCTCGCAGCATCTGCAAATCCTTCTCGACCGGCTGGTTAAGCGTGGTGAGATAGTTGCCGACCATCAGCGCACTTGCGCCGGCGGTGAACACCATGCTCTGCATGTCGCGCAGGTTCACTGTGCGGCCGCCGGCAATCATGATCTCCTTTCGCGGCAGGATGAATCGGAACACGGCAATGGTTTTGAGAATCTCCATTGGCGGTAGCGGTTCCTGATTCTCTAGCGGAGTGCCTTCGATCGGGTTGAGAATATTTATCGGCACGACATTGGCATCAATCTCACGCAATTCCATCGCCAGATCCACGCGGTCCACGCGGTCCTCGCCCATGCCGATGATGCCACCGGAACAAATCTTGATACCGGCATTTTTTAAAAACTGGATCGTCTTGAGACGATCCTCAAACGTGTGCGTCGTGCAGTGCTCCGGGAAAAACCGGCGCGAGCTTTCGAGGTTGTGTCCGTAACATGAGAGCCCGGAATCCTTAAGCCGGTCGGCGACGGCTTGGCTTTCGATCAAGCCTAGCGAGGCATCCGGGCGCGACTTGCCGTTCTCCTTCATCTCGCGGATGCGATCGCACACCTCGTCGAGCATTGGGCCTTCCTTGAGCCCACGCCAGGCGGCGACCAGCCCGACGGCGGTGACACCGTTGTCCCTGGCCTCGGACATTGCTTCCGAAACCGGCTCGGGATCGACAAAACCGTAGCGCGGCGATTCGGTCTGGTAGGCGGCAGACTGGGCGCAGAATGAGCAGTTCTCCGAGCAGGCGCCGGCCTTGGCGTTGACGATGGAGCAGAGGTGAATCTTGTTACCCTTGAAATGTTCTCGGATGCGGTTGGCCCACGCGAGCAGGTCCATGATATCGGTGTTCGACTCAATGTTTGCCAACTCAAGCGCATCGTCACGGGATATTTTTCCGCCGTCGAGAATCCGTTGGCCCAGTTCGGCAACACGTTCCCGTACCGTCATCTCTTTTGTGGCATCCGATAAAGTCACGCTCATGTGGCCGGCAATTTAGCCAAAACCACGCGCTTGGCCAAGCGTAAGAGAGTTTCAAATATTAATTCGATCAACGGTGAAGTTTGAAGCTCGGCTGTCTCTCGCTTACAACGGGGCCTGGCATGGAGACGAAACTCTTTAGCAATGCAGGGGAACCTGACTTGATTGGGTTGCTGAAGCGATTCTTTGGTTACGAGTCATTTCGGCCGCTGCAGGAGGAGATAATGCGCGATGCGCTCGCCGGGCACGATACATTCGTGCTGATGCCGACCGGTGGCGGCAAGTCGCTTTGTTACCAGTTGCCGGCCCTGGCCAAGGGAGGACTGACGATTGTCGTCTCGCCGTTGATCGCGCTGATGAAGGATCAGGTTGACGCGCTGCACGAGGCCGGTGTGTCGGCGACGTTCTTGAACTCCACGCTCAATGCCTCAGAGGCGCGCCGCCGCCTAGCTGGCCTGTACAAGGGTGAATTCCGCCTGCTGTACGTCGCACCGGAGCGGTTGATGCTGCCGGAGATGCTCGATCGCCTGGTCGAGTGGCAGCCTGGGCTGATCGCGATCGATGAGGCGCACTGTATCAGCGAGTGGGGACATGACTTTCGCCCTGAGTACCGGCAGATCGCCGAATTACGCGGGCGCTTTCCTGAGACGCCGTTGATGGCCTTGACTGCGACAGCGACCGAACGGGTTCGGGCGGATATCGTGTTGCAGTTGAATCTGCGCGAGCCCAGGCGCTACGTCGCCAGTTTCAACCGGGCCAACCTCACGTACCGCGTCATCCCGCGCAACCAGCCGTTGCGGCAGGTGCTGGACGTGGCCAGGCGGCACAACGGCGAGAGCGGCATTGTTTACTGTGGTAGCCGCGCCGGCACCGAGCGTCTGGCCAATCGCCTGACCGATCAGGGGATCCGAGCGGTGCCGTACCACGCTGGGCTGGATGCTGGGACGCGTGCGGAAAACCAGGAGGCGTTCATTCGCGACGACGTACAGATCGTGTGCGCGACGATCGCGTTCGGGATGGGCATCGACAAACCGGATGTGCGCTTCGTGATCCATTACGATTTGCCGAAGAACATCGAGGGTTACTATCAGGAAACGGGCAGGGCAGGGCGTGACGGGCTGCCAGCGGATTGTGTGCTGCTGTTCAACGCCTCGGACGTAGCCAAGCAGATTGGGTTTATCGAGGAAAAAGCAGACGAACACGAACGAACTGTTGCTCGGCAATTGCTGCAGCAGATGGTGCATTTTGCCGAGACGAGTGACTGCCGACGCCGTTCGTTGCTGGACTATTTTAGCGAAGCTTTCACGGGCAAAAACTGCGACGCCTGCGACAACTGTATCGAGCCGAAAGAGACATTCGACGGCACGGAGGCAGCGAAAAAGTTCCTCGCCTGCCTCTATCGGATTCGAGAAAAATCCGGTTTCGGTTTTGGGTTGAACCATGTCGTGGAAGTCCTCACCGGCGCGGACACGGAGGCCATTCGTAAGTGGGGGCACGACCAGGTTTCCACCCATGGCATAGGCGATGAATTTGGCCGCGACGAGTGGAAGGCAATCGGTCGCGAGTTGATGCGGCTTGGCTACGCGCGGCTCACACCCGGCCGCATGAGTGTCGTGGAGTTGACGCATGAAGGAAGCGATTGGCTGCGTAGTAAAGAGCCGCTGGAGTTGACGCGCCCCGTCGTGGCCAAGCCGAAGAGTAGAGAAAGGCGTCCTCGCAGCGAGCGAGCCGGTGAGATCGAGTGCGACGAGATGTTATTCGCCCGGTTGCGCGAATTACGTCATGAGTTGGCGGCCGGTCGAGGTGTCCCGGCATACATGGTTTTCGGGGATGTTGCCCTGCGTGAAATGGCAAGGGACTGCCCGGCGACGCCCGAGGCGTTCGGGCTCATCAGCGGCGTCGGCGATAAAAAGAAAGCCGAGTACGGCAACCTCTTCATCAGTGAAATCGCCGTCTACCTTGAGGAAAAAGAGTAGTGGGGACCAAATACAGAGCACGGGATGGCAGGTTCCATGTGCTTGCCAAGCGTTGGGTTATTTTTTCCTGTTGCCCCACGGCCACGGCTTGGCCAAGGCGGCAACAGCCCAGCTTTCCCATTGAGTCGCCATCCGCTTGAGTCGCTTGGGTTGTTTTTCGGCAAGATTGTTCAGTTCTGTGCGGTCGGCCTTGATATCGTACAGTTCCCATGGGCCGGTCGCGCCCTTGGCGACGAGTTTCCATTTGCCGTCACGCATGGCCCGGTTGCCCTCGTGCTCCCAGAAGATTGGTTTTTTGCGCCCGATTTTTTTCCCGTTGAACGCAGGGGCGAGGGAGGTGCCCTGCATCGGGACGATTTCTGTGCTGCCGACTTTTTTCGGGTAGGTTGCCTGGCCAAGATCAACGCAGGTGGCCATGAGGTCGATGAGGTGGCCGGGTTGCTTCTCGAGTTTGCCGCGGCGCTTGGCATTGATGCCGCTTGGCCAATGGGCGATCAGCGGCGAACTGATGCCGCCCTCGTGCACCCAATGTTTGTACTCGCGAAACGGTGTGTTGCTGGCGTTGGCCCAGGCGAGGCCGTAGCCGTGGTAGCTATCGGGACCGCCGGCCATTACCTCGGTACCTTGCCTGAGGGCGCGACCGTCCCGTGTGCGCTTGGGGATCATGTCGGTTTGCAGTTCGCCCTTGGTCATCGGCTTGAGTTGCTCGGGGTCTTTGTCCTTGTATTGTATGCCCTGACGGCGACCCATGCCCTCGGCGCAGCCGCCGTTGTCGGCGAGAAACAGGATCAGCGTGTTGTCGTACTGGCCGGACTCCTTGAGCGCTGTGACAACTCGGCCCATGCCTTGGTCGAGGCTATCGACCATTGCGGCATAAACTTCCATAAGCCGTAGTTCCCAATCCTTGTTTTCGGAATCTTCCCACTTGGGCGCTTTGGGGTCACGCGCCGTTAGTTTACACTGGGGATCAATGAGCCCCATCTTGAGTTGACGATCGTAACGTGCGCGACGCATGGCGTCCCAACCGGCGTCGTACTTGCCCTTGTACTTGGCGATGTCTTTTGGCAGTGCGTGCATCGGCCAGTGTGGCGCGGTGTAGGCGACATAAATGAAAAACGGCTGGTCGCCCTTATGCTCGCGGATGTACCGCGCTGCGTGGTCGCTGATGGCGTCGGTGTAATAATAGGTGCCCTTGGGTTGATAGTCTTCGTCGGTCAGCGGGGAGACCTGGGTATTTTCACGAGTGAGCGAGTTGGGATCAAAAAAACTACCGGCGCCGTGAATGGTGCCGTAGAAGCGATCGAACCCGCGTTGCCGTGGCCAGTTGTCCCTGGGGCCGCCGGGCTGGATTTTTGGGGTGACGTGCCACTTACCGGCCATGTATGTCGAGTAGCCGGCTGTCTTCATCACTTCTGCAATGGTGCGGACATTTTTGTTCAGATCTCCCTTGTAGCCCGGCAGGTTGCGTGGGTTCATCATGTGGCCAACGCCGGCCTGGTGCGCGTAGGTGCCGGATAGCAAGGTGGCGCGCGTGGGGCAGCATCGGCCGGTGTTGTAAAACTGGGTGAACCGCACGCCGTTGTCGGCGAGTGTGTCGAGATTGGGCGTATTGATCTCGCCGCCGTAGCAGCCGATGTCGCTCCAACCCATGTCATCGGCCATGGCGATGATGATATTGGGCCGCTTGGCGGCGAACGCAGTCGAGGTCAACACCAGACCGAGAACCCCGGCCAGCCACCGACGGACATAAGTGGATACAGTTTGCTTCATCATATTGCTTGTTGGACGGCGCAAGTGGTACCGCAAGCAATCACTGTTGTCGAGCTGCGCTTGGTCAAGTGCGGCCGCTACGCGGTGCTCCAGTCAATCTCGACGCTGAGTTTTTTGCCGAAGCGGTTGTTGTAAAAAACGCATCCATTTTCGGCACCAAACTCGTGGACCATCTTGGTGATCTTCACGTCGTAGCAGCAATACTCAGCGATCTCCATCAGTTTGCCCTGCTTAAACCATTTCAGTGCCTGCAGTCCGTCGGCGGTTTTCTCAGCGCCAAACGTGGCGGAGGCGATCGAGTCGAGCTTGAGACGGTGCGACAGGATCCCCTGCAGGTCCACCATCAGGTCGAGCGAGGGGAGTTGGCGCAGATCGAGCGTCGTATAGCCGTGCAGCACCTCATAGTCGAACCGAATGTGGTTGAAGCCGACAACAAGATCGGCGCGTTGTAGTTCCTCTATCAGGTCGTTCACCTCGGACTCCGGATAGATCGAGTACCCGCCGTTGCCGGTGCTGTAAGTGACCCCGATGCTCATGCCCATCTTGTCGATATGACTCCAGCCGCCGACATCATCGGCGGAGCGCATAGTCTCGAGGTCGAAGTAAACGATGTTTTTCACGGTAGCTATCGCTTGGCCAAGCGTAACGCAACAGCTAGGCGGTGAAAACGAAAACCAAGCGGGACCGCTATTTCTCGGTGAAGGTGCTGCTGGAGGTGTTTAGAGCCTGCCGGCTCTACGGCGACGAGGCGTAGCGCCTGGCCAAGGTCGCTGCCGTGCAGAGAAACGCGAGGTTAAACCCACCCAGGGTGAGAATAATCGTCTGCTGCGACGGCGGCTCGGTGGTGTTCGCAAGCCAAGCCAGTGTCAGCCCATAGGCGACAGCGATCCCGACCAGCCAAGGCACGGCGCG
>ENA-UPTF01001900-UPTF01001900.1-marine-metagenome-genome-assembly--contig:-NODE-1900-length-12630-cov-2.579463_pt1 | contig 12630 bp, 7 predicted proteins | sample MGYA00238166_ERZ767019 | MGnify/ENA primary metagenome ERZ767019 (study PRJEB28930, sample SAMN06266391) | marine metagenome | isolation source: Sea water from 250 m depth | place: Atlantic Ocean | study... | reverse complement strand
AGGCAATATAAATGACTTCTTGAACTGGGAGCTGAGCCTCGATCAATAATTTATCACCTTCCGGAACGATATCCACAACTGTGCCGCCAGGCTTGACAATACCTCCTATTGTCGAATGGTAGAGATACTTAATTAACCCATCGACCGGAGCTCGAAGCACTGTTCTTTTTAGGCTATCTTTTAATTTTTTCCTACGCTGCTGTAATTCGCGATACATCGAATCGGTCTGATCTAGTTCACTTCTAGTTTCAGAAAGGTAGTGATCCCGAAGAGTCAACATTCGCACTTCGGCTTCTCTTTTAGCAGCACTAATTCTTTTAACTGACGATGCCGACTCGTTTAATTCGCCATTTAAAAGCACGCTCTCTTTTAATAACTCAAGGTGCGCCATGCGGTTTGTCAGGTCTTCTTTCATTAAACCTTTGCTTATGACGATTTGTTCGGAAATTAACTTCAAACTTGCGGCAATTTTAGAAATCCTTGCTTGTAGTTCTTTAGCTTCTTGTTCCCTTTGCGTTACAGATTGTCTTTGGGATGAAATAAGGTTTTTTATATGACTTTGTTTTGTGTTGAAATGTTTTATAGAAGCGGTTACCAGTTCATTATGCTTATCAACTAAATCCGGTGCAAAAGTAATACTATTGGCACCACTTAATTCAGCCTTTAAACGTGTCAAATTAATGCGTAAAGTTATTAAGCGAACATCTACTTCCTTTAAATCAGCGCTTGATGCGGTTCCTTCTAGTACAACTAGAGGTGCGCCTTTTTTTACTTTTTCACCTTCTCTGTATTTTATTTCTCTAATAATTCCAATAACAGATAAACAGTCTGCCCTGTTTGGTGTTATTTCGAAATCGAAGATGTCATCGGAAAGTAATGAATGTAAAGAATCACCTGTTTGAAAATTTGGATCTAGTACTAATATTCCTTCATGATCATCAGAATAATTTAATTCTAATGCAGAACAAATCATTCCATTTGACTCAACTCCGCGAATTTTGCTTTTTTTAAGAACAGATATTTTTTTCTCATAAGGATTATAAAGTTTTGCACCTGGTTGTGCTAAAGCAATTTTTTGACCAACTTGAATATTCGGGGCTCCGCACACAACTTTAACTATATTTTGTGAATTATCTACATCAACTAAAGATAACCTGTCTGCATTTGGGTGTTTATCAATTTTTTTAATTTCACCTATTATAATATTGGAATCCCATTCATTTCCGAATTTTATAATGTCAGAAACTTCTGTTCCTGACATAGTGAGTAATTCAGCAATCTTTTCATTGCTGATATTATATTCAATATACTCTTTTATCCATGAAACAGGGATTTTCATAATAATTTATTTAAATTGTTTTAAAAATTGATAATCATTTGCATAGAAATCTCTGATATTTTCTATACCATATTTGATCATAGCTGCACGTTCTATCCCTAAACCAAAAGCAAATCCCGAATAAATTTCAGGATCGAGGCCAACGTTTAAAAGAACTTTAGGATGAACCATCCCAGCACCCATTAACTCTAGCCATTCATTTTGTTTGAAATTAATTGACATTTCAGCGCCTGGTTCAACAAATGGAAAAAAATCACATCGAAATCTTGCCTTTGTATCTTCGCCAAAAATTATTCTTGCAAATTCAAAAAGTGTTGATTTCATATTTGAAAAATTAATATTTTTATCGATTACTAATCCTTCAATTTGATGAAAATGCCATTCATGCGTATTGTCAGTTGCTTCATATCTATAACATTTCCCAGGTATAACGACACGTATGGGAGGTTCGTTGTTTTCCATTATTCTGATTTGCATTGGTGAAGTGTGTGGTCTTAATACAAGAGATTTAATTTCTTTGACATCTTTAACATAAATTGTATCCCAAATATCTCTGGCCGGATGATTAGTAGGAATATTTAATTTATCAAAAGCATAAGTTTCTGATTCAATTTCGGGACCCTCAAATATGTTAAACCCAAGTTTATTGAAAGCTGCACAGATTTCTTGCATCATCTGATTTGTTGGGTGAATACTTCCTGTAGAAATTGGCGGACTGGGTAAAGTGAAGTCAAAAAATTTATTTTTTAAATTATTTTGTTTATTTAAAGATTGAGATTTTTCTTTATAAAGTTTCTCTAAAGTATTTTTTATATTGTTAGCCAATGATCCCAATTCATTTTTTTCTTTTGACTTTAAACTTTTAAATGTTTGGAAAAATTCGGAAATTTTGCCTTTTCTTCCAAGATAGTCAATTCTCCAATTTTCTATTTCTTCTTTAGAAGAAATATTTTTGATTGAGTTACTAGCTTCTAATTGTAAATTTTCTAAATAAATTTTATTTTTATTCAAAGCCTATAAAAATCCTGAATATTATTAATAGGTTTAGAATTATAAAGGAAAAAAAAAGTAAAGGTCAATTAAATTAGATGTTTAGATTTTAAAACATTTAATGTGATGATTTTTATACGTCTATATCTGCAAATAGTGCATTTTCTTGTATGAATTTTCTTCTTGGAGCAACATCGTCGCCCATAAGGTTTTCAAACGTTTGCTGAGTTATTTCTGCTTCAGGATTCCTTTCTCCATATTCATCATGATTGGGTGGTATAATAACTTTTTTTAATGTCCTGGTATCTGGATTCATTGTTGTAGACCAAAGTTGTTCGGCATTCATTTCTCCAAGACCTTTGTATCTTTGTACTCTTATATTTTTCCCAGGCTCTGATTTAGATAAAAATTCTTCTTTTTCTTCTTCGGAATAACAATATTTACTATTTTTCCCGGCACCCAGTTTATAAAGAGGAGGGATAGCAATAAAAATATTACCATTTTCAATTAAAGGCGTCATATATCTGAAAAAGAATGTTAATAATAAGGTTCTAATATGCGAGCCATCTACATCTGCGTCTGTCATGATAATTATTTTACTATACCGAAGTTTGTCTAAATCTATTCCTTCACTTCCATTGCCATTTAAGTTTTCAGAATTATCATTTTCTTCATCTTTTAGCGTAGTTCCAAATCCGGTTCCTATGGCTGTGATCATATGTTGTATTCCTTCATGAGAAATCATTCTATCAGCTCTAGCTTTCTCAACATTTAGTATCTTTCCTCTCAATGGCAATATTGCCTGGTAATTTCTATCTCTTCCCATTTTTGCTGTACCACCAGCAGAATCTCCCTCAACTATATATAATTCGCATAATTCTGGATTTTTTTCTGAACAATCTGCTAACTTGCCAGGAAGGCCTCCGCCATCAAGTGCATTTTTTCTTAAAACTAAATCCCGTGCTTTTCTGGCAGCTTCTCTTGCCCTTTGGGAAGTTAAGCATTTTTCGATTATCATTTTTGCTATTTGAGGGTTGTCTTCCATAAATATATTTAATGCTTTTCGCACCACAGTTTCTACTTTATTTCTAACATCTTTATTCCCTAGTTTTCCTTTCGTTTGTCCTTCAAATTGTGGGTTTGACAGCTTAACACTAATTGCGGCTGTTAAGCCTTCCCTAGTGTCTTCTCCCTGCAAAGATGATTCCCCATCTTTAATTAAGCCTAATTTTTCAGCTTGGTCATTAAAAACCCTGGTTAAAGCTGATCTGAATCCAGTTACATGAGTTCCACCGTCAGCTGTATTAATACAATTTGCATAAGATAAAACATTTTCTCCAAGAGTTGTATCATATTGTATTGCTATTTCAACCATTGTTTTTACTGGTTTTTCTATAGCCTTTCCTTCACTGTTAGTTATAGTTTCATTTTTTATAATTTCTTCTTCATAGTAGATTGGAATTTTATTTAAAGGGGTTTTATTGCGTGTTTCGTTTATAATAAGAGATGAAATCCCACCCTCAAAATAATACATATTTTTATTGTTTGGCCATAAATTATTGTGAAAATCGCTACTAAAAGTTATTTTTAGTCCTTTGTTTAAATAAGCTATTTCCTTTGTTCTTAGTAATATTTTTTGAAAATCATAATCTATATTTTCATTTGTTTCGTCATCGATAAATATAGTTCGATCTGCTTTGAATCTGATTTTTGTACCTGTTTTTCCTTTATCTTCTTTTGCAACAGGCGCTGATTCAAGCTCTGTTTTTTTACGACCTTCGGAAAATGACATTGTATGAGCTTCGTTATCTCTGAATACGGTAACTTCAAAATCTTCTGATAAAGCATTAACTGCTGAAGCTCCTACTCCATGAAGACCTCCTGAAACTTGGTAAGCTCCTTCTTCGAATTTACCACCTGCATGCAGTGTTGTTAATACAGTTTCTACTGTAGAAACATTAGTATCAGCATGTTTTTCTACCGGAATACCTCTTCCGTTATCAGAAATCTCAACATACTGATCTTTATCGATGTGAATTGAAATTTCATCGCAAAATCCTGCCATGAATTCATCAACACTATTATCAACAATTTCATTAATCAGATGGTGGAGACCCCTTTCATCAGTACTCCCAATATACATCCCAGGCCGCGTTCTTACCGGGGTTAATCCTTTTAATACTTGTATTGATTTAGCATCATAATTAGATTGTTGAGCCAAAGTAGTCTCCCTAATAGCTTTAAAATATGTACAACTATATACAGTGTTTATAGGAATACAATACCCTATATATAGTTATTTATATGAATATTAAATTTTAACAAAATTATTAAAAATTAACAATATAACTTAACACTATATATAATATTTTTTACTATTCAGTTTTAAGATACTATTTTTGTTAATATGTAACTAAGATAAATTTAAATTAGGTTAAATTTTGGAAAACAAAAGAATTATAAATCCGAAAATTTCTGCTGATGATATTAATTCCGAACTTTCTTTAAGGCCCAAAAAATTTACAGATTATGTTGGCCAGCAAAGAATTAAGGAAACACTATCTATAGCTATAAAAGCAGCACAGCAACGCTCTGAATCACTAGATCATACTTTGCTTTATGGTCCGCCAGGGTTAGGAAAAACTACATTGGCGCATGTTATTTCACATGAAATGAAATCTGCAATTAAAGTTACTTCAGGCCCAGCTATTGAAAAGGCAGGTGATTTGGTGTCAATTTTAACTCGACTTCAAAAAGGCGATATTTTATTTATTGACGAAATACACAGACTTAATAAAATTTCTGAGGAAGTATTATATTCAGCAATGGAAGAATATAGAGTTTCATGGGTAATCGAACAAGGATTAAAAGCTAGAAGTGTAAACTTAGGCATACAACCGTTTACACTTATTGGAGCAACAACTAAATTTGGGATGCTAAGCGCACCTTTAAGAGATAGATTTGGTTCGGTTTATCGATTGAATTTTTATTCTGATTCAGAAATGGCAGATATACTTTATAGATCAACTAAAATATTAAAAATTAATTCGGATAATGAGGGTATAAAAGAAATAGCTATAAGATCAAGGAAAACTCCAAGAATAGCTAATAGATTACTTAGAAGAGTCAGAGATTTTTCGGAAGTACAGTCAAATGGAAATATAAATGCCAATATAGTTAAAAAAGCTTTAGATCAACTGGAAGTTGATAATTTAGGCTTAGATAAAATTGATGTGGAGTTATTAGAATCCTTAGTGAAAAAATTTGATGGAGGTCCAGTAGGACTTCAAACACTTGCGGCTTCAATAAGCGAAGATCCGAATACTGTCGAAGATGTGATTGAACCATTTTTATTAAATTTAGGATTTATTTCCAGGACAAATAGAGGGCGAGTAGCAACAAAACTGGCTTATCAACACTTGGGGATAGATATTAAAGATGAACCTTCTCAGGGGACTTTATTAAATTAATTCTGAAAAGATGATTCAGTAAATTTAAAATATTCCTTTTGTAAATTCATCAATGTAGAATGATTGCCTTGCTCAGCAATCCTTCCTCCTTTAATAACAAATATATTATCTGATAGTTTAATTGTGGATAATCTGTGGGCAATAACTATAGATGTTCTGTTTTCAAAAAGAACTTGTAAAGCGTTTTGTATTTTTTGTTCACTTATACTGTCAATATTGGAAGTAGCTTCATCAAGAATTAAAATTTTTGGATTTTTAATTAATGCTCTGGCAAAACCCATAAGTTGTCTTTGCCCTTGGCTCATATTTACCCCTCTTTCAGATACAGAGGTGTCATAACCATTTTCAAGAGAGGTAATATAATCATGAATACCTATTGATTTACAAGCATTTATCATTTCTTCATCTGTTGCAGATTGTTGATTAAATTTTAAATTTTCCTTTAAACTGCCTTGGAATAAAAAGGGATCTTGCAAAACCATTGCAACCTGAGATCCCAAATCTGATCTTGAATATTTCTCTATTGGGATGTTATCTATGCTCAATTGTCCTTTACCTTTATTAGGTGGATAAAGGCCAGTTATTAGTGCAGCTAATGTAGTTTTACCTGCGCCAGTATCTCCAATAAAGGCTATTGTTGAACCTTCTGCAATTTTCATATTAATATTTGTTAGAACTTCAATATCATTATCATAAGCAAAATGAAAATCTTTAAATTCTACTTGTCCTTTAATAATGTTTTTTGGAGTATCAATTTTTAGTTGATTTATTGATTTTTCTATATCTAGAAATTCAAATAATCTTGCCCCGGATGCCATGGATCTTTGTATTTGGGTATATTGCATCATCAAGTTTCTTATTGGATCAAATAGTCTTTGAATATATAATACTGAAGCTATTATTACTCCAATTTCAGCAGCATCATTTAAGATTAATTTACTAGCTACAAAACTTGCTATTATTATTGCTGTACTAGTTAAAATATCCACTGGCGGCAATAGTGCTGAAGATAATTTTTGGGCTTTTAAAGCAGCTTTTATGTGATCATCAGTTTGGCCACTGAAATCTTTATAATTATTATCTTCTCTATTGAAATTTTGTACTTCTTTAATTCCATTTAGGTTTTCACTAAATGATGAAAGAACTTGTGATATTGCTATTCTTACATTTATAAATGCTCTTTTTGCTATTGGTTGCCAAACCATCACGGCAATAAAAAGTAAAGGAACTACTGCTAAAGATGAAATTCCAATTTTGAAATTCATTAATAACAGAGTTGTGCAAATTCCAATTAAACTAAGAATATCAGCAAGTGTCATTACTACAATTGCAAATGATTCCTGCAATTGTGAAGTGTCTCCCATCATTCTTGACATTATGCTGCCAGATTTTGTTTGCTGAAAATAATTTAAATTTAGTTTTTGAAGATGAGTAAACATGTCTATTCGAATATCTCTTAAAACATTTTGCCCAACTCTGGCTAAAAATATTTGCCCTATGTAATTAGTAATCCATGCCGCAAACATAGTAAGTGCAAATATTATTGATAATTCTATTAATCCAGATTTACGACTGGCAATGCTGATACCTGAATTATTTATATAATCATCAATTCCGATTTTAATAAAATATGGAATTAGCACTGCTAAGCCTGCTGAAACAAGAGTGCATATGGCACCAATTGCAGAATATTTTTTGTATCTCCATATATATGGACTGATTTTTTTTATGACATTGATATCATAAACTTTGCCAAACATTTCATCGTCGCTACTGCCTCTAGACATTGGGCCAAATGTACTTCCTATCATAATAATTTCACAGTTTTAATTTGTAGTTTGCAGATCATATATATTTTTATAAATTCCATTTTTATTTAATAAGCTTTTATGAGTACCATATTCAGTAATTTCACCTTTATTCATTACTGCTATATTGCTTGATTGTTTGAAATTATTTAATTTATGAGCAATAGTTATCACCGTTCGTCCAGAAATTAATTTATTTATAGCTAATTGAATATCTTTTTCTGTAGTTGCATCAACGCTTGATGTAGAATCATCAAGTATAAGAATTGGAGGATCTAACAGTAATGTGCGAGCTATACTTAATCTCTGCTTTTGACCCCCGGATAAATTTGCACCATTTTCAGATATTAATGAATTATATTTGTCAGGCAGAGAATCAATATATTCATGAATTTGAGCTATTTTTGCTACTTCAATGATTTTGTCCATTGAAGCACTTGGATTTCCATAACTTATATTATTTTTGAATGTTTCATTGAATATAAAGACATCCTGATGTACATAACCTATATTTTTTCTTAGTATACCAAGATCAATCTCTTTTATATTTTTCCCGTCAATATAAATTCCTCCGTTAATTGGATCGTAAAAACGTAGCAATAATTGAACTAAAGTACTTTTGCCGCTACCAGCTTCGCCTGTTATTGAAATGCTTTGATTTTGTTCTATGGATAGGTTTATATTCTTTAAACTCTCTGATTTTGCATCAGGAAATTGATGAGAAACATTTTCAAAAATGATTTCGCCTTTCATTTTAAAGAAGTTTGTATTTGTGTTTGCGGGGTTTATTATTTGGGGTTTAGTATCTAATATATCGAAAATTCTTTTTCCACAAGTCGATCCCCTGGTAGATGCGTTCAATAGCCATCCTATCATTCTTACAGGCATAGCTAGAAGTTGCATATAAAACATAAAGCTTGTTAAGTCCCCAATGCTCATTTCGCCATTTATCACTTTTAATCCTCCAATGGCAAGTATTAAAGCTAAAGTGGCCCAATATGCAAATAGTACTGTGGTCATTGTAACGGCCCTGAAAGTTTCAACACCAATATTTAAATCTTTAAATTCTTCATTGGTATTGCTAAATTTCTTAATCTGATGATTTTCAGCGTAAAATGCCTTAACAACTTTTATACCGTTTAAATTTTCTTGTAACAAAGCGTTTAATTGGGCATTTTTTTGTTGGATTTTTAACCAAATTTGCCTTAACTTTAAACGCATTCTAGCAGCAATAAATCCCGATAAAACTAAAAATGAGCAAGCATATATAGCTAGTTCAAAGTTTTTAATTAATAGCAGTACTATGCTACAAAAAAACATTAGAAAGACATAAGGTGAGCGTACTATACCCATTGGAATAAACATCCTCATCCCTTCTATATCTACTATTACTCTAGACATCATTTCTCCAGTATGTGTTCTATCATGAAAATAAAAATCTAGTTTTTGTGTTTTGTCATAAAGTTGGTCTCTTAGTACTTTGGAAACTTTAAATGACAATGCTTCGCCAAAATAGTTTTGCCCATAAGAAAATGCCCCTCTTGTTGCTCCGAGTATAAATAAGAAAATTAAAAGTATGGTGATATTAAAAGATTTATAAAAAGATTCATTGTCTGCATCGGGGTCAATTTTATCTACAATGCCTCCTAGTAATTCAGGGATGAGAAGATAGCTAATTACAGCACCTACAGTGCAAATGTAACCAAGTATTAAATAGAGTTTGAATTTTAAAGTATAAGAAGTTATTCTTAGTAAAACATTCATTTTTTTATCTTAGAATATCTTAGGCTTATAAAAAAAATTTTCAATACACAAACTCGTAAATTAAATACAGAATTATAAAAATAAGGAGAAAATAATGACAAATCTTGATATTAAAGAATTAATTAAAATACCTTATTCTTGTTCACCGTCATCTTCTAGTGACAAAAAGAGAATAGCATATTTAAATAATAAATCTGGAACACCTCAGGTTTGGCTTTGTGATGAGAATAACGAACATAAACCATTAACGAATTACAAAGAAAGAGTTGCGCTGGTTTCATGGTCCCCGGATGACAAATGGATACTTTTTAGTATAGATAAAGGTGGGGATGAAAATTTTCAAATGAAGCTCATTGATGCTTCTGATTACACTAATATAATTTCCTTATCTGATGATATGTCTGTTCGGAATGATTTTGGTGGATGGAGTACTGATGGAAGCACTATTGTTTATTCATCTAACAAAAGGGATGCAGCTTATTTTGATTTATATACTCAAAAAATTAATGAGGAACCCGAGTTGGTTTATCAAACATCAAATGATGTTCACAGTGTAGCTTTCAAAGCATATTCTAATGATTTAAAAAAGATAGTATTCACTGAAGAACGAACAAATAGGTATCAATATTTAAAAATTCTGGATATAGAATCAGGGAATATAACTCAGCTTTCTGATGACAATTTGAATGGTGGTTTTAAACAAGCGATATTTGCTGAAAATGATGATGAGATTATTTTGATTACTAATGAAGGAAAGGATTTTTCGGGTATTGCCAAATTAAATTTACAATCAAATGCGCTCAGTTATATTTATTTAGAAGATCATGAGATGGAATTTTTTGAAATGGATTCTGATAATAATCGATTAATATTTTTTATTAATGATCGAGGATATTCAAAATTAGGAATATTAAGTTTATTAAATAATGATTCTAAAATTTTAGATAGTCCGCATGAAGTTACTTTTATGGAACCAGGATGGGCTTGGGGGCTATGCATATTGGATGAATCAAATTTGTTATTCACAATTAATTCAACAAACCAAAATGCAGAAATTATAAAATTTAATTTAGATACTCAAAAATATGAGTTTTTCAAAAAAGCTTATGAAGGAGATATTAAGTTAAATGATTTACCAAAACCCACCTTGCATACCTTTAAAACTTTTGATGACAGAGATATTCCATTCTTTTTTCTTAAGCCAGATAATTTTAAGCAAGGAGAGGATAATCCTGTACTTATACTTATACATGGCGGCCCGGAAGGACAGGAAAGACCAACATTTAAACCAGAATTACAGTATTTGGTAAATCAAGGTATAGGTATTCTTTTACCTAATGTTAGAGGTAGCGGAGGATATGGAGAGGCATACGGTCATCTAGATGATACTTATAAGAGAATGGATTCAGTTGAAGATATTGAATATCTATGGAAATGGGTTGTGGAATCCGGATGGGCATCCAAGGATAAAATTGCTGTGATGGGAGGAAGTTATGGTGGATTTATGACTCTTTCATGTATAACTGTTTACCCTGACTTATGGGCTGCGGCAGTAGAATTGTATGGAATGGTTAATATGGTGACATTTTTTGAACATACTGCATCTTACAGAGCTCAACATAGAGCATATGAATACGGAGACCCTGTCAAAGATCGCAAATTATTAGAAGATATTTCATCAATACATAAAATTGATCAGATTGTTACCCCATTATTGGTTTTACATGGAGATGAAGATCCAAGAGTTCCGATGTATGAAACTGAGCAACTTGTTAGTGAAATGAAAGAAGCAGGAAAACCAGTGGAATTTGTGAGATTTTTGGATGAAGGGCATGGATTTGTAAAAGAACCTAACAGAATTGAAGCTTACACTTCAATTGCAGAATTTTTAACTAAATATTTATTGTAATAAACATTTTGATTCAAGATGAGATTTTTTCTATTCAAGAAGCAAATTTGAATGATTCTGATTGGCTTGACGAATTTGAAAGGAGTATTTTTTCATATAATCATAAGAATATTTATGGAAATATTTTAAAAACTTATAAGGATAACAATTATTATATTTTTATAGGTATCTTAAATAATTTCAAAATTGCATATATTGCGGGTCAAATTATTAATGATGAATTAAATATATATAATCTTGCTGTTTTGGAAAAATATAGAAACAAAGGATTTGCCAGTAAACTTTTATGCTATGTTTTCGAACATTTAAACGATAAAATAAATTCTGCTTATATTGAGGTAAGAGAAACAAATTTTAAAGCTTTGAAATTCTATCGAAAATTTGGATTTATTGAATATAATATAAGAGAAAATTACTATTCATCTCCTACTGAAAATGCTATTTTAATGCAATACAAATTTCAGAGTGAATAAATAATTTTGAAATCTATTTCAAATAAAATTAAAGAAAAATCCAATGTGTATTTTGGATGGTATGTATTAGTAGGAATTGGATTAGTTCAAATAGCAAATACAGCAGCAGGTAGTTTGAATTTCTCTATGTTTATTGTTCCGATGTCTGATGATTTGGAAATTTCAAGAACTGTATTTTCTGGAGCTGTATCAATAGGAAGCGTGTTAGCCGCAATATCTTCAATGCCTTTTGGATATTTTTTTGATTTAAAAAAAACTAGGCAAATACTTATTTTAAGTGTTGTAACTATGGGTATTTGTACTTATGCAATGTCATATGTAAATGAATGGATTTTATTATATGCTTTAACTGCAATTCTACGCATGTTTTTTACAACACCTATGATGGTTGGGGGTTCAATAATTACTGCAAAATGGTTTGTACTCCAGAGAGGAAAAGCAAATGGGCTTTTATATGCAATGCATTCTATTGGTATGTTTGCATTTCCATTATTATCAGGAATTTTTATTGTTAATTATGGATGGAGATCTGCTTGGGAATATAATGGATTCTTTGTAATTTTAATTGCTTTAATTCCTTGTCTTTTATTGGTTTACGAGGAACCATCATCGTTTGGCATAGATATAAAAAATGAGGAAAAAACGGATAATATTCCAATTAATTTTTCAGTATCAGAGGCTTTGAAAACAAAAGCACTTTGGATTCTTGCGATAGGAACTGGTGTATTGTATTTTTTTCATTCAGGTGTTAACACTCATCAGGCTGCTTTTTTATTAGATAGAGATATAGGTATAGGATTATCTTCATTAGCTATTTCTTTCAATGCTCTTTCTACAGGCCTGGGAAGCTTTATATGGGGATTAATTTGTGACAGGG
>ENA-UPTF01001899-UPTF01001899.1-marine-metagenome-genome-assembly--contig:-NODE-1899-length-12644-cov-2.696507_pt1 | contig 12644 bp, 13 predicted proteins | sample MGYA00238166_ERZ767019 | MGnify/ENA primary metagenome ERZ767019 (study PRJEB28930, sample SAMN06266391) | marine metagenome | isolation source: Sea water from 250 m depth | place: Atlantic Ocean... | reverse complement strand
CAAGTACTGCACTTGACTGAATGTGTAAGTGGGGAACCACAATTCTCGTGTATCAGTTTGACAGGCGGTTCTTCTGAAGAGCACCATTGGTCACCCCACTGCATGAGGGCGATAAGTGAAGGGGAGAGTGCGCGTCCTTTATTAGTTAATCTGTATTCATAACGGTCAGGTTTTTCTTGGTATAAGAAGCGTTCTATTACACCATTTTCGACTAGATGTTGGAGTCTTTTACTGAGAAGGTTTCTAGCGACACCAAGGTCTCGTTGAATTGGTTCGAAACGTTTAATGCCTCTAAAAATATTTCTCAATATGAGGAGTGTCCATCGGTCACCAACGGTTCTTACGGTTGCTTCGATTGAACATCCTGTAGTTTGCATTTCACCAAAGTATCACTAAGTTTCATAATTAAACTGACTGAGGCGCTAATTTTTGAGTTGCGTCACTTTTTGCTCAAGAGTTCCCAAGAGATCATTAAATGATTCAATAAATGACGAGACTCCTTGTTCCTCCAGCAGTTCTGCAACTTCCTGCAGGTTTACACCTTCTTTTTCGATTCGTTCCAGTATTGAAGAGTCATGGTTATCAGAATCTATAGTTCGAGATACTCTCCCGTGGTCGATGAAAGCTTCCAGAGTTGAATCAGGAATGGTGTTAACTGTTTCGGGTCCTATTAGTTCATCAACGTACAACGTGTCTGGGAATTCTGGGTTTTTCGTTGACGTTGAGGCCCATAGGGGTCGTTGTGGGCGCGCTCCTCGTTTTTGAAGTGCATTCCACCTAGTTCCGCTGAAACTGCTCTTGAAGATTTGGTATGCAGCTCGACCTTGCGCAATAGCTGCTTTTCCTTGAAGGGCGTGAGCATTATCTGACCCGATAATTTGAAGCCTTTTATCGACTTCTGTATCAGTGCGACTTATGAAGAAAGATGCGACTGAAGAAACATTAGATAAGTCGCCGTCACAGGATTCAAGTCCAGATAAGTAAGCTTCAATAACTTCCTCGTATCTTTCAAGAGAGAAAATGAGGGTGACATTAATACTCTTACCGTCAGAAATCATTTGCTGTATTGCGGGGATGCCAGCAGAAGTGGCAGGGATTTTGACGTAAAGGTTCGGTCTATCTATAACTGAATGGAGATGACGAGCGGCAGTGATTGTTTTTGAGGTGTCATGTGCTAAGGAAGGGTCAACTTCGAGTGAAACGAAGCCGTCTAGCCCATCTGATTCATCGTAAAGTGGGCGTAGTATCTCGAGTGCTCCGTTTATGTCCTCTACAACAAGTTCCCAATAACTCTCTTCGATTGACTTGCCTGCGGCTATCAATTCCATTAATTGAGCATCGTAGTCACTGGTGTCGGTCATTGCTTTTTGAAAAATTGTTGGATTTGAGGTAATCCCACGTACCCCACTGTTTATCCAATTTTCAAGTTCTCCGGTTGCTATCCAAGATCGACGCAGATTGTCGAGCCACGGGCTTTGGTTTTCTGTCGAAAATAGTTCTAGCAACCTCGTCATTTAATTATTCTCCATTTTTAAGTAAATTTATTGCAGCTTCTAGAAGAGTTTCGGTAGTAATACCGAATTCAGTAAGAGCAATGTCGCCTGGAGCAGAAGTTCCGAAAGAGTCGATACCAATTGTCACCTCTGCCCATTTATTCCAGCCGTATGTTGAACCAGCTTCAATCGAAATTGATGGAATGATACTACTGATAACACTCCTCTGATATTCGTCTGTTTGACGCTCGAATCTTTCCATGCATGGCATCGATACAACGCAAACACCCAAATCAAGTTTTTTCTCAATTTCCTCTGCAGCTGTGCATGCAATTGAAACTTCGCTTCCGGTTGCAATGATGGTTAGGGCTTTTTCTATAGATGATTCTCGAATTATGTACGCACCTTTTGAAACACCGTCTGTGTTTTTGACGTCGGTGATCACCGGAGTGTCCTGTCGGGTCAGAAGCATTGCACTTGGGCCATCATGCATGACGGCAATCTCCCATGCGGATGAAGTTTCGTTTGCATCAGCTGGTCTAAATACATCAAGATTCGGTATCGCACGCAAGGAAGCGGCATGTTCAATAGGTTGGTGTGTTGGACCGTCTTCTCCAACAGCAACAGAGTCATGACTCCAGACGAAGACACTTTTGGCGTTACTCAGGGCGGCTAATCTAACAGAACCTCTCATGTAGTCACTGAAAACAAGAAAAGTTCCGGTCACCGGAAATAAGGCACCATGCAGAGCAATGCCATTACTTATTGCACCCATAGCGTGTTCCCTTACACCAAAAAATATTTGTCTTCCCTCCGGTTCTTCATATGATTGAATCCCATAGTCTGAAATTGAGGTGCCTGTATTACCAGTGAGATCCGCACCACCTCCTATAAGTCCTGGCATGAACTCCATTAAAGATTGGATACATTCGTTACTCGCTTTTCTAGTGGCAACTGTTGCTCCTCGTTCCCAGCAAGGGAGAGCTTTTTCCCAGTCAGGCTTAAGACCTGAACCCGAAAGGGTGGCCCAAATCTCACTTCTTTCACCTAACGATGGTGACAATTCTTCCCATTTTTCACGTGTTTTTCCACTTCGATTACCAGCGGTTCGATAATGGTCCAAGACATCGTCTGGTATCCAAAAAGGTTCATTTTCTGGTATTTCTAAAATTCTTTTTGTTTCTTTTATTTCATCGTCTTTTAGAGAGTAACCGTGTACAGCTGCAGTGTTGGTGTGCGGTGAAGGGTCTCCAATAAGTGTTTTCAAAATTATGATAGATGGTTTTTGATCTTCATTTTTGGCATCAAGTAATGCAGATTCGATTGAATCAAGATCATTGCTTGCGTCACCTAATTCGATTACGTTCCACCCGTAGGACTTGAAACGTGAAGGAGCATCATCAGAAAGTGCTAAATCGGTTCTCCCATCAATCGTTATTTGGTTATCGTCATAAATAACAGTTAAACGGGACAACTTAAGATGCCCAGCCAGTGAAGCGGCTTCGTGGCTTATTCCTTCAGAAAGGTCTCCATCGCCACACACTACCCATATATTGTGGTCACAGATTTCGTTTCCAAGACGCGCTCTGATGTTTCGTTCAGCTATCGCCATTCCTACCCCATTAGCAAAACCCTGACCGAGAGGTCCAGTGGTGACTTCCACACCGGAGGTGTGGCCACGTTCAGGGTGTCCAGGCGTAAGGGAACCTAATTGCCTGAATTGTTTAAGATCTTCCAATGAGAGTTCATACCCAGTGAGGTGAAGCATTGAATATAGCAAAATAGATGCGTGGCCAGCTGAGAGAATGAACCGGTCCCTATTTGGCCACAGGGGATCTTTAGCGTCATAGGTCATGATCCGAGTCCAAAGAACATGGGCAAGAGGCGCAAGAGCCATCGCTGTTCCCTGATGTCCGGATTTCGCAGCATGGGGAGCGTCCATTGCAAGACCTTTAATTACTGCGATTGAGCGGTGGTCAATTTCACTAAAGGGCATATTTCAATTCTTCAAAGTCGGCAACTAGCATGTACGACTTACCGTATACGCCGCGGTGCATTCAGTAGGGTATTTTCTTGAAAGTCTAAGGAAATAATTCAACAGTTGTCGCAAATCGGCTTTCATAACACACGACGGCATCTGTGAGGAATACCATGAATTCTATGCTTAAGAAGATGACTGTTCCGTTAGTGCTTTTAGTTATTTCTGCGCTCGCGTGGTTTAATGCGTCTTCGCTGGATAGTCAAAGTGGACAAGAATCACCACCTGGAGTTTCTGAGAATAGAAGTTCACTACTAACGCCTTTATTGTCAGCCCGAAGAGTGCCAGTTTTTTTGCAAGCCCCTATCGCTGATAAGGAACTAAAAAATGAAGTGGAAAATCTTGTAGCTCAACTTCCTGGACTTTCTTGCATTAATTTACTTGAAGATGGAAGAGTGATTTATGAGCAACTATCTAATGAACCTATTATTCCAGCTAGTACCCAGAAATTATTAACAGCAGTTGCTCTTCTGGAGAATTTCGGACCTGAGTATAAGTTTTCCACGAAAGTAATTTCTGAAACGCAGCCAGTAAATGGGACTTTAAAAGGCAACTTATGGGTAATTGGGGGAGGGGACCCTCTCTTGATGACTTCTAAATATGCGGAGCGCTACAAAGACCCATTCCCTTATACAAATATCAAAGACCTTGCTCTAAAAATTGTTTCTTCAGGCATAAATAATATTGAAGGATCAATTATTGGCGATGAGAGCCTTTTTGATGACATGAGATTTGTTGATACCTGGCCAGAAAGATTCAGGTATACGGATCAAAAGCAATCTGGACCTATAAGCGCTCTTTCTTTAAATGCAGGTTTCATTAGTTGGGATCCCGTAAAAGAGTCGAATGGATTTAATACTCCTGCAGAGGAACCGGCGGACTACACAGTGAGAGTATTGAAGGAAATTTTAGAAGAGAATGGAATCACATTAAGTGGTGATACTTCGACTGGTCAAGCTCCAGAAACTGCTTTTTTTGAAATAGCTGAGATCGAGTCTCAGCCGATGGGGGCGATTATTTCTAAAATGCTTTTGGGAAGTGATAACACTACAGCTGAAATATTACTCAAGGGACTTTCAGCGCGTGTTGAAAAACCTGGAACTTCGAGTGGGGGCGCCACTGTTGTGGCTGAGTCATTGAGGCTTTTAGGGTACGACATGGAACAAGTCGAAGTTATGGATGCATCCGGTCTTGATTATGGAAATCAAGTCACTTGCAAGCTTCTAACCGAATTGTTGGACAGTGGTCCGCACTCGATTGAATTAAAACAAAGTTTGCCAGTAACTGGTAAAAGTGGCACGTTACGGAAGAGACTATTGGATACACCTGCCGAAGGGCTAGTGAGGGGGAAAACAGGCTCTTTGAATGGTGTCATAAGTCTTGCTGGCACGGTTGACACAATTTTTGATAGAAGTTTAAGTTTTGCTTTCGTAACTAATTTTGAAGGAGATAAGGCACGTATTAAATATCTACATGATCAAATTTTGCTAGAAATGATCAAATACCCGCAAGGTCCTTCAATGGATTTGTTGAAACCGGTTCTTAGCAATGGGTGATAGAACGATTCCGATGTTTCCGCTTAGTCTTGTTCTTTTCCCTGGACAGATCTTGCCATTACATATCTTCGAAGATCGATACCGAACGATGGTCGAGGAAATAATCGACAAAGACAGAGAGTTTGGTGTCGTTTTAATTGAACGTGGAAGTGAAATAGGGGGCGGTGATACTCGTAAGAGTGTGGGAACTTTGGCCGAAATAATTGAGTCTGAAAAATCAAACGATGGGAGATGGTTGCTTATAACTAAGGGAACGAAACGAATTGAGACTTCTAGATGGCTCGAAGATTGCCCTTACCCAAGAGCAGAAGTTTCATTTTTAGATGAAGAAGAGTCTCGTTCGTGCGATACAGAGGACTGGCATAAAAGCGTTACTCATATGAGAAGGGTACTGGCTCTTCTTGCTGAGCTGGGAGATGACGTTGCACCAATTTCCATCAATATCTCAGAAGATCCTTCTGTGGGTTCTTTTCAGATGAGTTCCATTCTTCCAATTACGTCATTTGATTCTCAGAAATTGTTAGAAGTCGATTCAGTAAGCAAACGTTGTGCTCTGTTAAAAAAATTTCTTGTAAATCTTGAAGAAACTGCCACTTCTCGCCTTTTCGGATAAGAGGGTCTAGGGCTTCTCACAAGATAGCGTTGTCGTATGAGTTCAAAAGGAAAATTCGAAAACATGCTTGAGATACTCCGTAACTACGTCCGTCAAGAAACCGTAGACCCACTTAAATCTCTCTTTGGTTCCGTCCTTTTTCTTTTCATCGGTTCTTTATTTATTTCGCTTGGACTCATTTCAATTTCAATTGGCTTAGTTGGATTTCTTCAAAGATTTGAAGGATTCCAAACCTGGTTTTCATGGGTTCCTTACTTATCTGGCTCACTGTCTCTTTTAGGTATGGCGTTTTTTGTCATAAGGATCTTAATTGTTGAAAAAGGCAGAGATGTCTAGTAAAAGAATTTCTGAAGCGGATCTTGAGGAAGCTTTTGAAGATTTTCTTGGGGAAACTCTTCCAAGCGAGGCTGACACTTCATCTTTGTTTATCATCGCTGGAACAGCATTGGCAGCTGCTGTAATTTTCGGGATTTTTACTGCTGGAAAACGTTCAGGAAAACTTTTGTCGACAGTAGTTGAAATTAAGAGGTCGTAAAAATGCCATTTCGTAAGTTGCTCATTCGGATTACTTTCCGATTTTTAAAGCGAAGAAATAAATTGTTCGCGCCTATAGTTTTTTTTGGTTGGATTGTTTCTTTTTTGCGTTGGCTTTCCAGAAGAGAAAGAAAATCAAATCACTTAGTACAAGATCTTGGGGTAGGGGAGAATATTTCAATATCTCATTTGAACAGAGACGATGATTCGGAAATTGATGAATAAGACTTATCAGATTGGAGATCAAGTCTTACTTATAGATACCAAAAGACGGCAATATCTAGTGACTCTTAAAGAGGGGGGTGAATTCCATACTCATTCTGGTGTTGTTTTTCATGAGAAATTGATAAATGCGCCTGAGGGAACGTCGGTATTGTCAAGTTCAAATTCTATTTACATGTCGTTCAGACCTTCTATGTCCGAATATATAAAAAAGATGCCTAGAGGTGCACAGGTCATATACCCCAAAGATATAGGTGCGATATTGATGATCGCTGATGTTTACCAAGGAGCGAAAGTCTTTGAGACGGGCGTTGGCTCGGGTGCTCTGTCTATGGCGCTGTTAAGAAGTGGGGCAAATGTTTTTGGATACGAGATTAGGGAGGATTTCGCTAATCGGGCTCAAGAGAACGTAAGAGTCATGCTTGGAGAGGCTGCTCTGAAAAGATACAACGTGGAACTTAGAGACTCTTATGAGAAGATTGATGAGAAAGATTTTGATCGTGCTGTTATAGATCTACCAGAACCGTGGCTAGTCGTACCCCATCTAAAGGAAGCTCTTTTGAGCGGAGGAATTATTGTCGCTTACACCCCTTCGATAAAACAAGCAATAAAGTTCCGTGAAGCCATCGCAAGTAACGGATTTTCATTGGCGGAAACTATTGAGGTTTTACATCGTGGGTGGCACATTGATGGAGAAGCTGTCAGGCCTGACCATCGTATGGTTGCCCATACGGGTTTCATCAGTTCAGGGCGACTACTTAACAAGTGAAAATAACTTCGATAGTTTTACTAAATTTTCTTCTTCTAATACTTATTTCATGCGCTTCCTCTGGAAAAGAATCAACAAATGAATCATTACGTTCGAATAGCGAAGAGTATCCCCAACTTGATAGTGAGGTAACGGATTTAGAGCAGAAAGGTTCTATATTTCAGATAAAGGGTTTAGGTTGCAACTCCTTGCAATATGGAACAGGGTTTTTTGTTGAGGAAAATATTGTTGTTACTAATGCTCATGTGGTTGCTGGGGTGAATTCTCCAAGAATTATTCATAATGGGAATGGGTATGATCTTGATTTTATTTCACTTGACCCTAATAGTGATTTGGCGATCTTAAGAAGTGAAGACTTTTCATATCAACCATTGAAACTAGATGAAGCAGAAGAAGGGGTATTAGGAACAGTAGTGGCTTTTGTTAAAGACGAAAAGAAAGTTATAACCGAAGTTAAAATTCTAGAAAAAATACTAGCTGTCGGTAAAGATATTTTTGGTAAACCGGGCGAATCCAGAGAAGCATTATCTTTGGAAGGAAGAATCGAATCTGGCTTTTCCGGTGCCCCTGTTCTTAATGAGGACCTTGCGGTAGTTGGGGTAGTATTTTCACGTTCCAGAGGGGGGAATTCGACCGCTTACGCAGTCCAGTCTTCAGAAGTAGAAAAAATATTGGAAAAAGAACCTGACTTAAGCAGCTCTACTAATTGTATTCCCTGATTAAACTAGTCAGCTTCTAAAAAGATGCATTCGCCAGGACATTCTTCAGCAGATTCGATACAGGCTTCAACCTGGTCATCTGGAACATTTGCAAGACCTTCAGGTCCGGCTCCAAAAACCTTATCTCCTTCTTTGACATAAGCGAGTCCATCGTCAAGGAGTACGAAAACGTCTGGCGCTATTTCCTCGCATAACCCATCTCCTGTGCAGAGATCTTGGTCAATCCAAACTTTCATTTATATTCCTCCTGGTAAAGTAAAGACTTCTCCTATATAAATAGTAACAATTCCACAGCGAATTTTGCTGAATGTTATGTATAAATTTTAGAATGTATTATTGTGAATTACTTCACAGTGTGAGAAAAGAATTTTAGGAGCTTAAATGACAGATTCAAAAGATGTTTCAGATCAGTCATTTGAACTGGATGACGAAAACATTTCACAGGCGTTCCTAAAGGAAAGCAAAGCGCTGCTTGAAGAAGTGAAAGAGTTGCGTAAACACAGATTAGAGAACGCACAAAAAATTAATGAACTTAGAAAACAAAATCGTGAGATTCTTTCTTCTTTAGATCAGGAAAAAACACGAAATAGCAAACTATCTGACACTCTTGAATCAGTTAGAGAGCAAGTTCTTAGTCTGCGAGATGAGATAGAGAATCTTTCGAAGCCACCTTCTGCTTATGGGACCATAGTGAACTTGAACGATGATGCAACTATTGACGTTACTTCTTCCGGCAGGAAAATGAGATTAAATGTTCTCCCATCTGTACTTGCAACTTTAAAAATCGGTGATGAGGTGATTCTTAATGAATCAATGGTTGTAGTCGACTCGCGCGAACCAGAAGTAAGCGGTGAAATAGTCAGAGTTAAAGAGATTCTGGAGGCTGGCAAAAGAGCTGTGGTCGTTGGGCGAACAGATGAAGAACGTGTAGTAGAAATGGCTAAAGGCCTCCATGATTCCGGTCTTAGGAGCGGTGATTATGTCCGAGTGGATGAAAGATCCGGAATTCTTTTGGAACGGCTACCTCGACCCGAGGTTGAAGATCTGGTTCTAGAGCAAATACCGAAAGAAACATACGAGGATGTGGGAGGCTTGGATCGTGAAATCGAGATGATCGTAGACGCGGTAGAACTGCCTTTTATGCATAAGGAGCTTTTTTCTTTATATGAACTGCCAGCACCAAAAGGAATTTTGTTATATGGACCACCTGGATGTGGTAAAACTCTCATAGCGAAAGCGGTTGCAAATTCACTTGCCTTAAAAGTTGCAGAAGTGACTGGAGATCACGCAGCGCGTAGTTATTTTTTGAATATCAAAGGCCCTGAACTGCTTAATAAATACGTGGGTGAAACTGAAAGACAAATAAGACTTGTCTTTCAGAGAGCGCGAGAGAAATCTGAACAAGGATGGCCTGTGATTGTTTTTTTTGATGAAATGGAATCCCTTTTTAGAATTCGTGGAACTGGCATTAGCTCTGATATGGAGTCGACGATTGTTCCACAGCTTTTAGCAGAGATCGATGGAGTGGAAACGCTACAAAATGTGATTGTTATAGGAGCGTCTAACCGTGAAGACCTCATAGACCCTGCAATTCTTAGACCAGGGCGATTAGACGTTAAAATTAAAATAAAGAGACCGGATGAAGTCGCTGCCGCGCAGATTTTCAGTAGATATCTTACGACTGATCTACCCGTAGACGCCGGTCTGATCGAATCGCTTGGGGGAGGGGATCAAGACAAAGCACTTAAAGCTATGACTGATGAAGCGGTTACTGCGATGTACAGCACTGAAGAAGCCAATCAGTTCCTTGAAGTAACTTATCAAAATGGTGAAAAAGAAGTTTTGTACTTTAAGGATTTCGCATCAGGAGCGATGATTGAAAATATAGTCAGACGGGCTAAAAAGCTTGCTATAAAAAGAGATCTTGCGGATGGTGCAAAAGGTTTACAGGTTGAAGATCTCCTTACCGCCGTAAGGCAAGAGTTTAGAGAGCATGAAGATCTGCCTAATACCACGAATCCTGACGATTGGGCCAAAATTTCTGGAAAGAAAGGCGAGAGAATCGTATATGTTCGGACTTTAGCTCCGGATGCTCCAGAAGACAGTGGAGGACGCTCTATAGAAGCTGTTACCACTGGCCAGTACCTATAACCCGCACCTTCTTTTTCTCTAAGGCAAACTTTTTATTTTCTTAGGTTAAAGTCCGATTGTGGCACTCCGAAGAATTTATGGAACTGAAACCGAATATGGGATAATTCATCATGGAGTAAAGGATTCGAATCCTATAAGCGCATCATCCTTTTTGATTAATGCTTATTTAAGTAAAACATCTGATCCAGGTGTTGGTCCGAATTCGCCTAGAGTCGGTTGGGACTTCATAGACGAAAGTCCCGATATTGATATACGCGGATTCGCTCCAATCGGTTCATTGCCTCCGGAAATAGAACCAAATTTAGTTAATGCAGTTCTGGTTAATGGTTCGCGTTACTACGTTGACCATGCGCATCCTGAACTCAGCACTCCGGAATGTTTGGATCCACTTTCTTTACTCAAATGGGATAGAGCAGGTGATGAAATACTTATCAACTCCATGTCAGCCGCTAATGAGGCGCTTCCTGAGGGGGAAGAAATAATCATCTATAAGAACAACTCAGACGGCAAGGGTAATAGTTATGGCTGTCATGAAAATTACCTTATTAGCAGGGAAACTCCCTTCGGGCGCATAGTTCAACACGCAACTACACATTTTATTACTAGGCAGATTTTCACTGGGGCTGGAAAAGTAGGAAGTGAAGCTGTGGGTGAGAAAAGAATGGAAGTGCCCTTTCAGTTGACTCAGAGGGCTGACTTTTTCGAAGAAGAAGTTGGTTTAGAAACAACCTTGAAAAGACCAATCATCAACACACGAGATGAACCGCATGCTGACCCTCTTAAATATCGACGCCTTCATGTGATCGTTGGAGACGCAAATCTTTGCGAGGTTGCCACCTTTTTGAAGTTAGGAACAACTGGGATCCTAATGGCAATGATTGAAGACGATTTTTTAGACAATCGATTAAAAATAGCGGAACCTGTTTATGCGCTAAGAGAAGTCTCGCGCGACATTTCACTAGAAGCACCTATTCGTTTAGAAGATGGTAAAACAGCGACAGCTTTGTCCTTGCAATGGGAGATATTTGAACGATCTGATAAGTACATAAATGAATTTGGTTTTGAAAATGTTGGTGGTGAAATTGCACTAAAAGTCATGGATTATTGGGAAAAAGTCTTGTCAGCTTTAAGTTCAAACACTGATCAGTTATTCGGTGTTTTGGACTGGGTTACGAAGAAGAAAATCATCGACTCCTACGCTGATAGGCACAATCTGGGTGTTGACGATTACAAGTTGTCAGCTCTCGATTTGCAATACCACGACCTTCGTCCAGAAATGTCACTTTTTTCACGTATTTCAGCTGAGAAACTTGTCTCATCTCAAGAAGTTGCTGTAGCGATAGAAAATCCACCAGCTGAAACTAGAGCTTATTTTCGTGGCAAATGCTTACAAAAATGGCCAGAAAATGTGATAATTGCGAACTGGGATTCAATAGTTTTCGATATCGGAGACCAAAACCTTCACCGTGTGCCAATGATGGAACCTTTAAGAGGAAGCGCCCAACATGTGGGAGATCTGATTGATAACTGTGAAACGGTAATAGAGTTAATTGAAAGCATTTCAGAACGGTCGAATAATTGAGGTCTACAAAATGGCTGAGAGAGAACAAAAAAAACGCACAACATCTGAAAGTGATAAAAGCACTGCAGAGTCAAGTGAACTTACCGCTACTCGTAATGAAGAACTTTCATCAGAGTTGGATGAACTTCTCGACGAGATCGATGAAGTATTAGAGACAAATGCAGAAGAGTTTGTTAAAAACTATGTTCAAAAAGGCGGGGAGTAGGCGAACGTATTCGCCTTGTAGAGTTTTATTGTGACACTTCCAATTTTCACCCCACCAGAAGATCCAGGGCCTAGTTTTTTTAGTTTGTTGCAAAAAATTGGAATCCTCCAAACCACTTCTGAAAAAATCGTAAACAACGATTTAATTACACACGGAACAACTATTGTTGCTATCCGCTATAAAGGAGGTGTCCTTATGGCGGGAGATCGAAGGGCGACAAGCGGGCATTTAATCAGTCATCGAACCATGGAAAAAGTTTTTCCCGCGGATGCATTCTCAGGTGTGGGGATATCAGGTGCTGCAGGACCAGCTATGGAAATGGTGAGGTTATTCCAATTGCAGCTTGAACATTATGAAAAAGTTGAAGGCTCACCATTGAGTCTTGAGGGAAAAGCTAATCAGTTGAGCCTCATGCTAAAAGGTAATTTCCCTGCGGCAATGCAGGGCTTGGGAGTTGTACCAATTTTCGCGGGATATGAAGAGAAAACAACTGAAGGAAGATTATTTCAATTTGATATAACAGGTGGACGATACGAGGAGAAAGATTTTGTAGCTACAGGATCTGGAAGCCTTCATGCTTCAACGGTGGTGAAACTAAGACATTCATCATCAGTGGAACTCAACGAAGCAATTGACATTGCCTTAGAAGCACTTTTAGAAGCATCCGAAGAAGATAGTGCCACTGGCGGACCTGACCTTTTAAGAGGGATTTTTCCAGTCGTTGCAAAAATTGACTCAAATGGGTTTGAACGTATATCCGAC
>ENA-UPTF01001895-UPTF01001895.1-marine-metagenome-genome-assembly--contig:-NODE-1895-length-12664-cov-4.992453_pt1 | contig 12664 bp, 8 predicted proteins | sample MGYA00238166_ERZ767019 | MGnify/ENA primary metagenome ERZ767019 (study PRJEB28930, sample SAMN06266391) | marine metagenome | isolation source: Sea water from 250 m depth | place: Atlantic Ocean | study... | reverse complement strand
TCCTCAGCAAAGATCATGATGTTCATTCAACAGGCAGACCCTGATGTAGTACAACCGTTACGAAATGTATACAATGATACCTATGTCTGTTCAGGGCTTAAAGAATTTGTGGATACCCACAACATCGGGATTTGTTTTTTTTCCCCAATCAAACATGGTTTACTAACCGGGAAATATAAAGATGTGGTCTCCTTTCCTGATGGGGATTTTCGCCAAACCGTTCAAGAGTTTCAGGATATAGATTTCATAAAAAGAATGCGTACAAATATGTCGCTTTTGGAAAAAAGGTTTGTAAATCGCTCTGAGCCTGTATTACAAGGTCTATTAGGTGCCCTATTAACAGGAACTCCCACAGGATGTGTACTACTAGGTCAACGTAATCAAGAACAAGTATCTGCAATAAAAGACCTGGGGATGCCACTTAATGATGATGATGCGGCTTGGGTCTTCTCCTTGTATAAAAAATGATATTGGTAGAATTATAGGATATCTATCACTATGAGTATTTTTCGAAAAACGGAAACATTTATATATAAACACCTAGTAGTAGCATTACAGGGAGAACACACATTCGATTTTGTGGGCGATATATATTCTAAAGGAAAGAGGGTGCTGGATTTTGGTTCCGGTGTAGGAACGAACTCAGGGCTCTTCTATCCCGATGATTATGTTGGTATAGAGGTGGACGCTACCCGTGTTTTAGAATCAAAGTATACTTTTCCTAACCATCGGTTTCAAAAAATCTCTTATATTTCATCTTATGATGACCGCCTGCCCTTCCCGGATGAGTCATTTGATATTATTTTCATATCTTTGTGTTTACACCACATCGATTCATACACATGTAAAATCTTATTTCAGGAATTTCGACGGTTATTAAAAGGGGGTGGTATGATAGTTGGAATCGAACCGATAATAACATCAAATATATTATCCAACATATTCATGAATCTGATAGATGCTGGTGATTTTATAATCAGTCGTAATGATTACACAAAAATGTATTCCAGTGAGTCTTTTAGGGTCGATTCAATTAATGTGATCCGTGTGTTCGGGTATCATCTCTGGCAGTATACAGCTATCTCCTCTGGTAAAGACAGCGGCTCTTATTCATCTGACATGACCGCTTATAGGAAGATAATTAAGCCCTTCCACAAAATTGTAGTATTATATGGAAAGTGGTTAATGCTTTTTTTCTTTGGTTATCTTTTATTTCAATTCATTTGGTCAAAAATGCTTGCGATATAAAAGATAAATGTTCATACCTTGTCTTACAGGAAAATATTATAACCAATATATTATTGAGTGTTGATCCCATTATCCATAAACATCGAATATAGACCAACAAGAGTTGTTCACAGGGTTCAACATATGATACGTTTTTCATTTATCCTATTGATCAGCTTTGTTGTTTTTAGCTGTAGCGGTCACAGGGGTGATTGGGATGACCCAAGGGTCATTCTTATTTCTATAGATGGTTTTCGGGGAGAGCTTTTCAAACAACCTGGTTTTTCTGATCAGTTTCCTAATTTACATAGGCTTGCAAGTTCTGGTGTTTATTGTGATAATGTGTCCAGTGTTTTTCCATCATTAACATATCCGTCCCACACTAGTATGATCACTGGTGAGCCACCCTCCAAACATGGTATCACCAACAATAACCCTTTTAAACCAGAAATTAATTTTTCAGATTGGTACTGGTACCAAGATTCAGTTCGTGTTGAAAGTGTTATAGATAGGATCAAAGACAAAGGAATGATATCTCTTGGAATCAGTTGGCCTGTTACGGTAGGGGCTCCGATCACATGGGGGTTCCCTGAAATAAAATCAACAACTGATACCATCTCAACAGCAATGCTGGTCATGAAACATGATATGCCTGATCATTTTATCGAGTCAGCACAATTACGTGGGGTTATCAATCCTATGGCAAGCACAGAAGGATACTCAAGGGATGTTCTTCTACATAAAATGTTTATGGATGCGTTTCGTCGGAAACGTCCTCACCTGAGTCTTTATCATATGCTACAGACAGATTTTGAACAACACGATCATGGAAAGAATTCTCCCGAAGCACAGGAAGCATTCGCGTTTATGGATTCTTTAATAGGGAATATCATAACATTCCTCGATGAAAAGAATCTTTGGTCCTCGACCACCTTATTCATCACTGGGGACCATGGATTCCGCGATGTGAAAAAACAATTGAATATCAACCGTCTTTTTGCAGATCAAGGTTGGCTAAAAATCGTGGACAAAAAAATAATAGAGGGATGGAAGGTTGCGTGTCTGTCTACTGGGGGGTCTGCTTTCGTACGAATCAAAGACCAGAACGATCAGATTTTTAGGAAAAAGGTTCGCTTGTTACTTGCAAAGCAATTAGAGTTTGAAACGCTGGAGCGGCGCCATATGAACGGTGATTTATCAACAACTGAAAAAACAGATTTCCTTCTGCTTGCAAATAAGAACTATGCATTTTCTAAGGACCTTGATAAGCCATATATATTCGATGAATCCGGGGGAACACATGGTGGTGATCCGAGCCAGAAACATCTGAAAACAGGATTTATTGCCTGCGGGCGAAATATTAAACAGGGAACAATATTAGAGAACATGAGAATTACGCAAATCGCGCCTGCGGTTTCAGAGCTGTTAAACCTGGGACTTTCATGTAGTACAGAGACACCGCCAGGGCTAATTCAAGGTTCGGATTAGTTCATCATTTCTGGTGCCACCAGACGGAATGGGGCTATGGGTGATTCAAAATTGGTACCATCGTCCCTTCGCATCTGAAATGAGCCGTGCATAACACCAAAAGGTGTGTGTAACGGACAAAAACTGGTATACTCGAACGAATCTCCTGGTGCAATATGTGGTTGTTCCCCCACGACCCCTGGTCCATGTACTTCTTCAATCTGTCCATTCCCATCTGTGATATGCCAGTATCTGGTCATCAATTGAGCGGTTTGTTGTCCTTGATTTAAAATAGTTACATGATAAGAAAAAAAATATATGGACCTAATAGGCTCCGACCGTTCCTGGATGTACCGTGGTTCCACCTTTATTTTTATCTTATCGTTTGAATTCGACATAACTCCTAGTGTTAAATTTATTGTATTATATATCTACATCTTAACTCAGATTTAGAATGACAGATAACGGGCGACTACTTTCGACCACTCTTATAATAATTTTTATCGGATACTGTTTGTATTGGTACAGGGGATTTGGGCCGGGAGATGTTGGTTCAGAAGAAATAATCGAGTCAGAGATCATAGACCATATTCGTTTCTTATCTGATGATAAAAGAGCTGGGCGTTATCCTGGCACCAGGGAATCAAAAGATGTTATCTCTTATTTAATCAAACAGTTTAAATCCTTTGGGCTTTCTCCTGGAGGCACAAACAATTCTTATACTCAATCTTTTAGTGTTATGGATGGTATAGAATTAGGGGCAAACAATCAATTAATGATTGAAGATGAATCGCTAGAGATCGAGAATGATTATATTCCGCTATGGTTCTCTGGTAACGGCAACCTTTCTGCTGATGTGGTATTCGCTGGTTATGGATTTGATATTAAGAATGACTCCTTGACCTGGAACGATTATAATGATCTTGATGTTGATGGAAAATGGGTCATGATGATGCGACACAGCCCAGAACGAGATAACCCACATTCAATATATGCTCCTTATGCTGAACTTCACAAAAAAATGGTGGTGGCTCGCGATCGAGGTGCTGCGGGTATTTTATATATATCTCAGATAGAGGATAGTACCTTATTACCATTGCGCTTTCACCCGGGCTATTCTAAGGCAGGGGTCCCGGCTATTCATTTAAGCAATGAAATAGCAGATGAACTACTTGGTTCTATCGGGCGATCTCGAAGACAGATACAGGCAAAAATGAATCGCAGTTTAACACCTGTTACTTTTTATATACCGAATCTTATCATTTCAGCGAGCGTTGAATTGAAAAGTATTTATATACGTGCGGCAAATGTGTTGGGAAAGGTCACCAGCCGAAATCATAGATATCGGGATGAATATATTGTTGTGGGTGCCCACTTTGACCACTTGGGATATGGTGGCCCAGGGACAGGTTCTCGAAAGCCGGATACTACTGCGATCCACAATGGGGCAGATGATAACGGATCAGGAACCGCAGGGATCCTGGAGCTGGCTCATAAGCTACAGTCGAACAGACAACTGCTAAAAAGAAGTGTTTTGCTAATCGGTTTTGATGCTGAAGAAAAGGGTATTCTTGGAGCAAAACACTTTGTTGATAACCCAACAATAGAACTATCAAAAATCGTAACAATGATCAATATGGATATGATAGGGCGCATCACAGATTCAACGGTCACCGTAGGTGGGGTGGGTACAGCTCCTATCTTTGCTGATTTGCTTGATAGTTTGTCTAAGAACTCGCAAATAACCATTAAACAAGATCCAGCAGGATATGGTCCTAGTGATCATTCGGCTTTTTACACAAAGGATATTCCTGTTCTCTTCTTCTTTTCTGGGTTCCATGGTGACTATCATCTTCCAGAAGATGATTGGCAACACATCAATGCACGAGGTGAAAAACAAATACTTGATATTGCCTATGAGGTAATAACACATATTAGCCGAGCAACAGATAGGCCCGTTTTCACTATGGCAGGCCCTAAAAACCCTGTGGGGGGCCTTAGGCGTGGGGGTTTCAAGGTATCATTAGGTATAATGCCGAGCTATGGTGGCCAAGATAACGGTCTAAAAGTAGATGGTATATCCAAACCTCATGGGCCAGCCGCAAAAGCGGGGATTCAAAGGGGCGACATAATCAAAGCCATGGATGGTAAACCCGTGAAGGATATTTATGAATTCATGGACAGGATGTCCGAATTTAAAAAAGGACAGACAGTAACTGTTATCATTGACCGGGATGGTAAAGAAAAGGAACTTTCTGTAACCTTTTAATTGTCTCGCTTATCCTGGTCTATTCTTTCTCGTATCTTTTCACTTAACTCCAGAACGGCCATTACATAATTATCGGCATGATTATAGGCCCAAATCGATTTCCAGATATCCCCGGACCTTTCATAGTTCGAACTGTTAGCAACATAGCCGTTTCTTCGTAGATAGTTAGATATGCTTGCCAAGACATCTGGCCAGTCATGGGGTCGTCGTACTCCGTCCTCATCAAAATCAACGGCAAACCGTGTAAAGCTGGACGGGATAAACTGCCCAAAGCCGAACGCACCAGCATAGGATCCTTCTAAGATATGGGGGTCGATCTGATCATGAAAACAATATTCTAAATAGGCTGCTAACTCCCGAGATGCCCAGCTTGCTCGCTTGGGCATTTCATGGATCTGTGTGTATAATGAATTGAAAACAGTGAACCCCTTATAATGGCTACCATAGTTGCTCTCAATACCCGCTATACTTACAATGATAAAGGGGTCGACCCTGTATTGGTCCACAACTCGCTGTATCAAATCCACATTTTCAAGATAAAATCGTTCACCAGCTACGATACGGGACTCTTTGATAAAAAGCTTGCGATATTCTTCCCAAGATTTTTTTTCATACGGACGGGCAAAGCGTTCCGGTATCTCTTTATGTTTTGCTATTCCATCATGTGTAAAGACCTCCCTCAAAAACGCTTCTGGGACATTACTGTTCTGCATCTCATCGCGCACCAAGCGGAACGCTAGATCTTTTTCTATCATGTTATCTGCATTCAACCCAGACAACAAGATTACAATTATAAGTGTTTTCATTCTCTTAAAGAAAAATTTGGTCAGGGAAGATAACAATAAAATATCGTGTGGCAACTAATGGTTTTCGTATTATAGCCCTTTGTCGTGGATGTATTTTTGAATCAATAGTTCTTATTTAAGAGTGCTGGAATATTTTATAAAAAAGTTATTATCTCCACCAATTAGCAGAAAATGGTTCTGGAAGAAATGGTACGATTATTTAGCACGGCGCAGGCCAGAGCTTGATCTTAAACTAATGAACTACGGATATTTTGATGAGGATTGTCACCCTGCGTTAGACAACATCGATGAGCCTTACCGTTATCCCATACAACTCTATCATTATGTTGCTACCCAGGTAAGTTTGAACGGGAAAAAAGTTCTCGAGGTTGGTTCAGGTAGGGGTGGTGGAGCTTCATACGTTGCGCGCTATCTACACCCCAAAAGTATGGTTGGGATCGATATATCAGAATATGCTGTGACCCTCTGCAACAAAATTCATGATGTCCCCAATCTATGTTTTCAAGTAGGTGATTCTGAGAGCATTCCATTCCCAAATGATCATTTTGATGCAGTAATCAATGTAGAATCATCCCACTGTTATGGTTCAATGGAAGAATTCTTAAAGGAGGTTCGCCGGGTTCTAAGACCCCAGGGTCATTTTCTTTACTGTGACCTTCGCCCTACAGAACAACTAAATGAACTAAAAAAAGAATTATTGAGCTCTGGAATGAGTATTATTCAGGAAACAGACATCACAGAGAACATCAAGCTTGCCTTAGACCTTCTGTCGACCGAACGAAAAGAAATGGTAGATACGAATGTTCCTATATTACTTAGAAATCTGATCGAGACCTTCGCAGGTATAAGAGGAACCAGGATCTATAATGCCTTTCATGATGGCACTGCTTCCTACATATGTGCCACACTAAAAAACACGGCATAGGCATCAGGGACACTCTTATTTTACAACCGCTATTTTTATGGTCTCCTGGAATTTTCCAGCCTGAAGCCTGCAAAAATAAACCCCAGCACTTACATTTCTCCCCGTATTGTCCTTACCGTTCCATTTAATCGTCTTGAACCCAGGCTGTTGGATATCGCGAACCAATCTACGGACTGCCCTGCCCAGAATATCATATATAATTAGATCGACATTACTGGCCTGATGAAGATCAAAATAGATCATCGTGGATGAATTAAATGGATTAGGAAAGGCCGGGTGGAGGGATGTCCTCACTGGGAACGGGTCATTGTTCATACTTGTAAGAGGCTCATAAGCGCTGTTCTGTTCACCTGGCGTCCCAAAATCAAGGGAGGCTGCCCAAGAATCTGGTAGATTATTTTCTAGATCGGGGTGTCGCAGTTCAAGGGTGGGCCCATTTCCATCTGCTTCCACTGGCCATGGAAGACTATCATCATACTCAACCTGGTCAATAATCGTTCCATAATTATTAAAGAGACGGACAAGTTCTCCGCTGCCGCTAAGCCCAAACTGAAAGGGACCCACGAACCCGGAAACATCTGGAAATACCGATGTGAACATATCCACATCTTTCACTATGACCAAATAATCGCCTGCAGATAGAATGGTCTCTTCTGGGATATTGTAGGTGTGGGTATCATCTTCGTCTCTGAATACCCAGCCTGACAGGTCGACATTCACATCTCCGGGATTGTAGATCTCGACCCAATCTTCTGAATTAAAAGAATCAGATGAATTATAATTGATCTCATTGATAACGATCACAGTACTATCTCCGGGTCCGATCGGCTCAAATACCGCTGTCAGCACAAATGGGTCGTTGATATGGATGTACATTGATTGGGCGGAATCAGGGAACTCATTCCAGCTAACGAACTGGTGTCCCTGTTCCGGCAATGCTTTTACATGTATTGGGATATCGGGGAAATAGTATCCGGACCAAGGATAATAGTTCGGGATAAGAGAATTTATACGGATCTTTCCTCCTTGGTTCGGAGAAACATAAAAGGTTGCCGATGCTAAGCTTGAAAGATCAAAATAGTTAGCAAGATGCATACGCATGTATGACCGACGATTTTCCGCAAAAGTGTTTATGACACTTATCTGATAGTCCCAATCATCAGCAGATTCTGACCAACGATCGTTGTGCGCAGGTATGATGTCTTGAATATTAGATGTTATCCCGTCCAATCTATCAGTTAAGAAACCTGGTGAAAAAACAGTGTTCAATCGATCACAAAACAGATTGATGAACCGTTCAGAATAGGATGGGTTCTCTAACAATCTTCTTAAGAGATATGTGGACCAGGGTGGGTTTGGCCAGCCGGGACCGTATGGTTCAGTAGCAAACTCTAGCGTGTTGAATAAATATGTGTTTGAACCCATGAACGGTATCCCAAAACCAAAGTCTGTATCATATAATATCCAGCGCCACTTTCCTTCTTCAGCTCGGGAACGCCAGTATTTGATATTGTTCCCTGGCCAGTCGCGGTTATCAAAGAATATTTGGGCAACATTGTAATTTATATGGCTATCAATATCTATCCATTGTTCGAGCATCTCAAAAACGCCCAGATCTTCCATTTGCGTATTCTCAAGATAATCCAATAATGATAGATAGTCCTGGTTGCTTCCACTGAGCACACCAACATTTGCCTCTAAAAGATCTATCTCATCTGGGTCCACCGTGTGGTGCCCAGCAATAAAATGCTCATTTACCTTCTCCCGAAGATTATACAGCCCCCAGAATTCTCCATTCAGATACGTAGCCACAGGCCGATAGGCCTGATGGTCCACATCCAGCTCATCAACCAGACCGGTCATATATGCATCTCGAAACATACTGAAATCCCAGTCATTCCCGGAATTTCTCAGAACAAAGCTCTCATAGGTTTGTATATCCAGATTCGGGAAGAGCGAATAATTGAACTCACTTGCTCCATAGATACTCCGAGCATAGAGCGCCAACGATTTTTGGGGGTTTCCACGGCTCCAACCTCCAAAGATCTTTACCCCAGCTGGCGAGCTGAAGTAGGTATCATTCGTCTCCAGTAGGCCTATATGGATCGGTCGCTCCCAATCTTCCCAAAAGTTCGCGCCAAAATGGGGAAAATCCCCGGATGCATTGGGACCCATAACATAGATACCCGTTTCATAATCAAAAAAATTATCTGGGTCTGTGGTCAGAAACACCGTAGGAAAATCAAGCTGTGCTTGGTCCATGATGTATGTCTGAGTACCAATGGGTGATTCCAACCAGCCATCCAGGTAGGACCTGGCTCGAATGACCGTGTTGGACTGCAGTGATATCGGAGCGGTATATTCTGTGGACCCTTCAGTGGGGGTCGTTCCGTCCAAGGTATAATGAACATTACCATCAGATGTGTTTATCTCTACTGTTATCTGGCCCTGATCATAAAAGCCTGTTTGTAAAGAAAAGGTCGGTTCCAAAAGAACGCCACCATAAGCATTGTCCCCGTTCTCCGACCCTGGTGTTGATAAAACAAAAAGACCTATATCTGTTCCATCATTGATCCTTCCAAGAGACACATCGGTCATTAGATCACCCGTGAACAGTGAATCAGCGTTAGTGCTGTCTGCCCTTGTTAACATAACAGGCTCTCCCGATGCATTGATCTTAAAATTGGTATGGAGCATGGATCCCGGCAAGTTCAAAAGGTCTGGAGGAAGTACAATATCAGGGATGACAGTATCCCTGCCAACCGTGAAAAAGGGGATCCCGGACATATCTGACGATGTTATATTATAATTGTGTATCTGGATCGCTATAATATTCTCGCCAGGCATCAACCATGTGACCGTTGAGTCTACCCAATATAATTGTGGGGAGCCTCCTTCATATATCTCAGCTTCGCGCCAGTTATCAGCTCCTTCATAGTATGCCGGAGGGATACCGGGTGTGCCAATATTCTCTCGAGCAAACTCTACCCCGTTCAGGTAGGCTACAAACGCATCATCAAAATCCATATGAAGAGCCAGTCGCTTTACTCGTTCTGGGGCTACAACCCAAAAAGGTCTTACTATATATACCGACATTACCGGGTCCAACACTGTGTTATCATCACCATCACCATACCCAAAACCACTTGGTCCGGTCTCCCAATCGCTATTATCAAATCCCGGAAGGTTCCAATTGGCTGGTGGTTCCTCTGTTCCAGGAAAATAGTACCATGAGTCACCCCAATTGATAATAGTGTTCCATTGCCGAACGACATCCTTTCTATCCTTGTCAGAGGCCATGACCAATAGAAACTCGTATGCCTGGAGAGTTAGAACTGGGAATCGCCACTTGAAAGGATCTAATGGGTCATCTGTTATTCCCCAATCATATAGCGATACTGGATCGGACGACGAATTATACAGTTCTATCCAGTCTGGTGTGTCTCCATCCTCATCGAACAGGGTTGTTTGATTGCTCGTCATTACCTCATTGATCTGTATGGTCTGTCCCATAAGAAAAACCCTACAAATCAAAATAGAAGACAGAAAAGCTGTCCTAAACATTTTTTAATAGATATCTATTCATTCTTATTGTTCATTTAATTGCATATTACTATAGGTTGCGGTGGTTAACTGTGAATTATCATGGCTTAAGGTTGCAAGGCCAACGTATATGGATTTACCCCAATTATGGATATGTAACTTTTCTACCTCAATCCACTCATTTTTAGTTTGGATAGAAAAATATAGAGATTTATCTATCTTATCCACCTTAAGCATCACATTAAACCCATTGAAATTAGGCCCTGATTTTGCTTTCATCGTTTGACCGCTTTTCTCTCTGTAACCAAACTCAGAACTTCCGCCTGGAAACACATTGATTATTCCATGGGCAGAATTTTTATTCAAGTTTTTCCGGACCATTATCCCAGCTTTAGCATAGTAATGTGTATCTTTTAAAGAATCTACTTTTACAGAAAAACTGAAATCACCATTGATCTTCTGGTAAACAAATCTAAACTGATCTGAAGTGCCCCATATATCATCACCGCCACCATAAATAGTCCAATTATTATTTTCTATTTTCTGACCACCCTTGAGTGAGTTCCCAATGTCTGACACATTCCAGGGGCTGGGTAGCGCGTCTGTACCTAGGGGTTCCAGCAGTGCAGGTGGCCTGGGAGGAAGGGCGTCCAGTGGGGCTGGTTTGTCATTGGTCGTGAGCCAATATTTCAGGTCTTCATCTATTGCATAATCTAATCTGCTAAAAGATTCAAACCATTGTGAAATTTCATTTTTGGTTGCGTAGGATAGATCTATGTCTTCCAGTTTATCCTCATTGGTGACCATACCCCAAGAACCCTCGCCAATCCCTCCATCATTGTTTAAGACCTTATAGGACCACATCGTAGCGGGCCAATTCAAAGATTCATAATAGTCATAATAGCGGCGCATCATTTCACCACCACCTGCTTTTTTTAGAACAACATTGAACTCGCCAATTAAAAGTGGGCTATTAAATGATTCCATTTTTTTCTTCCATGTCGAAAGTCCTTCCTTTATGAATTGGGTATGTATATATGGCTTTGGTGATCCCCATCCAAAAAATCCAGGATAAAAATGCATTGTATAGATCACATTATCAAGATTAACAGATCGAATATTTTTATAAAAATCAATACCACTTGTATGCCCTGGAAAGATGACAATGTGTTCATCATTATTCTCTCTTATGGCTCTGTAACATTGAAGAATCACTTTTTTAAGGTTTCTTTCGTTGTTTCCCCATGGTTCATTTAATAGGTCGTATGCTGCCACTGCGGGTTCTTTTCTGTAGCGTTGTGAAATTTGATTCCATAGCCAGACAGTTTGTTTTTGATGGTTTTTATTGGACCACAATTTGTTGTATCCAACCCTGCCCGAGTGATCCATTCCGCTTTGTCTTCCCGGGGCACCATGCATGTCCAATATGACATACATTTCTCTTTTTTTAGCCATTGCAATAGCTTGATCAAGCCACTCCCAGGCATCATCCTTTAGACGAAATGGTTTCTCATCAGAATCCATTAATAACTTATAATCAAATGGCAAACGCACAGTATTCATTCCAAAAGATTTGATGATATCAAAATCACTTCCCTGGATCCAATTAGTTCGATAGATATCCATGAGACCTTCTGCTTCCTCTTCTCCAAACCGTGTTTCCAATGTTTTGATGAAGTCATATTGATCAGCAAACCCTCTGTCTGCATAATTGAGCATCCACATCTCCAACATGAGCCAGTTGCCCAGATTGCACCCCTTTAGGTTTACGGTTTTATTAAGGGAGTTTTGAATTTTCCCTTCATAAAGCCGAAGAATATCCTGACTTTTTAGGATTCCCAACGATAGAAGAAATGCATACAGCATTGTTCTCATGACCATTCTGCTATTTATCATAATCAATCAAATAGAGATTTACTATGTATGAAGAGGTTGACCTGTTTTATTCTGTTGTCTCGATCAAAAATATGGCTGCTCTGTATCTCATCTAACCTATTGCCCTCCAATTCAATCCTTGAACTATCATTGTTGTCCAATATGATTTTGCACTTTGTATCAGATAATGTATAGATGACGGGTACTTGGCAGAACGTGTATGCCAATTGACCTTTTTGGATGGTCAGTAGCTTTTTCTGTTGAAAAACATCATAGTATTCGAACACTCTTTTTCTGGTAAGGAATTCATTTTGTTTAAGCAGACAGGGTTCAAACTTTACGCTGCCTTGAACCAGGAGGCATCCCAGTTCACCAAATCTGGTGAGTATTTCTTCCTTCACCTGTCCGGTCATGCCTGGCTGCTGAGCGCCTGAGTGGGCAGGGGTATGAGAATAGGGGTCAAAAGGAAATGCTCCATATTCTTGTGGTGTTTTTGCTGCACTTAGTCCACTGCGAATATCATAATAAAGATGACCTAATTTTTTTACTTTT
>ENA-UPTF01001894-UPTF01001894.1-marine-metagenome-genome-assembly--contig:-NODE-1894-length-12669-cov-2.499285_pt1 | contig 12669 bp, 14 predicted proteins | sample MGYA00238166_ERZ767019 | MGnify/ENA primary metagenome ERZ767019 (study PRJEB28930, sample SAMN06266391) | marine metagenome | isolation source: Sea water from 250 m depth | place: Atlantic Ocean... | reverse complement strand
TCGATTTAAAGATTTTTCTCTCTTAAGTTACAAGACTAAACTATTACAAAGTCTCTCCGTAACTTATGCGAGCGGATTTGAGGAATTTCTGGATTTTATTTAAATACTCTAGCTTCTTAAGACTCTACCAATTACGCCCAACAAGAATTACGATATTCAAACGAAGACTTTGAAAGGAGAACATAGACTTGGGAACCATGAGGAGAGGCGTATACGAAAAAATTGCTAAACAGCTTTACTCACATACAAAAGCACGGACCACCGATAGTACGGGTGTCATAAAAGAAGTACCTGTAGCCAATTATCGCGATCAAGAGAGATGGGAAAAAGAAGTAAAACAAATCTTTCAAGGAATGCCTTTACTTGTAGCATTAACTTGTGAGTTAAAAAATCCTTTTGATTTCAAGGCCTTAGAGATATCAGGTATCCCGCTTCTTATTACGCGAGGTGAGGATCATCTCGTTCGCACATTTCTAAATGTTTGCCGACATCGTGGTGTTCAATAAAGACACAATCAACGATCTGTCAACCTTTGAAGATCCCGAAGCTTATCCTGTCGGAATTAAGTATGTCCTTGTCAATGGCCGGGTGGCTGTAGATCAAGAACGCTGTACCGGGACTCTGGCTGGCCGGGCAATACCATAAATTTGAGCGCACTGCTGACATCTTGGCGCAGGTGGTGGCAACTCAAAAAACGTGCATTAGGTAAAAATCGAATCTTTATTAAGATCACATTCAATTCTTTACGTTTGGTTTGAGATTGGTGACGGGCCGGGGACTCGAACCCCGAACCTAGTGATTAAGAGTCACTTGCTCTGCCAATTGAGCTAGCCCGTCCTGTCACCTATAACAATTCAATCTGAGGCATCGCTTAGTGTCAACGGCAATTCGACGCAGATATGAATTAGAGACAGGCAACAAGTGTCAACAGCGACCTCGCCAATCTTTAACACCAAAGTTCAGATGGCTGTTTCGGATCTACAGAGCTGATTCGTCTCGCTCGCCGGTTCTAACACGTATGACTTCCGAGACAGGTGAAATGAAAATTTTGCCATCACCGATCGCCCCTTCTTCTGAACTTTTCGCCGAGCCCAGAATAACGTCAATGATTTTTTCCTTATCTGAGTCTTGGACTACTGTGGTGATCATGGCCTTTGGAAGTGAAGTACGCGTCGCAGTTGTAGCACCGCGTCCAGTGAATACCTCTACGCCTTGTTGCTGTCCTCGACCATTCACGTTTTGAACATTAAATCCCCGGCACCCTGCTGCGTCTAACGCATCAATAACAATATTGATTCTGTCCGGTCGAACGATGGCTTCGATTTTTATCACGTTAAATAACCCTCTCTGCGCATAAATAAGGAGATAGGGTAATTATACCGGCATGATCACCTGCCCAATTTCACTGGGCAGGTGATCATATACGTTTAGGTTTTAGTCGGCCCCATCTGCGACGTAACCACGTTCGCCATGCAGTGCAATGTCGAGTCCTCGATCCTCGTCATCTTCAGACGTACGTAAGCCAAGACCTGGTATTACATCTAATATTTTCAGGATGATGAATGAAGCAATACCCGAATAGATCACGACTGCAACCGCCGCTCGAAAGTTCGCCCAAAGCAGATCACTGTCACCATCAATGAGTCCGACTCCTCCAGTAGCGAAAATTCCGGTTGCGATCGTCCCCCATAATCCACCAACTCCGTGGACAGCAAACACTTCAAGGGCATCGTCGATGCTGGTTTTCGCCATTAGCTTGACAGTTGTGTAAGCAGCAATACTACCGATAGTTCCTATTGCTAACGCACCCATTGGACCGACAAAACCTGCGGCAGGCGTAATTGATGCCAGCCCGGCTATAACACCGGTAGCGAATCCAACAGCAGATACTCGACCAGTTGATTGATAATCGAGAACCATCCATACCAAACCGGCAACTGCTGCTGAAGTGTTAGTGACAAGAAAAGCGCTCACAGCAGTGCTGTCTGCGAGCAGACCTGAACCGGCGTTAAAACCGAACCAGCCGAACCAAAGTAGACCAGTTCCAAGCAAAACGTAGGGAACATTGTGAGGCTCTACACCGCGTTCTATATTTCTGCGTGTCCCAATCATCTTCGCCACAACAATTGCGGCTATTCCCGCAGAGGCATGAACGACAATCCCGCCGGCAAAGTCAAGAGCACCCATGCCTGCAATCCACCCATCAGAAGCCCACACCCAGTGTGTTATTGGAACATATACGAGCGTGACCCATACAACTAAGAATACGATGTAGGTTGTAAATTTGAATCTCTCAACAAACGCTCCAGTGATAAGAGCGGGAGTAATTATTGCGAACATCATTTGGAATATCGCAAACAACATCGGGGAGATGCCACCGTCTTCCCCTGAAGCTGAGACATCCTTAAAACCTATGAAGTCTAAGTTTCCTATGAAGTCGCCGCCTGCACCAAATGCAAGACTATAGCCCCAAAGTACCCACATCACACTTACCACAGCCATAGATACATAGCTGTACATCATGGTCGAGACGACGTTTTTCCCGCGTACAAGTCCACCATAAAAGAAAGCAAGGCCAGGGGTCATCAAAAGTACAAGAGCAGACGCAGTTAGCATCCATGCTACGTGACCAGCATCAGACATTTCTGATCTCCATTCAACATAATCAGGGAAGAAATATCACAGCGCTATTTCCGTATTCACAGAAGCATATTTGCTCGAATCAGATCAACAACGCAGTGCGAACTAACTTGATCCCTAATTTTCAATGTAGTCCGCACAATTTCTGCAGAATCTAACAAACTACGACTCGACTGTGTTTCAAAATTGTTACAGTCGACGTGAAGTTGATCAGGCCACTGTGGCACATTAGTGATGAATTTTATTGATCCTCAGATGCCATAACTCCTCCGACAGCCCACTCCGTTTTCTCTACGTCCTGAAAAATGATCGTTGTAGCCGAATCGGGAATCCCGGCCGTTTCTGAAATTGCTTTTGTGATGGCCTTCGCAAGATCCGATTTTTGTTGATCAGTCCGACCGGCATACATCGCAACGTTTACTACTGGCATAGTCCTCTCCTTCGTACCGTATATAAAACATCAAATCACTCCGAATTATATGTGGTACAGCGTCAAATCAATTACCAAGAGATAGGGGCTCTTGATCTAATCACAATATAATTACTGCCATGATCCTACCCAGTCAAAATATTGGCGGCAAAAACCCGAGCGAATTCGAGTTAATTTCACGATTGGCCGAATTGTGTGACGATGTGAATAACACTACTTCCGATTCAATTTTGACCGGTATAGGTGATGATGCGTCAGTAGTTTCAACAGCGGCCGGCGAAATTTTACTCACCACTGACGCTATGGTGGACGGCGTTCACTTCCGATCAAAGGACAAACGATGGCAGGATGTTGGATGGAAATGTGCAGTCTCCAACTTGAGTGACATAGCAGCCATGGGAGGAGTTCCAGACCACGCTCTGGTCACTCTTGGTGTCCCCGTTGATAAATCTCCAGATTCGTACGAAGAACTCTACGTAGGAATGAATCACGCTTTTGATAAATTCGGAGGAAAGATTGTAGGAGGCGATGTAGTCTCTTCTCCCGTGATGTTTATAAACCTGGCAATCACCGGACATGCATTGACAGGTCCTAACGGAAACCCATCGTGGATGACACGGGACGCAGCGAGAGTGGGCGATCTGGTATGTGTCACTGGACCACTCGGTGGATCAAGTGGCGGACTTGAATCATTACTATCAGGAAAAGATAAGCAAGGCAAAGAGGTGCTAATCAACAGGCATTTCCATCCCACCCCTCGTATCAAACTCGGACAAAAACTTGTTCAACTTGGCGTCAAATGCGGAATGGATATAAGTGACGGACTCGTCGATGATCTCAAGAAATTAGCTAGATCGAGTAGTACGTCAATTTTGATAGACATGTCTGCTATTCCCGTGGACAGTGAATTACTACCCATATTTGGACCCGAATCCATCGAACATGCGCTCAACGGGGGAGAAGATTATGAATTGCTCTTCACTGCCCCAAGTGTCATTGTTAAAGATATTCAGCGGAAAGTAGAGAGTGAAATCTCAGTGATTGGTAGTGTTGTCGCAGACGATATCCCAGAGGGTAAAGTAAAAGTTCAAGACGCTAAAGGATCTGAATACGAACCGCAACGTAAAGGGTGGGATCACCTGAATGGTTGAGCGAAAATCCACTAACGGGCCAAGTCCAGCCTTATTACTGATATCTGACTCAGAATCAGAAACAGTTCGCATTGGAAATGCCATGGGGCATGCCCTTCGAACTGGTGATACGGTTCTGCTTTCAGGTGATTTGGGAGCAGGAAAGACCCGCCTGGTTCACGGAATGGCCGAGGCTATAGAAAGTCCCGTTCCTGCAAGAAGCCCCACATTTGTAATCGTAAATGAATACCCAGGGCGATTACATCTAAGTCACTGTGACCTATACCGGATCGGTTCCCCAGCAGAAGTAGAGGAACTGGCACTGGATGAACGGCTTCGAGAAGGGGCACTGGTAGTCGAATGGCCCGAGATAGGAGCCCAGATACTGCCGGAAGATGTTTTGTTCTTAAAACTTACAAATGGTGATCATGAAGAACAGCGAGTGATCACTTTCACCCCAACCGGGCCAAAATCTGCAGGACTGCTCAGTCGCTCTGCGGCTGTTTTCGAAGCGCTAGACGCAACCGTCGGCCTCGAGTCTTCTGCGCAACGAGAAAGGCCGGATAAGTGATTCTTGTAGCTATCGACACTTCGACTCGTCATGCCGCCGTCGGGGTAACGAACGACGCCGGAGTCAGAGTTTGTCGCAGTTGGCGATCAAATCAGAACCATAGTCAAGAGTTGATGCCAGCTATCGCGGAATGTTTCACTGAATTGGAGCTTGAACCAAACCAAATCACCCACGTAGCCGTTGCTCTGGGCCCTGGGGGATTCAGTTCAGTCAGAGTCGGCATCAGCACAGCCCTCGGCCTGATCACACCGAAAAGATTGCCAGTCGCAGGAATTCCGACTCATGACATCGAGGTGGAGCCTTTTTTATCGGAAATCAATGCTGGCATCCCTGTTTATTCACTTATTCCCGCGGGCAGGAATCAGATTTCATGGAAACGTCATGGCGATAACACAGTAAACCAAAAAGGAATAGCGGAGCCGGAAGAACTGGCAGATATCGTCGAAACCAATGCACTGCTGTGTGGTGAGGCCTGCGAAATAATGAAGGGAGTCATTGAGGACTCTCAACTAAAAACTAACAACTTACCAACACGAGACCCTAATTGGCTTATCGACATCGCCCATAGAATGTTCGAAGGCGATAAAGCCACACCATATGAGCAGCTTAGACCAATCTACGCCAGACCACCATCGATCAGCCAGCCGAAGCAAGCAAAGTAAGCCCTGCAAGCTCTGCCTTAAATCCGGTTCGCACTGCACAATATTTAAAGACAATTTCTGAAAACGTTTTTCTAGGAGAAAACATGACAACAGAGCGAACACTAGTACTAGTAAAACCTGACGGTATACAACGCGGGCTAGCAGGTGAAATCATCACCAGGCTTGAGCGAACCGGATTACAGATAATCGGCCTGAAGTTAATGCAGATATCCGAAGATCTTGCCAGCCGGCACTATGGGGAACATCGTGACAAGCCGTTCTACCCAGGGCTTGTAAGTTTTATAACCTCATCCCCTGTGATAGCACTAGTGCTGGAAGGCCCAAGTGCCGTTTCGACTACACGAAAGACCATGGGTGCAACTAATCCGGCCGATTCATCACCGGGGACGATACGCGGAGACTTTGGTATAGACATGGGACGGAACTTGATACATGGTTCAGCCAACTTGGAAGATGCGACTAGAGAAGTTTCGTTATTTTTTCACGACTCTGAATTAACCGATTACAGCCGCTCAACTCAGCAATGGATCGTCGAGTAAGAACTCGTAAGCCCCTACAAATTACTGGACGCGAACTATCTCCGCTGCACGCGACCAGAGCTTTTCGAGACCGTAACGCTGTCTCTGATCCCTTGTAAACAGATGAATGACTACACCCGTGAAATCGAGCAATAGCCATCCGCCCTTGCCAGATCCCTCGCGGTGACTCACCGAAACTCCCATGTCTCGTGACCGACGACCTATATCTTCAGCCATAGATTCAATATGACGGTCAGTCTCTCCACTGATGATTACAAAAAAATCAGTGAAACTACTTATGCCTCTCGTATCTAAAAGCACAATGTCAGAGCCGAGCTTTTCCGAGGCCTCGTCAAGTGCTGCTCGGGCTACATCTTCATTAGACGGAATCGATTTGGTTTCAGGCTTGTCATTCATTAACAGTGAATTATAAAGAGGTAACCGAAATTCGATCTTACGACTACCCGTTAGTTAGGATGATTTTGTTACTCTGGAATCATGGGAAGTACTCGTAACAGCAAGAAGAGAGTGGTAGTCGCGATGAGCGGCGGGGTTGACTCCTCGGTCGCGGCAGCCCTGCTGGCACAGCAGGGTCATGAGGTCGTTGGGGTAACAATGCGACTCTTCAGCGCCCCAAATGAAGCGGTTGCACGCCTCAACAAATCCTGTTGTTCAATCGAAGATGTTGAAGATGCCCGTTCAGTTTGTCGAAAAATAGGCGCAAAACACTACCTGTTAAATTTCGAAGAAGAATTCCAAAAACATGTCATCGACTACTTTGTCGGTGAGTATGAACGGGGTCGAACGCCCCATCCATGCCTCGCATGTAATGACCGACTTAAGTTCCAGTTCCTGATGCAGAGGGCTGAACTTATGGATGCTGACATGGTCGCCACAGGTCATTACGCTCGGATACAAAAAGATGGAGACCGATATCAACTACTCGCAGGAAACGATCCTCTAAAAGACCAATCGTACGTCCTTTACACCCTCTCCCAGCAACAGCTTGCAAAATTGTTCTTGCCAATCGGAGATTATTCCAAACAAGAAATAAGGGATGTAGCGCGAGAGGTCGGTCTCTCAATTGCAGATAAGCCGGATTCACAAGATATATGTTTTATTCCAGACGGTGATTACAGTCAATTCATCGAACCCCGCCTAAAACGTAAATCCCCCGGTGAGATCGTGGATGCAACTGGCACAGTACTTGGTGTCCATGATGGAGTACACGACTTCACCGTAGGGCAGAGAAAACGTATCCCAGCTGTGAACAACACATCTCGCCCACTTTATGTAACCGATATTGATGCATCTTCCGGGCGTATCACAGTAGGCCCTGCCGAAGGACTTATGAGGACACGACTCTACGCTTCTAACGTTAACTGGATCAACCAGCCTCCATCACATGGCCCGATCCAAGTCCAGGCCAGAATACGCTATAACGGACACAACACCCCAGCGAGTGTAAGACTCGTTCCAAACGGCGCTGAAATTGAATTCAGCACACCAGTGCGTGCCATCACACCTGGACAAGCAGTTGTTTTCTACGACGGCGACATCATACTAGGAGGCGGGCTGATAGAGACTTCTCTTCCAGAATCTAGTAACGACAGAGGCGCGATGTCGTCTGCTCTAACGGTCTGATTTTCCCAAGCACACGATACCCTTTCTGCTCGGTCTGAGCCGTAAAGCGACGTGCTGACTTCTCGGTTGTGTAGAAAACAAATACCCTCGATCAAAATAGACTTGCCCAAAACGCTGAAAATTCTTCCCGATTTCTCTATAGAACTGAAACTTACTGGCGGTTCAGGCATGCTGGTAGCCGGTGTTGACGAGGTCGGTCGTGGAACACTGGCAGGACCTGTGGTAGCTGCTGCTGCAATACTGCCTGGACCTGTACCGGTTGAACACGAATCGCTCGTAAATGACAGCAAAATTCTTTCACCAACGACACGTAAAAAAGCATTCGCGTGGCTTGTAAAATGGTGTGTAAGCTACGGAATTGGCGCTTGCTCAGCCGATGAGATCGACTCGATCGGTATTGTCGCCAGTACAAAACAAGCGATGCTGCGAGCTGTTGCCGAACTGGATCCGCAACCGAGCCACCTGATAATAGACGCTCTCCAGTTGCCTGCTGTTGCGATATCGCAGACATCGATTGTAAAGGCTGATTCTCGTAGCCAGAGCGTGGCCGCAGCTTCTATAATCGCAAAAGTGACCCGAGATAAATTAATGGCTGAGGTATTTGAGCATGAGTACCCAGGCTACGGGTTTGCATCTCATAAAGGCTACGGAACGAAAATTCACATGCTGGCGCTCAAGGAACTGGGCGCATCTCCGATACACAGGCAAAGCTTCAAACCCATAAGAGATCTGCTGTAAACACAAACGACCGTACGAAATCGAATTGAACCTGAGAAAGATTTATTTAAAAGATCACCATAGGGTTCACTGGTGAACCGGTTACAGTAGGCATTTTCAAAGGCAGTATCGAAATCATAAACTCCCATTTACCTCGCTCACGACACGCATTCGCAAGATCATCCAACCAGGCATTGTCAAGAATCCAAAGTCCCAAGCCGACAATTCCAACTTGATGAACCGGATTGGTAAACAACTCGTACGGATTAGGTGCCACATCATTTCCTGTGTCAGAGCCGATTACTGCAACCTGACGTTCCTGTAATAAGGGTAGTATCTCGGGTGAGGGTCCAGATGAACCTCCTACTGCGATATCCACCGGACCAGTAATCTCGCGACGGCCTAATTGCCCTGTTCTTAGTAGTAAAACATCACCTTTCTCAACCCGTACCCCATGTTCACGCTCCGCAGTCTCAATATCAGCTACTCCAACACCATCACCCCGCTCTATATAGTCGACATCTCTTAAAAGTGGAGCGTCCACCAGAACCCCCTTAGTGACAATCCCGCCTGTAGCTGGCATCACGTCAAACTCCGTGGCCCCTTCGGCAGTAGAGACAACAGTGGACGGTCGTCCGTTATACGTCTGACCGTTCCAAAAAAAATGAGCCAGACTGTCGATGTGAGTTACGGTATGCCCATGAAAAATCATGCCAAAGTAATCCATTGCCACCTGCCGTTCATGAGATTCGTCTTGCCTGTATGTATCCCCAGCCGAAACCATAAAATGCTGAGGAGGACGCGGCACATCCACCGCAGCCTTGAACTCAACTGGCCTGGCACAGCTTACCGTTGTACCTTCTGAAACAAGGGCCAACGCCTCCAAGGTTTTTTCCGCAGACAGGTGATTCAAGGTTCCTTTTTGATCATCGGTGCCCCAACGTCCCCAGTTATTGAGATCATTTTCAATCCAAGCCAATAAATCTTTTTGAGACGGCCAAGAAACAGTCATTGATATAAATCTCCAGTCTTAAAGCCAGTGGTCCACCATCGGGTCGTGCAAGCTTATAAGAATTTCGAGCCGATAAAATGACAATGCTAAAATTTCCACACTCAGCACAGGTCGTACGAATGAGATTTATTCTCTGGTAAATGGTGTAATAACGAGGAAAATACCGCATGAGATCCGAAATAGTAGAGAGAATGCGTGGAATCTATGTCATCGTCGACCCTGAACACACAAACAATCGAAACGTAATAGAAGTCGCAGAGGCTGCTTTCAATGGTGGAGCCGCAACAGTCCAACTACGCGATAAAATCTCAAGTAAACGAACTATTGTCGAAACAGCAACAGAAATTCAAAAACTCGCAAACGACGCGGGAAGCTTATTTATCATGAATGACCATGCTGACATAGCTCGTATAGTCGCCTCTGATGGGCTGCACGTGGGTCAGAAAGACATCTCCGTGGAAGATTCTAGAGTTGTCCTAGATGACAGACAAATAGTAGGAACTTCGAACGCTTTGGTAACAGAAGCGCAAGAATCCGAAAGAATCGGGGCAGATTATCTAGCAGTGGGTGCCATGTTTCCTACAGCTACCAAAATCGATACCCGGCCGGCGGGCTTGGAAACATTAACAGAAATTCGAGCTAAGACCTCGACTCATATCGTGGCAATCGGTGGAATCAACGAGTCCAATCTAAATGCAGTCTTGGCGGCTGGAGCAGATTCGATTTGCATAGCGAGTGCAATTACCAAAGCTGAAGACGTGGAGGCGGCTGCTCGTAGTTTAGTCAAACTTTTCAACAACGCAGCAATTTCCAAAGAGAACACTTAACAAACACCTGGTTCTCAAATTACATTCGCCTGTCAAAGATTCTCGAAGGCACAAGCAGAACTTGCCACCTTTTACAGGAGTTTGCATTTGCCTTAATACGTAGCTCGTTTCGTTGACTGGCTCTTAGCCCGATGCTAGCTTTCATTAGTCAAACAGAAGTTGAGTGAATAAATCGTGTTCGAATTTCGGAATATGAATTATATGTTTTTTACCCAATTTCTTATTCTGGACCTTCACAAGGCTTTAACACGGCCTGATGGTGGAAGGCTTTTTCGCGGAGATATGTAAATGGATACGATCTTGCTAGCAGTCGCGGCAGGAGGCATTGGCCTTATTGCTGCAGCCCTACTCGCCATGCGGGTTTTAAAACAGCCCCAAGGCAACGATGAAGTTAGAGATATAGGTGCACTTATCCAGGAGGGGTCTTCTGCTTTCCTCCGCAAGGAATATTCGATTCTTGCGTTATTCGTTTTGGTAATTTTTGTGATTCTTGCCGCATTCATTGATTACAACGTTTTAAATAACGACATGATCAACTCTCTTGCTCAGGGAGGTGCAGTGACATCTGATGGTCCATGGACTGCGATCGCATATGTAATTGGAGCAATTGGGTCCGGGCTTGCCGGTTTTATAGGCATGAACATTGCTGTTAGAGGCAACACTCGCACTGCCACCGCCGCGCAATCCGGATTAAACAAAGCATTACAAGTCGCATTTAGTACCGGTGCTGTTATGGGATTAACCGTAGTGGGTATCGGAATCATCGGCGTATCTGCTTTGTGGATAATTTTTGAAAACCCAAACGTAATTGCCGGTTTCGGTTTTGGAGCGTCTTCGATCGCACTTTTCGCTCGAGTGGGAGGTGGAATTTACACAAAGGCAGCTGACGTAGGAGCTGATCTGGTCGGTAAAGTGGAGGCTGGACTCGACGAGGATGACCCTCGCAACCCTGCAGTAATCGCTGATAATGTCGGGGATAACGTCGGAGATGTAGCTGGGATGGGAGCCGACCTCTTTGAGTCATATGTTGGCTCGATCATAGCAACAATATCACTGGCGTTCCTTGGTATTGCATCAGGGGCATCATATTCGTTAGAAGACCCGAAGGCAGTATTACCGATAGTGATCGCCGGGATCGGAATTATTTCATCCATTCTTGGAATGTTCCTCGTGCGAACTGGTGATAACGCCGATATGGGCAAGTTGCTATGGACTCTGCGATACGGAATATTTGGAGCTGGGGGACTGGCTTTAATTGGAACAGGTCTCTACATCAACTCACAAGAGGCTCTCGGATTCGATCTTTTTTGGGTAGTCGTTGTGGGAATTATCGTGGGACAGGTCATCGGCACTTCAACTGAATGGTTCACATCTTACGAAGGACTCAAGATAGGGTCTTGGGAATTCAACCCCGTAAAGTGGATAGCCCAGCAATCTGAGACGGGGCACCCATCGACGATCATCGCAGGAATATCTGTCGGGTTGTACAGCACAGTGATCCCCGCACTGGCGATTGTAGTCGGAATATTCTTGGCCAACGAACTCGCTGGTTTGTACGGAATTGGTCTCGCCGCAGTCGGCATGCTATCAACTCTGGGCATTACTCTTGCGACAGACGCATACGGCCCAGTCGCTGATAACGCAGGTGGAATCGCGGAGCAGGCACACTTAGATCCTGACGTACGAGAGAGAACAGACTCATTGGATGCACTAGGAAACACAACTGCCGCTACAGGGAAAGGATTTGCTATCGGATCAGCAGTACTCACTGCTCTCGCATTGCTGGTAGCCTACTCACTCGTAACAGGTGTCACAACACTAGACCTGCTGGAACCCAAAGTACTCATGGGCACTGTGATCGGTGGATTGCTTCCCTTCCTGTTCTCAGGTTTGACGATGCAAGCAGTCGGTACAGCTGCCGGTGAAATGATCGAAGAAGTTCGCCGGCAATTCCGGGAAATTCCTGGCCTTAAAGAAGGCAAGCCAGGGGTGAAACCGGACGCGGCCCGGGCAGTGGCCATCAGTACACAAGGTTCACTCAAAGCCATGGTTATCCCAGGTCTTGTCGCTATATTGGCTCCAATCGCAATCGGATCAATCATGGGAGCGGAAGCCCTGGGCGGTATGCTCGCTGGTTCGATTGTTTCCGGATTCTTGTTGGCAATTTTTATGGCCAACGCGGGTGGAGCCTGGGATAACGCTAAAAAATTCGTTGAACTCGGAAATTTCGGCGGTAAAGGTTCGGATACACACGCAGCGGCTGTTACGGGTGACACAGTTGGAGACCCGTTTAAAGATACTTCAGGCCCGGCTATCAACATCTTGCTGAAGTTAATGGCGATAGTGTCATTGATCTTTGGCCCACTGTTCATCTAAGTGTGACTTTGCACGGATAAATTTAACGACAGGGCTAAGATAATTTGCAGCCCTGTCGTTAAATTTAATTCTCAACACTCGCGAGCGGATTACTTCAAGTGAAGGACCATTGTTTGGCAAACCGATTAACTATGAAGGTACG
>ENA-UPTF01001893-UPTF01001893.1-marine-metagenome-genome-assembly--contig:-NODE-1893-length-12670-cov-2.236242_pt1 | contig 12670 bp, 13 predicted proteins | sample MGYA00238166_ERZ767019 | MGnify/ENA primary metagenome ERZ767019 (study PRJEB28930, sample SAMN06266391) | marine metagenome | isolation source: Sea water from 250 m depth | place: Atlantic Ocean... | reverse complement strand
CGAAAGCAAAGTCATGAGAATCATCATGGACTATCTACAAGAGAATAAAGACGTGCATGACACTATTTTTAAGCAAATTAGATGCCTACGTTGCGAATAAACTCACGAACGTAACAGGTAATTCGCTTCTCAACATGAATAGTCGATTAAAACATCCCCTTGAGTTCTGAATAAAGATCTCTACGAAACCTTATTGTTATAGTAAGTCCGTTTACTGGTATCGTTTCAGGTAGACATATCCGTCACGCCATTTCGCAGTTTAGGCAACGGTAAGATTTACTGGACATCGTCTAAATCGCCCGTATCTATATCTTGTTTATTATGTCGTCGAAATATCTCGTCCTTAATAGCATAACCAAACGGCACGTTCGCAATTTGTACTCGACATCACCGTTCAGCGTATTAGAGTGGCATTTTTAAATAAGAACGCGTCCGAAATTCGTTCTTTCATTGAATCCACAATCTCTATAGATTTCATATCTTCTATAGAAAAATACCGGGCGTCGGTCGTTTCTTCGGTTATCCGTAAATCGCCGTCAATTATCTGAGTTTCAAAAATAAGATCAACACCTTGTTTTCTGTTACCATCTACATATTCCGTTATGTAGTGTGGGGACGAGTAAACACCGACTAACCCTCTAACAGCAACCAATAAGCCTGTTTCTTCTAGTACCTCACGCACACAACATTCCGATACGCTCTCGCCCGGTTCCATTCTTCCCCCAGGCAAGCACCACTGGCCGTTGTCTATTCGTCTAGTAAGTAACATCTTGCTTTTAAAGATGTCGAAAATCACTCCATCGCACGCAACTACTAAGTTTGCCGTCTTACCGATTCGATCCCCGTAAATCGCTTTCGACATATTGAGAAATCGCCTCCATACAACTATTTGGACGTTGTTCGAATACCTGGCCTAAACACCGAATTCCAATAAACACTAAAACGGCGAAGTCCACCCTAGAGGAGTCTTCTGAGCTTAAGGAAATCGTGATACGTCAACACAGAACAAATATGCTGTAATCTTTCATATTAGTTTGAGCCTACGGTTACCTGTACGACATAACTATATAAAGACTGATTCATCGCCGAAGTCTCTGCTGTTAGGAAAACCACAATCGGGAAGCTTTTAACTGAAAGCATAGGTTAGGCTTTCAGTTAAAGGGATTATCATACGGATGCTAACTCGATTAAAATGTTGCCCGCCACCTCATTAACTGATGAAGGTCTCTGGCAGTGGATTGACGCCCTGAGGACGAAACTTTCCGACGTAGTGTTATTTGAGAAAACCACTATCCTATCGTGTTATCGTTAAAAGGGCCCAATCATAGGTGCCTGTGATCCGGTGCCAAAGGCATCTTTTCGTGCATATTCACAGAGACTATCAGCTCGTCCACCACAGGATACCCGATAGAGTCTGACATTTTATGATCCCAGATTTACTAAATAGCTAATATCGAGTTCTCCAAGTACCCCAAAAGCGATCATAGTCGATGCTGTGCTAGAACCGATGAAAATCATAACTTATTGAAAACAAGTTCCAACTCTCGAATAACAACCTCCTAGCTAACAAAAAAGCGACAATAACCAAGCCTATGATAACGATAGGCTATATTAATCAGAGGCATTTATTAGAGTGATATAAGGGCAAGAATACTGATAGCTGCGAAATCCATTCCAGCGTTTAGTTTATAGACTAAAGCCATTCTTTAAGGCCATACTTCTCGTATCCGGTTTACACAGGTGATGACGATGAGGAATAGCAGTTGATAGCAGTCATAATAATTCTGGTTATCTTGATATCTGCACTCATCATTTTGGGAGGCGGACGAATCACCCTAGCTTACGCTGAGAGCAGACGAGCAAGGGCTCTTGGTGAACGAGCAGTGACTGAAATGAAATTACGAGTAGCTCTGGAAGACCAGTTAGCTGAAGAGAGGCAAAAGAGGGTTCAATTAGAAAAAGAACTGACCGAACTTCAGAATGACCACGAGATACCGGACAACGAAAGATAGGCATCCCATACCATTCTCCACGAAATCTCGACCCGCCCAAATCCCACTTGAACATCTTTTGCGACCCGGCGCAGGATCTCGTAGTATCTTTTCACCTAACTCAAATTCGGCGAATTGGTAAATAGCCGTTTCGGTTTCAGATGGAGTCTTGACGATTGCCGAAATCGGAAACGCTACCCTCAAAAGGATGTAATGGGGATTTGGCTGGCATTACTTTCTGCAGCTATTTTCGGTCTAGTAACCGTGTCAGACAAACGTTTGATATCGGTGAATATGCCCGATCTTTCCAGCTTTTATACGATCATAGTATTCAGTCTCTATGCTCATACAGCGCTTGCCATCAGTGTTTTCGGGATACCCGAACAACTACCCTCAGGGCATCTATTGTTGGCTGGAGTAGCTGGATTATTATGGGGTGCTTCGCTTTGGACCATGTTTATAGGCTACAGGTTCGAGGAAGCGTCTCGTGCATCTGCCGTTATCCATACGTTCCCGGTTTTCGTCGCTCTTCTCGCGATACCGATCTTAGGAGAAATCCTGTCAATCGCCCAATGGATTGCAATCCTCATAGTTGTAGTCGGAGCGTTCTCTATATCATTTAGAAGCGTAAACGGAAATTTATTCACTCTGAATAAGGCGTTCCCGATATTGGTATCGGCTAGCGTTTTTACAGCTTTAGCTCATATCAGTGGCAAATATGCACTGGCAAAAATTGAAGTGGAATTCGTATATGCCGTAAGAAATTTCTGCATGGCTACTTTTCTAGCGATGTTTTGCCGGCCTAAAGACGCACTTACGGTAGTTAAAGCGTTGAAGAATCCCCAAACACTAGTGTTGGTAGTAATGGGGGAAATGATTTTGGCCCCAATCGGTATATTCTTAAATGTTACAGCTTCCAGTCTCGGCGCAATTTCCATTGTCTCAACTGTTACAGCGTCGAGGCCATTTTTCGTACTTTTATACGGTAGTATCTTAAGTATTCCACCGTTTCGTTTATTGGAAGAGTCAATAGACAGGCGCACCCTCGCTACAAAGGCCGTTTCCATATCTCTGATCATTTCAGGAATAGCCCTCTTGTCTTTTGGGTAGTCATTTACCGGATAAAAACCCGCTCAGATCAGAAATAATTATTGCTACTGTGCCTCTAAAAGAAAGCCAACCTCAATGTCGAATAATCGGCATCTGGTTTAGCTTGAGGACTCCGTCGAAAAGGTTATTCTTCGAGGGAAATCTCTATCGTTCAATACCAGGTATTACTAAAGACTCATAGCGGCACATTGTTGGTCGTAGCAATTCTGTCACTTTGGTCATACCATCTTACTCGACAAACATAAGGCCAGCGTGCTGCGGGCGACAGACGACACTTATCAAGTATATGATTTCCAGTTCTCCACACCATGTAAGCCAATCTGCGACTGCCTCACCCTCTTTCTTTTTGTTTCTCTTTATACGGGCAACAGCTTTCGAAGGTGTTATGGTTTGAATATGGAATCGAATAGTTGTCTCATCTCTAGAAACGAAATTGCGGCACACAACCTATACGATGAGGGCAACATAATAGAGTACTGCCAAGTTTTGCAAACTGAGAGTAGTCCCAACCTGAACAGGATGAAGGTATCTAATATGGTAGGAAAGAAAATGCCCAGAAACTCGAGGCTGAATTACCTGGCAGGTAAGGAGGTGAATTAAATGGCTTTCGGTGATTTGATTGAACATAGAGTCATATTAAGAAGTATCAATGGAGAAGGGAATGATCAAACAGTTGTTGGGGAATTAAAAGAGTTCGGGAATGACTTCGTAGTCATTTACGATTCAGACGACCCGTCAGAAGTATGGATACCAAAAGCACAGATAAGATTCATTCGCCACCGTTCAGAAAGATGTATCAGCTGTGGATAGTGACAAGGTCAGCATTAGAGCCCAGACAGCAACCACTGAACGATAACTAAAAGCACGAGCTACGAGACTCTGGAGTAACAATGTCCTCTTACTGGATCGAACGGACCGTACCGAGGAAGATGGAGTCGTTTTGTGCAGTGGCGTGCTTGCAGCCCACCGTAGGTACGAATTTAAAGGTACTTCCTAAAACCGTGCACGAAGCCACATTAATTAAGAAAATGTTAGTCTCGACCCGCCAAAGGCGGTTTCTAGCACTGCACGCCCCAGAACGTCATCTCGCCTTTTTATCCGTTGAGAAGATGGTGTAACGACTCAAAATGAAATTTATCGGGTCCAATATTTATAGAAGAGCTGCGTTTCTAGTCGCCTTTTTTATGGCCACCACACTCTTTGCATATCTCAATATTGCGCCAGGATATGCCCACGACCCGATATTCATAGAGAACACACAAGTCACTCCTGAGGATGGGCCTTACCTACCCGATGGGAACATCTCATTCGCATTGTACGGGACATTTGAACATGAATTCGACTCTCGAGGGTTTAGAAGCAATCTAAAAGCCGGAAATGAATTAGTTTTATCCTTATTGATTCCAAATCTGGCGCCTGAAAAGTTGTTAACCCTGGACCAATTACCGACACTTACGGTAGATCGACCAGATAAATCTTCTATCATACTAAGCCCAGAAAAACGGGAAGTTTTTGATGAACCATTTACAGGAACGAGTTATCTGAAATTACTATCTATGCAAGAACCCGCCCAGACCGGCGTTTACCACATTACGATAAATGGGAAGCATCCAGGGAGATTCACCGTCTCTATCGGAACTATAGAACAATTCGGTACACCGGTAGAAGACGTACTCAACCGTTCTTCCAATTTAAGCCGAATTTCTGATTGGTACTCTGATTCTCCTCACAAAGCAGTGAGGTCGGTGACACACGGTAAGCCACGAGGAGTCCGGTTCACAAACAACTTATTAATAATTTTCGGTATTGCGGGTCTCACTCTTGTTTTAGTCCTAATCTTGGTAAGAACTAGAACCACTAAGTAGATTCCGAGTGACCCAACCGTTCTCAGAAGTCGATCTAGAAGTACAGTATTTGCATCGGTCTGATGGACTGCGGACGCGAGTGATTCCTGAAGTACGCCGAGGACGAACGAAATAGTTGATGCGGCAGGCAAGAACTGAACTATCCCACCTTCAAACTTACCCAAACGACTATCCTTGAATACTCGTTAATTGGCATTCCCGATTGTTTAGATCCAGAGTATATTTTCGTCCGGAAACGCAAGAATCCACCCTATCGCGATCTGCCTGTTCCCAAAGGTACATCTCCGTTGCTTGTACCCATTTATGTTGCTAGTAGGTTAAATTCTTCGGTTTATCCAGTGCCCGCTGCGAGCGTCCAAGAATATATAAGCTAAACGGTGTCCCATCGAAAGCTAGTTATCAGCTGCTTTTATGCTAAACAGTTCTCTTAATTTGCATTGACGATACAAAAAAATGCGGTCCAAATCCTTTCTAACAAACAACCTATCCACCATCGAGCCACCTGGGGCCGCGTAATACACGGTATCTCTCACAACAGTACGCCCCTCTAATTCTTTGAACTCGTGCGTGTGAGTCCAGTGGCTGTATGGGCCTTTGTTTTGTACATCCACGAATCGTTGAGGGGGATCCCATTCGGTGATCTCCGATTGCCAAGTTATTGGGATTCTATGCAAGCGTAAGCGGTAGTCGATAATTGTGCCAAAACCCATAGTAAGTGGCTGAGGGGTCATCATTTTGAAGTTCAACCAAGGAGGAGTGATTTGCTCTAAGTTACCTGGGTCGGAGAAGAAATCAAACACCTCATAAATCGGAGCATCCACTGACATTTCAGTTTGATATCGACGGAGGCCATTCAGTTCGGCGCCGCCAGTTGACAGGAGGTCTTGCAGGGCGAGATCAAGAGTTGGGAACCGGTACTCGTAACCGCTGTCGCAGGTTACCGCCCTGCGGCTAGCTGTTAATTCGAACGCCATCTCGCCCAGGAGGCACTGAATGACAAATTTCGGTACCCCGAACATCCTAGGCCGATCCAACACTTTCGCCAAAGTATTTGCAAATTCGATTTGAGTCACCTGTTCTGGAGCGACGGCATTCACTGGGCCAATTGGCATGCGGCCCTTCAATGCGCGGTCTATCAGAGCCACCGCGTCTTCTATATGGATCCATGGCCACCACTGTGACCCATTCCCAATCTTCACACCCAATCCGAGAAGCCAGGGGAACAGTAGTTGTCTGAGGACTCCTCCATGATTGCTCAGGACTAGGCCCAAGCGGAGCGGAGTGATACTGAATCCAGCATCCCGAAGAGGTTCCAAGCCGTCCTCCCACGCCTGCACAACTTCGGACAAAAATCCCTCACCAGGACCTGATGTCTCCGTCAGTTCGTCGTCCCCGCGGTCTCCGTAATAACCCACAGCGCTGGCTGATACAAATCTAAGGGGAGGGTTGTCCATAGTCGTCAGCACCGCAGCAAGATTACGTATGCTTACTGTTCTGCTCCTGTGAATAAGGAGTTTTTTCGTCTTTGTCCAGCGGCCCTTGATCGGCTCTCCTATCAAATTTACTAGTGCATCCGAACCTTCGAGGCATTCTAATGGCGGATTATCCGATTCAGGGTTCCATTGAAAAACGGCCACATCTAATGGCAGGATTTTCCGCGCTTTCGAGGCATCTCTTGTAAGTACGGACACCGAATCGCCATTCGCGACTAGCTGGGCTACCAACGCTTCACCGATTAGCCCGGTGCCGCCTGCAACTACGATTTTCATATGGTCGATGTTTTAGACCCTATAGACGGCCACCAACTATAGTTCTTCAAAATTGATGCCATACTCGGCACTAACAGAGTGCGTACGACAAAGGTGTCAATCAAAACTCCAAGCATAACTGCCATTCCCAGCTGGAACACGTCCCGTAATGGCAATGTCGTGAGGACTGCGAAAGTGCTTGCAAGGATTATGCCAGCCGAAGTGACCACCCCTCCGGTTCTCCCAACGGCTTCCGCCACGCCATCTATGAAACCCAATCTCTCAGTCTCTTCTTTGATCCGCGCGATCACGAATATGTTGTAGTCGGCCCCCAATGCAACCAAAAACACGAATATCCATATGCCGTTGGAATATGCGACCCCGCTTTGGTTGAGCACGTATTGGAAAATAAATACGGAAATTCCGAACGTCGCTGCGTATGAAATAATCACGCTAAAGAGTAAATATAAAGGTGCGATAAGTGCTCTCTGGATTAAGATAAGCACACAGAGGATCGCGACCAAGATCAATGGTGCTAACAATTTCGTATCCTGGTCGATAACCGTTTTCGTATCGAGTTGTACGGCGGTATCACCACCAACTAATACTTCTACTTTGCCTGTGAAGCCTCGATCTATGTTCGATTGAATGATTGATCGGATGTCATTTATTACAGTTAACGCCGTTTCTGAATAAGGATCCCCAGCAAGCGAAACATCTAAGCGACTAACCGTCCCCTCTGAAGAGTTGTACCTGTTGATAGATGCTTTATCGTTTTGTTGGCCAACATATGAGCCATATGGTCTAGTAATCCCTCTTACATTATTCACGCCAGGATGTTCATCTATTTGCTCCGCCAAGGTTTCAATCAACCCTGATTGATCCATCACGTTACTTCCGGGGGTGGATACGAACACCGAGGTCAAGGATAGATCGCCAGGAGCAAATCCCTTCTTCAACAACTCATATCCCGATTTAGACTCTACATCATCCGGAAATCCGTCAATAAAATTAAAGCTCGGAACCATGCGGAAGCTTGGAACTATCGCTATTAACAAGATAGTTGTGGTAACTAAGAACACGGTTTTGGGTCGTCTGACTACGAACCGCCCAACGCGTTGCCAAATCGATGTGGTAACTCGATTTGGTTGATTAGCCACGATTCTGTTCGGCCAAAAGGCGAACCGGGACATTAAAACGATGGCTGCAGGTAGAACTGTCAACGCCACGATTAGCATTATGGTGACCGTGATGGCCAACATCGGTCCCATAGTCTTGAACGATCCAAGCATAGAGAAGATTAAAAGGAACATGGCCACGACCGTTGTCATTGATGAACCAAATATTGATGGCCCGACCCTTTTCATCGCTGACGTCATAGCCAAAAATCTATCACTAGAAGTTATCAGCTCTTCCCGATACCTAGACACTATGAAAAGAACGTAATTGGTTCCGACACCGAACAACAAAACCGACATGATCGAAATCACTTGGTCATTCAATGGCAGCCCGGTCAGTTCAACGACAAGAGCTGCTACAAAACGAGCGACCATTAAAGCGGAGACCAATATCAGTAGTGGGATAAAAACCAGACCCGGTGATCGATAGATCAAAAACATGATCACTAGGACGACCATGAGTGTCACCAAGGTGATTCGGATATCGATCGACTGGAATATTTTCACGGCGTCACGAAGTATCGTTGCCGGTCCAGTTAACCTAGCGGTTATCTGGACTTGCCCGCCGATTGAATGCGCCTCGGCGACCGCTGCGTCAATCGCCTCGGAGAAAGTAGCATCTGCCGGGGATCCAGCAACCTTAAACGGTATTGCAAAGGTACTACCATCGGGGGATTTGAAGGACTCGATTGAACTGCGATTACCTGATGTTGGGTGAGGTTCGAAGATGATGCCAGGGAGGTCGGTCGATTCCAAGAACTCCGTAAAGCCTTGGATAGCAGACAGTTGGCGATCATCAAACCCATCATTACTGTGGAACACCGCAATGGCCGGCATTCCATCGTCTGTCGGATATTTCTCGCGGAGTATTTCTAAGGCGCGAACCGACTCCACTCCCACCGGTAAGAATTCCTGTTGCTCATTTGTGGTTACTTCGGACAAAGCTGGAGAAACTAGAGCCAGGATGATGATGACACCAACCCAAACGAAGATCGTGACTATGGCTGAACGGACGGATCGGTATGGATAGTTCACGTAGGTTTTGTAACTCGAATATAGTCTAGTTTGATTGGGCGGATGACCAGTTAACCAGCCATTCAATCAACGAACCGCAATAGAGTTCCCTAGTCGCCAATCGGTATCGAGGATCGGCTTTGCGACAGAAGTTGTGGCAGATCCTCTCCAAGAGCGTCTGCTAATCTAACGACCGCGCCTAATGTTAAGTTCTGCTTGCCATGTTCTACAGCACTAATATAAGTGCGGTCGAGATTGGCAGAGTCTGCCAACTGTTGTTGGTTCATTCCACGGTTTTTGCGCAGCGCTTGTATTTTTTGGCCCAAATTATGTAGGTGTTCGTCTAGGGGTATCGGTTCTTTGGGTTTCCCAACTAAACGACGCCCTTCGAGGACTGCGTCTTGGACATTTTGCGCAAATGCGTCCGCACTAACTCCTGATACTAAACCGGGGTTATTAGCAATAGCGGCCCCACCTAACAATATCTTTGGCGGATCTGCTAACACTGACAACGATTCGACTGTCCATTCCAAGTTTGGTAAAAGGTCTTCAGTTGTTATCGAAATGGCCACTAGATCCAGACTGCGCCTCCGCAGGAGTTCTATCAAATCTGGGCTTGGAGTCGAAGCGCCTAGAAAGTCAACGTCCCAACCGTCGGCGAGGAAAAAATCTGCGACCATTCTGGCCCCGATGAAATGCAAATCACCTTGGACGGTGGTAACAACCACTCTGCATCCCAACTTCGATCGAGGGGAAATGAATGATCTTAGTTTATACATTTGGTCTAACGTGATCTGTGTGGCCAAATGCTCTTGAGCTACGTTGACTTTGCCGTCATGCCACGCATGTCCTAGGTCACGTTGCGTAGGGATGAGTATTTTCAGGTAAATATCGGTGATATCCAATCCCTGTTTTAATCCTTCATCAACTACAAGCCCTGCAGAAACGGCTTCCCCTGTTAAGAGCGCATCCAGATAACCTTGTTTTAGCCGCCATATAGATTTATCAGGTTCAAGCAACTGGCCCTCCAGCTTTCACCAGACCATATCGTAAGAATCATACATGATACTATAGTGATATTTAATATATACTACATATTAGTTTAGAAAACTATATCCAATACAAACGTGAATATTTTAATGATTGGCTCCTAGCGATGAAGGATATGCTAACGTTGAGAAGTGATGAGCTCACATCCATGCGGTTAATTAGATGTATATCATATCATATATATCTAATGACTTATGATTAATATCATATACATATCTATGGTATCTTTACTAAGTTCGCAGAAAGGAGATTGACTCATTCGGGGGCTTAACATCATGGCATTTGCTGCAATTGATAGCGCCTTAGAAGATATCAGGGATGGTGTCCCGGTAATTGTCGTAGACGACTCAGATAGAGAAAACGAAGGTGATCTGGTAGTTGCTGCGGAAAAAGTGACTCCCGACATCATTAACTTCATGGCCAAATACGGCCGGGGTTTGATCTGCGCTCCAATGTCCGGAGATCGGTTGGATGAATTGGAAATCCCTGCTATGGTTAGCGACAATACAGACCCCCGCCAGACTGCGTTTACCGTCTCTGTCGATTACGCCGACGAGAATTCGACAGGGATATCTGCGTTCGATCGTGCTCGAACGATAAAGACTCTTTTCAACCCTGCAACCAAACCAAACGACCTCACGAGACCTGGGCATGTATTCCCTCTCAGGTGTAGGCAAGGCGGCGTGCTAGAACGAAGAGGGCACACAGAAGCCTCCGTTGACTTAAGCGCTCTGGCAGGTGTGACGCCTGGGGCAGTAATCTGTGAAATTTTGAACGACGACGGAACAATGGCTCGTATGGATGATCTTGAAGACTTTTCACGCCAACATGGCCTTAAGATCATATCTATAGACGATTTAGTCAAATACAGGGAAAAAAATGGACACCACGTCCAGCAAAACAGGTACTGAATCGGAGAGCTTGGTCAAATGCAATAAGGGCGATTTCTACTGATTTCCATGCGAGTTATGGCTTTTATCACATAAATGGTTAGCGAATTAAACATAGCTGATATATCACAAGCTCAGCAAAATTTACCCACCCCATACGGAACTTTTGTACAACATACATTCATTGAAACTTCTACTGGCCAACGACATCTGGTCCTAGCGATGGGGTCATGGTGTGAGAATGAACCGGTCCCAGTCAGAATACACAGCGAATGTCTAACTGGAGAGGTATTCGGGAGTCTTAGGTGCGATTGCGGCGATCAATTAAAGTTGACTTTGGACCTGTTCCAATCTCGGGGAGTCGGATTATTAATTTACCTTCGCCAAGAAGGTAGAGGAATCGGTTTAGTTAACAAGATTAAGGCTTATGAGTTGCAGGATCAGGGCTTAGATACTGTGGAAGCAAATTTGGCATTAGGATTTCCGGTAGACGATCGGAGATACGATTGCGTCGTCGGCATCTTGAAAACATTGAGAGTTGGGTCAATAGAGTTATTGACCAACAACCCGGACAAAATAGTATCTATGGAAAACTTAGGGATAAACGTAGTTGCACGTATTCCCATTGAACCCGAGGTCAAACCCGAATCTCTTAGCTATATGCGAACCAAGATGGAACGAATGGGCCATCTCCTATCTTCCACAGTAGAAGAGTAGAAGTTTAAACACGACGACTACTTTGACCGCCTGAGAACTGTTGAGGATTGAACCAATCCTAGCTAGATTGCCAAGATATTAGGCATAATTAATTTCAATCCCATAAGGGTCTCTTTGGTTCCTTGATAAATGGATGATCCAGGTCTTTGTATAGCAGCTATATTCATGCTCACATTTTCAAACCCCATGTCTCTTAATAATCGGAGGTTATTTAAGCAATCAGACGGAGTTCCTGCGATCGTAAACAAATCTATCAAATCTGGGCCAACCAATTCATTTAGGTCATCCGGGTAAGTTACGCCCGGTTGAAAGTACCAGCCGCTGGCGAGCGATGCTGAACGCTTGATTGAATCGTATCGCCACTTTTCCATGATCGATTCATCGTGATCGCCCAGAGTAGAATAATGGGCGGTATAAAGGACCACGCTTTTCAGAGCAATGTCACGGTCATTAGAAATGCAGACAGTGACCCTGGGCGATATCGTTACATCATTGTGGGACCTGCCCACTTCTTCGGAAGCCCCATGAATCCAAGATACGTATTTAGAGAGCGCATGATCAGAGATTTCTCTGGTACCAACGACCACTTCATCAGCCAGCCTGCCAGCCATTTTACAAACGCGCTCACTTCTACTACCGACGATAATTGGAACTTCTCCGACAATGTCTTTCGGTAAACCTAAATCCCCGACTGAAAAGTAGTTACCGCTAAATGCTGCACTGTTTCCATTTAATAGCGCTTTAAACGTTAATATAAATTCTTCTAATACCTCCGCAGGTTTTGATTTAACGTAACCTAGTTGAGATATCCCGGAGCCGACCCCAATCCCCAAAAACATTCTTTTGTTAGATATTTCATTGAGAGTAGCGAAGCTTGCCGCAACAGAAACAGGATGTCTTAAATAGGGATTGGTTACTAATGGTCCTATCATTACGCGATGAGTGTGCTCGGCGCATATAGCCATAGTTGTATAGACGTCCCTAAAGAGTACAACGTCCGAAATACCAAGGCGGTCTGCTCCAGATTGATCAACGATCTGGGCTAATTCTAATGTTTCAGCTGTGCTTGAAACAGGAGTTAATTCAATCTTGACTTTCATACAAGTT
>ENA-UPTF01001891-UPTF01001891.1-marine-metagenome-genome-assembly--contig:-NODE-1891-length-12672-cov-4.659309_pt1 | contig 12672 bp, 15 predicted proteins | sample MGYA00238166_ERZ767019 | MGnify/ENA primary metagenome ERZ767019 (study PRJEB28930, sample SAMN06266391) | marine metagenome | isolation source: Sea water from 250 m depth | place: Atlantic Ocean... | reverse complement strand
TACCAATAACTATTCCTGGACGTGTGACATAAAGTACTACTCTTGTACCAGTAGGGGTTTTAGAAACTTCAACTTTTGAAAATCCTGAATCTTTAATTTTTACTTTTAGATAATTGTTTAACAACATCATGTTATAATTATCTTTGATTACATTTTTTACTGCTGACATAGTTATAACTCCTGGGCAACTATTTCAAAATGCGTTAATACATCATTTTTTGCAGTTGCACGACCCTGTGCTCTTGGAATAATTCTTTCAACTATAACACCTTTTTGCGATGTTGCATTAACAATTTTTAATCTATCCATATCCATTCCTTTGTATTCTGCATTTGATTCTAGATTATCTAATAATTTTAAAACCTCAGTCACTGCTTTTTCAGGATATCTTCCTGACATAACACCAGGATCGGTTCTATGCCCAACTTGATTTTTGAATCTTTTGAATGGAATACATCTTTTATGCTCTAGTACACTTTGAAGGTAGTCTCTTGCTTTTTCAATGTTTAATCCTTTGATAGCAGTTGCGATTTCTCTTGCATGTTTATGTGATATTTTTTTCTCTCTCATGGATGCTCTAACATGTCTAGTTGGGTCATAATTTTGAAATGCATAGTTGTATCGTCCCATTTTGATCACTTCAGTGGTACATACAAGCTAGATCTTGACGCACCGACACCAGGCGCACCGTGACTAACTCTTTTGTTCGTAATTACATATTCACCAATATAATGTCCTATCATTTCAGCAGAGAGTGTTATTGGTGTAAATTCTTTACCGGAGTAGACGTTGACAGTTACTCCAATCATGTATGGTAAAATTATAATATCTCGTTGATGTGTTTTTATTTGATTTTTACTTTTTCCTTGTGCAGCAAGCTTAATTTCCGCAATTAACTTCTTTTTGTTATCTGAGAGTCCTCGCTTTAATGAGCGTCTTTGTCTAGAATTAAGAATTGTGAATAATTCATCATTAGATATAGATCGTAATTCCTCGTTAGTTTTTCCTTTGTAATTAAATTCCTTTACCATTTTTTCTCACCATTTGTATAAATCATGAATTTTTGTGTCAATTTATAGCATTCCTATTTTTGTAGCCAGATCTCTAGCTTTATCTGTAGATTCGAACTTCACAAATGCTTTTTTTCCATAGATAGTTCTGGCAGTATCAATGTTTATTGTATTTTCATTGTAAAGTGTTTTTACAGCCTCTTGGATCATTGGCTTTGATGCTTCCCTTTTTACTAAAAAGCAAATTTTCTGCTCATTTTCAACCATTGCAAATGTTTTCTCTGTGATATATGGTCGAATAATAATAGCAGTTGCTTCTTCCACATTCATTGTAGTGTCACCATCAATTCTAAATGAGTTGATTTTATCTGAGCAATTTCTTCAATTGCTTTTTTAGAAAATATAGTTAGTCTAATTAAACTGCCCCCAGGTGCTAGATTCAAAACACTGAGATTCTTTGTTGAGCATGCATCAACACCTGGTATGCCTGAACATGCCTTTGAAATTTTTTCAGAGTTGGATACAACAAAAAGTACACTCTTGCCAATCTTTGATGTACGCCCACGTAAAGCAACTTTACCAGTACGCTTTTTTCTTTTGGCAAGTCTTTCTACATCCTGAGATATGTTAAGATTATCTATCACATTAACCATTTTACTAGTATTTGCAATATTTTCAATTTCATCTTCTACAATTATTGGAAATGATTGTATGCCTTCTATTTTATGACCGCGTGACTGAATTAATTCTTTTGATGCTGTTGCAGCAATTGCGGAGCAAAGTGCTAATTTGTTTTCTTTTTTATTAATTTTTTTATAAATTACTCTGTTTGCATATGGACGGTGTGCTTGTCTTCCACCTCTTGTACCAGCAACCTCTCCAGCTTGTCCCTGTCTTCCACCACCACCACCTTTCATTCTAGCTATTCTAGCAATACCTCTACCAGTTGGCGGATCATTTGAATCGGCTACAACATCTTGACCTGCGGTTGGATGTGTTGAATGTTTTTGGAATCCATGTGATTCTAAATTGATATATGCTTTGTGGATTAATTTGGTATTTAGTTCTGTATTAAATATAATTGGTAAATCAATCTGTTCAGATTTTTTGCCATCTAATGTTATTAAGTCAGCCTTCATTAAATTACAACCTCCAGAACATTTGGTTTAACAACTTTCTTTGATTCTTTTCGTATTTGCTTTCTCAATTTAATTAATCGTCTGTATGTTCCAGGGACAGAACCTTTTACAATAATATAATCACCATTAACATTTCCAAAGTGTTTGAATCCTCCATCAGGATTGATCACAAATTCTTCTTTGATAGTATTACTCATTACCATTATTCTTTTATTATATTCAATCCGCTGATGAAATCCTGTTTGTCCTGCTCTAGGAACAGTGTACATTACGTTCTGTGGAGATATAGGACCTAACGAACCAATCTCTCTAACACTTTTTCTTGATTTATGTTGTTTTCTTTTTGCACCCCATCGATAAATAACACCTTGCCATCCCTTGCCTTTTGTAATTGCGGCAGTATCCACATACGTACCATTTTCAAACACTTGATCAATTTTTACTTCTTTACCAAGTAAATCTTTCACAAACAAAAATTGCTTTTGAATATCCCCACCTTTTATCCCAACTTCAAAAATGTATGGAGCTTTTTGTTCTAATCCAACTAATCTCGGTGTTATTGTCACTATAGCATACAGTTCTTTAATTTTTCCAAGTATTTTTTCTGCATTTTCTATATCATCATCTTCAGGTTTAATTTTGATCAATTTTTCAATATTTTTTGGGGCATCCTTTGTAAACACATCAAATCTTGCATGTTTTCCATTTACATCTTTACCATACCCCCTAATTCCTATTATAACTAATGGCGGTGTGACAATTACTGTTCCTAATGTTACAACTTGTTTACCATGATTTGGTACATGTTCACGGTCATCTATACTCACTAACTGAACACATCCTGCCTTAAATCCTGCATGTGCCAATAATCTGGGTTTGTCAGAATTCACTTCTGGCCAACCTCTAATCCTAGCTTCCATACTTTTAGCACGACCTCTAGGCGAGTATGCCATACTACCTCTTCTTGGCTGACTATGTTTTCTGTGACCCATTGATAATCGAAAAAAGTCGTTAACCGTCTTATATACTAAATGAAATTTCTCAAAAAATTATTGATTTTTTATCAAAACCATCTAGAAAATTGATAATTCTTTTAGCATTGAAAAAATTGTGATTGATCCAATTACAATTCCAGCTATTCCTAACAAAATTGCTAAAATCAGAAAATTTTTTCGGTTTGCCATGATAATTGCGTACTTATTTTTAATTTATTTGTTAGACAGTATATTTGTATTCATAATTGAAAGGCATCCTAAGACAGCCTCTTCAATCCTAACAGTTTGCGTTCCCTGATTTGGGAAAAAATTGATAGTTTTTGAATTTTGTAAATTATTTATTTTATTTCCAAGTATATCGTGTATTCCTTTATCAGTAGAACCGAAAACGAGCAAAATTGGTTTTTTGGAATTTTTTAATTCGTCTATATGGGATTGACTCAACTGCTTTCCCTTTCTACTGGTTAATATTTTAAATCCATTCCAATCTGATAAAAGAGAAAATAAATTTCCAGATTGTTTTACATCATAACTCCAATATCCAGGAACCTCATCTTTATTGATTTCTTTGACCGAAAAATTTGGGAATGTATTTTTTATTTTAACAATAACTCTTTTGCCTACATCACACTTACTATGATGCTCAATAACATGGTTAATTCCAATATCAATACCCTTTTGACCTTTTACCCTAATAATCAAACCATCTCTAATTTCATTCTTTTTTACTTCTTTAAAATTAGACGTTCCTGTCTGATTAGGTATTTTTAATGGAGGTAGTGCACCTACAAATTTCAAAAGATTAGTTTTACCAAACACATTTCTTCGAAAGTATTGAGGTGTCTCTAAATATTTTAGAATTGTTACAAATAATTTTAAATCGGCTTCATTTTTCTTTCCATCACGATAAATTATTATTTCATTTACTCTAAAAATCCCACAGGATCTGGCAATAGAGGAAATTTTTCTGGTTTTATTTTCTAATGTTTTTTCATCAGACAGTGCTGAATCTGGTATTGCTATAGATAATTTCATATCAAAATTTAGTAGTTACTTTATTAAAAATTTATTTTTGTTCTGTTGGATATTTTGCTTTAGCCTGTTCAGATAGTTTTCTAATTTTTTCATCGTCAATAAATTGAAATTCTTTTGTATCCATTTTTATTTGTGACATCTTAATACTTTTAACATCGTTAGTCTCTTCATTTGAATTTTCAATTGTAGATATTGCTAGCATCATTGCATCATCAAAAGTCATATTTTCATTATAATTTTTTTCTAAGAAATCATTGGCAACATCAGCATTTCCGCCAATAGCAATTGCGTTGTATAATATGTATGATCCACTAGGATCAGTTAGATATAACGTACTACCGTTTGAGTCAACACCCCCAATTATTAATGACACACCAATTGGTCTTGCACCACCATACTGTGTATATTGTTGACATTGATCCGCCAAATGTTTTGCAACAGTTTCAACTTCAACTGGTTCATCATATACTAACTTGTTACTTTGGGAAAAGAATCGTGCATTGTCAATTTGTACTCTTGCATCTGGAATATATCCTGCCGCAGCAGCTCCTACATGATAATCAATTTGAAAAAGTTTTTGTGGTGTATTTGTGATTTGTAGTTTTTTTGTTTTTTCATTTACTGCTATCACAACTCCCTCCTTAGTTTTGATGCCTACTGCCAGTGCCCCCCTTCTTACAGTTTCAATTGCATATTCAACTTGAAAGAGTCGTCCATCTGGAGAAAAAACAGTGATAGCCCTATCATATCCTTGTTGTGATTGCATCAATATGACTAAATTTTTTTCGAATGGTTAATTTAACATTTGTGATTACAGACTATATGGGATTTAAAGAAAAAATTGTAATAATACCACTTGCATTGTGTGCCTTAGTAATTTTTGGATTTGGGATCTATAATACAGCGTGTAAGCATTCTTTCTTTAGTTTTATTGGCTGTTAAAAGAAGAGTCTTTGTTGAATACAATTCAACAGATTTATCTTATTTTAGCACAGTGTAGTTTTAGATGCCAACTAAAATCACTGTTTCAAGTTCAGACTCGATGTCTAACGAGGAAATCAAATTAATACAATCTGCATTCAATGAACTTCCTTTAAAAGAGATCTTGATGGGATTAAAATTTGCAAAAAATAGATGGCGAGCAAAGGATGCAGGTACATTAAAAGTTGGTCGAAAGAGTATAATTCAGAAAGAAATTCATTCGGTTACATCAGAACAGGCTACTTGGAGATTAAATCATTGGAAATTAATGATTTCTAATTACAGGAGAAGGGGGTACAGTTATCCAACAATTTCCAGAATTAAAAAATTATTAATGGAAATAAGTAAAAATAATTAAATTTGTTCTCTCTCTTGGAGAATACTTTCTATTGTTGTAGATGATGGTGGTTCTGGCATGCTTTGTCTGGCATTACCTTCCACAATTGATTGTGCCTCTTCAAGAATTGCACTTGCATCTGAATTTACTGTATCAACTTGCCCTATTGTACCATCATGTGTTATTGATGAACCTGTGACTATATCGCCAAGCATTGTTGATAGATCCTGCATTGAATTTGACACAGTTGGCATCATTCCTCCTAACGATGTACTCAAACCTTTGATAACTGACATACATGGACTTAGTGTCACTACTACATCTCCAAGCTCTGATACAGTGTTTAATCTAATCTGAATTTGTTCCAAAGATAGTTTAGCATTACTAACCATTTTTTGATGTTTTTTAACCTGGACTAATTCATTTGCATATACTGTTGCATAATTTTCGTTATTATCTTTTTTTGATTTAACAATTTTATCAAAAAACAACTTATTTTTTTGTTGTAATTTTGTGTCAATTTCAGACAGTCTTGTAATTTGTAACTGAAGTTTTTTTTGTGCTGTATCTAATTTGTTTTTCAGAGGTGCATCAGGTCTCATTTTACCCATAAACGCCTGCGACAATTTCTCATTATTCTTTAATGCATTCCATTTGTCTGAAAATGATACCATATTCATCAATCATAATTTAGCATTTTATAGGGGAACTAAAAAAAAATAATCTAATTGGATCAAATTTTATAACGTAGACAGAAGTTTTATTCATAAATTAACCAAATGTGAATGTAAAAATTTCAAATTTTGGTTCATTTACTTTAATCACCAATTCATGTGACTCTGTGACAGCCGAGTTCACAATATTGTATAATCGGGGTTCAATAATTATGACTTTACCATCTTGATTTACATCTATGCCAGCTATATGTTTTGGGATAAGCTCACCATCTATGAAAATTTCCAATTCAGCATTATTTGACGCAACAATATTAACTTGTTTTGCATTATAGTTTAACATGATTAAACCGTTATCTGACACAAGTTCCATACTGTCTTTTGAGTTATTCCATTTTCCATCCAAGTAGAAATAATGCTGTTTTATTTTTAATGGAACGTTGTACTCAACCACTTCTTCCGGTTTAAATCCATTTTCATTTCCAAGATTATTTCTGCCACTTGCAAATTTATAACCAAAATAGAGTTCCGGCGTTCTAGATGTAGAATGTTCAAATTCACTTAATGTTGTTAGTTCAAAAGTACTTGTTTTAAGATTAAGTGACTCTGAGCGCTCTTGTAATAATTGCTGAATGACTTTTTCAGTTTCTTTGTATGAGCCTTCACCAATATGATCATACCGTATGTATCCATCGTGGTCAGATATGTACTTTCTTGGCCAGTATTTGTTTTGAAATGCATTCCAAATTTCTTTTTCGTTATCTAAAACTACCGGATAATTAATATCAAATTTTTGTACAGCTACTACTACGTTATCTATATCCTTTTCAAATTCAAATTCTGGAGTATGTATTCCAATGATTACCAACCCTTCATCTCTATATTTTTCATCCCACGTCGTGATATATGGAAGAGTTCTAATACAATTAATGCAACTGTATGTCCAAATATCATATAATACAACCTTTCCTTCCAAAGTTTCAGCAAGTTCATTAGATGATATGTTAATGTATCCAGTCGCATCTACTATGCTTGGAGCTTTTTGTAGTTTAGATTTATCATCAATCTCAATGTTGTAGGTTGTATTACGTTTCATATCAACTTCATTATAAAAAATTGATATTGAAATTATTCCAACTGTGATGATCATTCCACATATTATTGCAGTTTTTATTTCAGTTTTCATTTTATACATCAATTATTAGATTATTTAGAAGTGGAAAACTTGCTATTATTGCTAATTGATTAAAAAATACCAGAATGCCTAATATTATAATTAATGAGCCTAAAATCACCGTATAATACTTCAAATGCTTGCTGATTTTCTTAACGAAACTATTGGCTTGCGTAATGAATATACCCATAATTATGAATGGAATTCCAATTCCAGCAGAATATGCTAGTAGTAGATTAAACGCGTCTCCAGGTGTAGTTGCAGCAAGTGTGAGTATTGAGCCTAAAATTGGACCTACACATGGTGTCCAACCTGCTGCAAATGCAAGACCAAAAATAAATGATAGTGGAAAACTTGCACCTGTTCGTGAGGGGAAGATCTTTTTTTCAAAATTTAGTTTTTGAATTTTGGAACTAGCTATCATAAAAAGACCAAAAGAAATTATGATTATACCGCCAACATAATTAAAAGTAGAAATTAGTTCATTTGCAGATAATGTAAATAATGAATTTATTGCTACACCCAATGCTGAGAAAACTATTGAGAATCCCAGAACAAAGAATATTGTGTTTAGGATCACATTAGTTTTATTTATAGAAATTGTTTGGGATTCTGCGTGTTTTGTCAAATCAGAAATTGTTATTCCAGAAATATATGCCAAAAATGCTGGAATAATAGGGAGTATGCATGGTGCAAAAAATGAACTAACGCCTGCTATTATTGCAAGAAAAATATTAATCTCTGCCATATACTAGATTAGTTTCTCAATTAATAATATTATTTTCATTCAATTACTTTTTAACTGGTGATATTTTGTTTATTTTATGAACAATCGGTTTATAGCAGTTGGAATCGCATTAGGAATAATAGTCACAATTGCTTTCTTTATGGGCTCACCAATGTATGGTGGTTATGACATGATGAGATAATCAGTTTAGATTAAATTTTCTTTTTGCTTTTTCTAAAACATGTATAGATAATTCTATCTCTTTTTCTGATAACCAACCTGAAATAGAAATTCTAATCCGTGCTTGATTTTTCTTAACTGTTGGATAACGAATTGCTTGTGCAAATATCCCATTAGTCATTAAAAACCTTGAAAAATCCATTGCCTTCTTTTCACTTCCAATTATAATTGGAATTATTTGACTAGTTGATGCGGTAGAAAATCCTATCTCATTTAATCTATGATGAAATTGGTTGATTTTTTTCCATAATCTCTTTCTATATACTTCTCTGTTTGAATTGAATCTCTGTAAGGAATACTGGTTGATGGATGATGGTAATGCAGATGTGTAGATGAAGGTTTTTGATGTGTTTATACAAAGATCAATCAAATCTTTTCTTCCTGAGGCATATCCCCCAAAACTTCCTAACCCCTTACTCAAACTACTAATGTATACATCGATCCTTTTCTGAACATTAAAAAAATTTCCAGTTCCTCTACCATCATTTCCTAAAACAAAATCTCCATGAGCATCATCTAATATGGTGATTAGTTCTTTCTTTTCTGCAATCTCAGTTATTTCATTTAGTTTAGACCAGTCACCATCCATACTGAATACTCCTTCAGTCACAAGAAATTTACTTCCTTTTACGTTCCTAACTTTATTTTCTAGATCATGCATATCATTATGTTTAAAAATTTTGATTTTTGAACCAGATAGTTTACAGGCTTCAACAATGCTTGCATGGTTTAATTCATCACTGAAGATTGTATCGTGTTTTCCTGCTAATGCAGAAATAACTCCAAGATTTGCCATGTATCCTGTAGGATAAATTATTGTTTTTTCTTGTAATTTATGTCTTGAAAGTTTTTTTTCAAGAGTTGTGAAACTTTGGTCATTTCCAGAAACAAGTCTTGAACTTGACTGAAACTGTGAATATTTTATCCTACTTGGTTTAATTCCAAGATAGTCATTAGATGAAAAATTAAGTATTTTTTTTTTATTAATTTTGATATACTGTTTTTCAATCCTACCGTCTTGAAGCGTTCTTAAGAGGTTATTTTTTTTAATTTCACTTAATTTTCTTTCAAGTGTGTCAAATTTAGGCTTCAAGATCAATCTCTTCTATCATTTTTACATCTTTTTGCATAGAGTTTCCATCAAGTGTTAGATATCCTGCACTAATTATTCCATTTGCCCCACTAAGCAATAATTCCTTTCCATCGTCTTTTAGATTAACTTCTCTTCCTCCTGATATTTTGATAATACTTTTTGGAAGTAAAAATCGTAAAATTGCAAAAACTCGTAATATTTCTTCTAGACTCAGAGGAGTTTGTAATTCTAATGGTGTTCCTGGAAATGGAACAAGTAAGTTTACAGTGACTTCTTCTGGATTAAGCCTTCCAATTTCTTGCACTAACTCTTCTCTTTGATTTCGAGTTTCCCCCATTCCAATAATTCCACCCGTGCACAGCTCTAATCCAGCATCTCTTGCTATGTGCAACGTGTCTACTCTATCTTGATATGTGTGAGTTGTACAAATTTCGGGAAATTTTGATTTCGACGTCTCTAAATTATGATTATATCTAATAACTCCTAATTCTTTTAGTTTTTTTGCTTGATGTATAGTTAAAAATCCTAAACTACATTCTATCGATATTCCAACTTTTTCATTTACTTCTTCAATAATATGGCAAACTTGCTTAAAGTCATTTTCAGATGGCTCTCTCCATGCAGCAACCAAACAATAGGAATGTGCCCCTGCTTTTTTTGCATCAGCAGCTTGTCTAACTACCTCCTCTGGAGTCATTAATTGGTATTTGTCAATTCCTGTATCAAAAAATGCAGATTGGCTACAGAACGTACAATCTTCACTACAATAATTTTTTTTAATATTGGCTAATTGCTCAACATCAATTTTTGAGCCTTGAAATACACGTGTAATTTCATTTGCCGCATTTGACAAGTCTCTCAAAAATTTGTCATCTATATTGAATAATTTGTTAACCATCTCATCGGTAAGAGATCTTTTGTCAAGAACCGTATCTTTACAATCAATGATTAGTTGCTTTATGTCATTCATATTCACAACTAAAAAATTTACTAAATAAGCGTTAACTCGTATAAAATCTATGGTTAACCATTAATTACTCGTAGAAATTAATGGTTTTATGAAAAGTTCTAGCTCGGTGTGGCATCCTAATACACAGATGTCTGAATGGAGTAAATTTCCTGAAATTGTTTCTGCAAAAGGAATGTGGCTTTATGATTCAAAAGGTGGAAAAATGCTTGATGGTGTTGCAAGCATGTGGTGTAATGTTTGGGGTCATTCAAAACCTGAATTGGTTTCAGAAATCATTAAACAAACTAAAACACTTCAACATTGTTCTTTGTTCAACTTAACTCATACTCCTGCAGAAAAACTCTCCAAAAAACTATTGAAATTAAATCCAAAAATGAACTCAGTTTTTTTCTCAGATAATGGCTCCACTGCAATGGAAATATCAATCAAACTTGCTTTACAGTACTGGCGAAATATTGGCGAAAATAAGAAAACAAACGTTGCGGCATTAGAAAATGGATATCATGGTGATACTTTTGGCGCAATGTCTGTAGGTTACGTACCCGAGTTTTTTTCAAAATTTCACTCAAAATTGTTTTCGACTATTCAATTTCCTGTACCTAGATCATTCCGAATTCCTGAAAATACATCTTCCCACGAATATGAAGAGCAGTGTATTGCTAAAATTGAAAAACGATTAGAGAGTGATGATTCAATCGCTGTATTTGTGATGGAAAGTGGGGCACAGATGGCAGGTGGTGTTATCATATACCCAAAGAATTTTCAGAAACTAATAGCCAAACTATGTAAAAAAAATGATGTTTTGTTGGTACTAGATGAAATTGCAACTGGTTTTGGTAGACTAGGTTCAATGATTGAGTATGAATCTCAGAAGTCTGTTCCAGATATAGTATCATTTGGAAAAATGATTACTGGTGGATATCAAACCTTTGCAGCTACGCTAACTACAAAAAAAATTTCTGATTCATTCCTTGGAGAATTTTCTCAAATGAAACATCTTTTTCATGGTCATACTTATACAGGAAATCCTACTGCGGCTGCTTTATCATTAAAAAATTTAGAATTATATAAAAAATACAATTTAATCAAAAAAATACAAAACACCTCTAAAATCTTTAAAGAAAGAACTGAAGAAATTTCTAATCTTGATTTGGTAGGAGATGTAAGACATAAGGGAATGGTTATGGGAATTGAACTTGTTAATAATAAGAAATCAAACAAATCTGTCACTTTTTCTCAATCAATCAATAAGGTGGTATTTGAAGAAGGTAGGAAGAATAACATCTATTTCCGTACACTTGGAAACATCATAATGCTTGTCCCACCTTTGGCAATATCGCAAAAAGATTTGAACTTTTTAATTGACGGTACAATTAAAACAATCAAATCTTTGCATGGCAAACTTCTATGAATTCTCTTTTTGTGACAGGCACTGACACTGATGTTGGTAAAACATGTATTACCGCAAGTATTGTTAGTTATCTTTCTAAAATGAATGTTGACGTAGGGGTCATGAAGCCTTTTGCCTCCGGTTATAAAGCGACTGCTGATTCCGTATCTGATGATGTTAAAATTTTAATGAAATATTCTAGAGTCAATGATCCTGTTGACCTTGTAAATCCATATTTTTTCGAAATTCCCACGTCCCCATATGATGCATGTAAACAACTTAATCTTGAAATTGAGATCTCTCGGGTAATTGATTCCTATAAACAACTTACTTCTATTCATGATGTAGTGATTGTTGAAGGAATAGGTGGAATCATGACTCCTATTTCTAAAAATTATTTTGTGTCTGATTTAATCTCTGATCTACAAATGAATACAATTATTGTAACTGGTTCAAAAGTGGGTACTGTGAATCATTTAATGTTAACATATCAACATGTAAAAGAAAAAAATTTATGCCTAAATGGATTTGTAGTAAACCAGAACGTATCTGATGGATATGAATCATCTAATCTGAAACAACAAATTATTGATTTAACTGGGCAGACTGTTTATGGTACAATTCCATATCAGAAATCATTCAATATTGAATCATATGTTGAAAATTTTTCTAATTTTATTGATATTTCAAGTTTTGGTTTTGAAAATATTTAATTTATTTATCTTCTTCGTTTTAATAAAAGTTTGAGTGTCTTTTAGAAATTTACTGAAAGATTCTTTTTTTGTCGTATATGTTGTTTGAGGAATTTGAATATCATTCTTTGAAATAACCCATATGTTTGAATCTGAATTTTGTATCATCTTTATTTCCTGAATTCTTTGTTTTATTTCATCAATGTTAGAGGTTT
>ENA-UPTF01001890-UPTF01001890.1-marine-metagenome-genome-assembly--contig:-NODE-1890-length-12672-cov-7.005320_pt1 | contig 12672 bp, 17 predicted proteins | sample MGYA00238166_ERZ767019 | MGnify/ENA primary metagenome ERZ767019 (study PRJEB28930, sample SAMN06266391) | marine metagenome | isolation source: Sea water from 250 m depth | place: Atlantic Ocean... | reverse complement strand
ACAACTGATAATGATTCATTACTAAAACGTGGTAAATGTATGATACCATCATGTTATTGTAAAGAATATTCTGATGCGATAAAAAAAATCGATGAGGAACTGTTATGAAAAAACACATTCCGATTGATAGTACGATAAAAGATCTTGATGATATGTTGTCAAGGGTTAATGGTCTTGAAGTTTCGTCCACTGACGAATACCAAAAGGCGGTAGTCAGTGTACTCAAGACGCTTGTACAGGGGGAGATAACCCTGTTTAATGAATTTGAACATCTAAAAAAGGCCATAGATCTTGTGACCTTGGAAATGTTTAAAGTAAAAAACAAGAACTAGTCTGATTCTGGCTCAGGTTCTGGCTCAGGTTCTGGCTCAGTTACTTGCGATACAGTTGATCCATTTTCAGAACTATCTTCATTACAAACTGGCTTGTATTTGGAAATCACCTTCCTTACCAACTGCCTTCGTTGAGAAACGCTAGATTCCCACATAGGGTAAATTGAAAGGTACAGATTTTCTTCTTTGCCAGCATATGATAACCAGCATTTGAACTGTTCATTTTTTGTAAAGAAATCACGTGATTCAGTTTTATCTGATTCACCGACATAAATCATATTAAAAACATCCTTGTTTTTAGAAAAAATTATGTATGCAACTTTATCCATTGGTGGACCCCATTCTGACAGCTTGATTGGTCCTAAGAACTCGTATTGAAGAATTTGAATAGACAACTGAGGTTGGTAATCTATTCCGCCTTTTTTTTCTTTCCGTCAATACATCAAGCTTGACCAATTGGATCTCCTCAAGGATTAAATTCTACTAATTAAGATTCAAGAATGCATGAAGGAACCACATCATCAGAGAAAAGTTGGTATAGGCATGATTATGGTTGCAGCGTCGTTAGGTGCCATAGGCATACTTCAATTAGCCATAGGCCCAGATGTTCTTTTTGCTGATAACATACAAAGGGAGCAAGTTGAACTTTTTGAGGATTGTAAAACCAATGATTTCCAAGATCCACAATGTGCAAAGTGGTTAGACGAAATGAAATTACAGGAATGCAGAGAAAACAAGGATACAGAGGGTGAATGTTGGAAATACCGAATGTGGGTAATACAAGATCAGGAGCTAGAGGAAATAATGAAGAATGCACAAAATCAGGACGAATAGAATTATAGATAACCGTTTGAGTAATCGTCCCACATGTTTTGCTTTGTAGTTAATTTATTCATCTCATACAGTGCACCAGAGATTATACCTGCATAGAAAAATGTGTAGAGAAATACCTGTGAATGAGTTGGATCAAGTTGTGTAAGACTAACTGAGATCATTGAAAAGAAAACAAATGTTCCAACAAATGAAATAATTTTCCCTAAGTAGCCACTTCCTAATCCTACAATTTTTCGAGTTGCTGCAGCCATCAAAACTATGCTAGATACAATCATGAAGGTCACGCCACCATTGTATTTGATCAGTTCTGTTATCCATTCAATTATTCCTACATCAAATATAGAACCACTAGGCATCATACTGCCTCCATGTAATGCAAAATTTACCGAACTAAACAATCCACCTATAACAAAGAAGAACAAAAACATCTTTACAATTCCACGTTTAAGAGGGCTTCTTGACTCTGAAGGTTTCATCACACGTTCAGTGATCTTCAATCCGTAAAGAAATCCAACAATAAATGTTGGTGCAAACATGATGTACACTATTGTAGGAGTTTCAGTTGTAATGCTTTCAATCATTGGCTGAAATACAACAAACAGAGTTAGAGCAGATATAGCAGCTATAGAGAAAATGATAAAGGTGGAATACTTGGTAAGTATCGACTCGGATTCATCCGATGCTAACCAATTTGACATGTGAAATCCTCAAAAAATATGGATTAAACGAGAAGTAAAAAAATCATTTAGTCAATTGATCAATTCTGTTTACCTACACATATGCTGCCCTAAGAAATATGCCTAAAATCCAGAGATTAGGGGGTTTTCAGGCTTCATTATTTCACGTAGTACTATTGTTGCGAATGAACCCCTAGAAAGCGAAAATGATACAGTATTATCATTTACATTATAATTATCGCATTTTATGGAAGAGTTTCTAAATCCACCTTCATTGCTAATTTCCTGTATTTCTTTAGAAAAAAAATCCTTGTGTGTTATTTCTTCATCATCTAAAATTTTCTCAATGTAGTAATGAAAACGTGTCTTCTTGTAATATGAATAGCCAACAAAAGGAACAGCCAGTCTTTGTAAAGGGTCATTTTCAAATTTTCCTAATTCACCATTTTTACTGTAACATATGTCATCAGACTGTGGACAAAATAATTCCTCGCCAGCATCTAAAGCTCTGCTCAATGTATGATTGAAAATATATGATTGATATGACTGAACAAAAAAACGTCTAATCGATAATGGTAATGCACGTATAGCTTTAATGGGATCATTGTGTTCTATCATCTCTTTCAACGCAATTCTTTCAAGATCCATATTCTTTGGTATTATTTTTAGAACGTCAGGATATTTTGAGACGTCAGACATTGTCTTCCTTAGCTTGGTATTTTCAGCATTGTCGTATTCAGAAGTAAAAGATAGTAAAAGATCTATTGCGCCAGCAAAATCTTTTTGTATAATAGATCTTCCGATCAGATGAGTTACAGGCCTCCGTGAACCAAATCTTTGATAACCATAAAAATTCAAAATTTTATCAAATTCACGAAATTCGGATAATTTTTTTGACGCACCGTCAATTTTTATTTGAAAATGATTTCCAATCATTTCCCTTTTTGATAGTATCTTGTCTGTAAATCCAACTTTTTTTAAATTATATTTTTGTTCATTAATCTCAATGTGCTTGTTAGTTTTATGTGTTGTAAATACAAATTGTTCTGTTATCGCAGAGGCATCCTTGAGGCCAAGAGATTTTAATCTGATTCCATGCCTTCTAAAAATTTGATCTAATGCGTGAGTAGTATCAATTCCATTTTTTTGTAATTTGTATACAGCAAAACCAGATTCCGAACAAATTCTAGAATGAGATTTGTCTGTTATTAATTCTGAAACATTGAAGTCTTCCTTTTGTTTTCGTATTATTCCCCCACAACCAAGAAAATCGGTTGTATATGCTAGTATGCCAATATCGGAATCAATTTTTGGAATCACACTATTGTCACGGTAATAAACTTAGAAACTGCAATGTCATCAGTGTATGCACCAAGAAGAACTTTATGTGTACCTGATAATGCATGCTCACTTGCCATGATTTCTACTGTAATGGTTGTCTTGTCAGAAAGTGAAAAACTATTCTCATGTGTTATGACTATATCTGAAAATGTTGATGTTGAGGAAGAGTTTACATTAACATCAAGTGAGCCCGACAATGTGGTTTTTGATACTTCAAGTGTGACATGCTCAGTTTGTCCTTTCGCCAAAGTAATTTGTTTTTTATCAATATCAACAGAAAATGGAGGTGAAATCGATGTATCTATAACACCAATATTATTTTCAACCCACTCAGTAAACCAAATTTTTTTATCATAAACCGCAAAATCAAAGACTTGCGCAACTCCACAATAATCAATTCCCTCACAGTCAGCCCAATTCGGATTTCTTGAAGGAATTGTGTATTCTGTTAAAGTCTGAGTGGATGGAGTAAACAAACCAATTCGATTTGCAGTTTGTTCATTCATAATTAGGTTACCATCATAATGCTCAATCCAATATGGTCTTGATACTGGATTTTTTATTACACCAGATGCATTACCGTAAGAATCAATCGTTGGAATAGATGTTGTGTATTTTATAAATTCCTCAGTATTGGGATCAAAGCTGAAAAAATAATTACTTGATGTATCAGCAATCCAAATCTTTTGATCTGGTCCAATTGTAACGCCATTTGGTGTAGTAAGTCCTGATGGAAAGTTATACCATTCAACAAAATCCTGTAAAAGTAAACCCTGAGTTACTTCACCTTGTGTTGATTGAAACTCATATCCAGGATAATCAAACTTCACTAGAATGCCTTGCCCACTTGGAACCCAATTTGTATACCAAACATTCTTCTCTGAATCAATTGCAAAATCACTAGTAACAGCATCAGGTACAACAGATGGAATTGAATAGTGACGTAATCCATCCCTATCCTGAGCATAATCCAAAAATGAAAGTCTTCCTCCAGAAAAATCATTAATTATAATTTTTGAGCCATCGATAACTAATTTTTGTGGAAGTGAAGATTTATTTTCATCAATTTGTGAGTAAGAAATTCTGTCATATGTTTCTTCATCTATAGAGAATTTCCAGATTGCGTCTGTTGTTTCATCAGTGAACCATACGCTACCATCAGGAAAATAGTCAATTCCCCAGATCATAGAACGTAATTTTGTTGGCTGCGCATCGTTTTCAAGTGCACTAACAATGAATATTTTTTCTACTTCTTCCCATGTTGTGTTATTATATTCAGTGAAAGTCTCCGTTAGTGGATCAAATTTTGCAAGGTCACCAGTATTTGTTTCTGCAAACCATACCTGACCATTATGATCTACGGTAATTGCAAGTGGTTGTGTACATTCAGTAGGTATTTTGTATTCTTTTACATATTGATTCGATAATGGTTGATCATTCGTGGAACAAAATTGTGATTTTTCAACAGGATTATAACCTAGATCTAAACCAAGAGCATCAAGATCAAATTCATCCAATTCTTTGGCAGTTGGAATCTTGATATCGTCTTCAAGATCAGGATTATCAATCCATTGTGCAGGGTTTACCGCTAGTGTGACTGCAGAAGTTAACATAATTCCCGCAACAACCGCAAAGAAAAGAATTCCTTTTTTTCTTGTTTTCATAATAAGAACCGAATATATCTATATTATATCTGATTGGAAATTAATAATAAAAAATTATAAAAGTTTCAAGTCACCGGTAATTTTATCAATATTTTCTTCAGGTGCAGGACCAATAGATAAGCAAGTTATTGTTCCAGGAGCAATCTGTGTGTGACCAGCATCTGTTACTTCAGACCATGGAATACCAAGTTCAATTGCGACCTGCTTTACTTGCTCTAGTTCCTTCAGATTTGTAACTTTTAGCACAACTTTTTCTTGTCCGGTCCACCATTCTGAGAACCATTCAGGATTAGATTTCTTAACATGTTCAGCGCCCAACACACATGCATGACCAACTTGGGCTGCAATCTTTCCTTTTCCCATATCAAGATCAGTTCTTACTACAATTACCTGCTTTATTGCCATACACATGCAAGAAGCACGTGTTATGAAAAACTTTGCGATTTATTCGAAACATAATTGTATTAATAGATATTTTGAGTGTCTATGGAAGAATATGATGTGGTAGTCGCAGGCGGTAGTATTTCTGGATTAATGTCTGCGAGAGAAATAGCAAAAAAAGGCCATTCTGTTTTAGTTTTAGAGGAGGGGTTTGAGATTGGAACCCCTGATCATTGTGGGGGTTTGGTCAGTAAATCAGCATTAGATGAATTAGGAATAGAACCGACACAGAAAACATTCGATTCAGCAATTAATTCAGCTCTAATTTATGCGCCTGGTGGAAAGCATATAGGAATCAATTCAAAAAAGCAGAAAGTTATTGTGGTTAATAGGAGGGAACTTGACAAACAGGTAGCCCGACAAGCAAAACAAGCTGGTGCTAAGATTAGAGTGAAAACCGGTTTCAAAGAAAAAACAAAACTTGGAGTTAAAACAACTGATGGTGAGATTGGTTGTAAAATTCTAGTAGATTGTAGGGGAGTTGGTGCTTTGACAAATAATGAGAGAGATGGAGTTTTACTTTCTGCTCAGTATGAAGTTTATGCGGATTGGATAGAGGATGGTAAAGTTGAGGTATATTTTGATAATATAAAATATCCTGGCTTTTTTGCATGGATAATCCCATCTGGTAATGGTGCTGGTAAAGTTGGCGTCGCCGGTAGAAAGATCAATGTATCGAATCTAATGGAACAGTTTCTGAAGAGTAAAGGTAATCATTCTACTATAAGAAAAATTTTTGCTCCAATATGGATCAAAGGACCAATCAAAAATTTTGTTGTTGAAAATACAGTGATAGCTGGTGACGCTGCGGGGCAATCAAAACCAACTACAGCAGGAGGAATTTATTCTTGTGGAATGGGTGGAATTTTTGCAGGTACCGCGATATCAAAATATCTAGAATCTGACGATCAGACACAGCTTAAGCAATATCAAAAAAATTGGCATGACAAGTTTGGTAAAGAATTTGAAAAACAGCGTCTCGCCAGAAAAATTCTTGAAAGAGTTGACAACAAAACAATCGACACGATCTTTAATACTATTACGCCAGAGATCACTGATGAAATCTCCAACAAAGATGATTTTGATTTTCATACAACAGCTATTGTAAAATTACTTGGTATGCGAAAATCTCTAAATGCAGCTCAAAATATAATGAGTGCAGAAATAAAACGCATACTAAATTATTCGTCCACTAGGTAAGCAAGGTATAAATGCCGTTATTAGGCAGCGACTTGTGTATGTCAACAAATCTTGAATTACCGATATGTAGTTGTTGTCACAGACATATTATGCCTAATGATAAATGTGTGAAATTTAAGTGTCCAAACTGTGATAACGGTGATCTTTTCTGGCGATGCGAAAGTTGTAGAATATCTGTAAGAAGTTATACTTGTTCGTCTTGTAATTTTCAAGGTCCTTAAAAATTGGCACAGTTATTACTTATTACAAAAATTCTCCCGACTGGAACAGAGATCGATTTAAACAAATTAGTTGAGGAAATTAAAGGCTCACTTAAAGATGGTATTCAGATAAGAAATCACCAACTAGAACCACTAGCTTTTGGTTTACATTTTATCAAGGCTGAATTTATCTTGGATGATAAGGAAGGTCAAATGGATTCGCTAGAAAACGCAGTCAGGTCTATAGAAGGGGTTAGCGAATTTGAGGTTCTAAACATGAGTAGAATGTCAGTTGATATGAAATAGGTGATTTTTTGGCTGATGAAAAAATTCTACTGCAAATGAGAGTGGATGAATCCAAGCAAAGGGATGTTGGAAAAAGACGTGCTAGAATTGGTCACAATGCTATGGATTACCTACATGTTGCACCGGGAGATATTATTGAAATAAAGGGAACTAAAACGAGCTGTGCAATTGTATGGCCATCTGACGAAGATGAAAAAAATCCTGATTCTATTCGGCTAGATGGACAGACTAGGAAAAACATTGGTGCCGCAATTGGTGATGTAGTTTATGTGAAAAAAGTTAAGGTAAAAACTGCAAAGACTGTTAAACTTATGCCGGTAAATGATGTTGTTACTATAGATAAAGAATTTACTGATTTTGTTAAAAATAGGTTGAAAGGACTCCCACTAACCATAGGTGACGAAATATCAGTAATGATTCTTGGCAATTCAATGGAATTTAAGATTAGCAAGTCTATGCCAAAAGGTATTGTTAAAATTGAACGTTCTACTGTTTTAAAAATACTTTCTGAAGCATCAACCGACAAAAGAACCCGTATTACATATGAAGAGATAGGTGGGCTTGGAGACACAGTTAAGGCTATGCGAGAAATAGTTGAACTGCCATTAAGACATCCGGAACTATTCAGTAGGCTTGGAGTTGAACCTCATAGTGGTGTATTGCTTTATGGACCACCTGGTTGTGGAAAGACATTACTTGCTAGGGTTATTGCAAGTGAATCAGATGCTAACATGTATCTAATTAACGGACCGGAAATTATGAACAAATACTATGGAGAAACAGAAGCTAAACTTCGAGATATATTCAAGGAAGCAAAAGATAACTCACCTAGTATCATATTTATCGATGAGATTGATGCAATTGCACCTAAACGCGAAGAGGTTTATGGTGATGTTGAGAAACGTGTTGTGGCACAGCTTTTAGCATTGATGGATGGACTTACTGATAGAGGTAATGTAATTGTACTTGGTGCATCAAACCGTCCTGACAGTGTTGATCCAGCACTACGAAGACCTGGAAGATTCGACAGAGAAATGGAAATATCTGTTCCTAATGCAGATGGGCGATTAGAAATTTTACAAATACATACACGTGGAATGCCTCTTGCGGCAGATATTGATTTGAAAAGCTTTGCAAACGATCTTCATGGATATACCGGCGCAGATATCAAATCACTGTGCAGAGAAAGTGCAATTAAGGCGATACGGCGCTATCTGCCAGAAATTGATCTTGAGAATGAACGTATACCAGCAAAGATATTGGAATCGATGGAAATAAAGCTGCGCGACTTTTACGATGCAACATTAGAAGTCATTCCAACAGCCATGCGAGAATTTTACGTTGAACGAGCAAAAGTTTGGTGGGATAATGTCGGTGGATTGAACGATGAGAAGAAAATACTGGAAGATAATATGATTGCAGCAATCAATACACCTGATAAATTTAGAAAAATGGGTGTAAAACCACCAAAGGGTGTATTACTATATGGACCACCAGGTTGTGGAAAGACACTACTTGCTAGGGCATTAGCAGCTGAATGTGGTGCAAATATGATTTTGGTTAGGGGCCCAGAAATACTATCAAAATGGGTTGGAGAATCAGAAAAAGCAATTAGAGAAATTTTTCGAAAAGCAAAAGCATCAGCTCCATGTGTTGTTATTTTTGATGAGCTTGATTCACTTGCAAAATCTAAAATGAAAGATGAACAGAATCGTGGGGAAACAATATTGAGCCAGATGTTGACTGAAATGGAAGATAGTGGTGCATCAAACATAATAATAGTTGGAATAACAAACAGACCTGATTTAATTGACAATTCAATGCTACGTAATGAAAGACTTGACATTGTTTTGTTTGTTCAACCCCCAGATGAAAAAAGTAGATTAGAAATAATTAAGATATTAACTGATAACATGCCACTTGAAAGTGATGTTAATTTGAATGAGATTGCAGTTTCTACACAAAATTATACTGGCGCTGACTTGGCCTCATTATGTAGGGAAGCAGCTGTTAATGCGATGCAGAGAGATTCTCAAAAAATAGGCAGTAATGACTTTTCTATAGCGTTAAAGAGAGTTAGACCGTCAATGACTAAGGAAATTGATAAATGGTATAGTGATATCAAGGCTGAAGTTTCAAATATAATTCCAAAATCTGTAGGAAACACATTTTATCGGTAAAATTGACTACAAAATATAAGAATATAGTGATGGAGAAAGTCAAAGAAAAGGGTTCTATCACTGATAAGACTCTTGTTAAAAGTCTAGCAAAAGATGGCTATCAGATATCAGATGATCTTTTCAATAAAACATTACTAGATATGGAAATAATGGGATTGATAAATGTAAATTGGCTTACTAAAGACACACGTAGAATAGAGATTGTTTCCAATCAAGCGGAGGAGGATGATGTTGAATTACAGAATGAAAAAACATTAGAAAAAGACTATGAAAATAGTTTTCCTGAATCTAATAGTGAAATTAATTAAAATCTAAAATGGAAAGCTGCATCTAATGCAATTCCGACAAAGATGATAGTAAGATAAGGTGCAGTCACTTTGTATGCCTTCCATGCAAAATCTGATGTTGGTGTCTTTGTAAGCTTGTAATGGTATGCCAACATAAGACCACCTGCGATAGCTGCAATTATGGTGTAAACAAAACCTAAACCAAATGCATATAGCATCAATGAGTATGGCAAAAGTATAATCGTATTTGCAAGAATGTATTTTGACGTTCTTTCCATCCCAATCAATACAGGTAGCATTGGAACGTTTGCTTCTGCATAATCATCACGTATTTTCATTGCAAGGCACCAAAAGTGGGATGGTGTCCATACAAAAACAAGAAATCCTATTAAAAATCCAAGAATGTCGATAGACCCAGTCGCAGCAGACCATCCAGCCATGGATGCAGCACTTCCTGCAAACCCACCGATGACAATATTTGAAGAATTCAAACGTTTAAGCCAGACTGTGTATATTATTACATAAAAGAAAATTCCTAAGGCAATGAAGAAAGTAGCTACATAATTGAGTGTGAATGCTGCATAAATGACGGAAGCTACGCTAACACCAAGCCCATAAATTAGAATTGTTGTATCCTTACTTCTTCCTGATGGTATAGGTCTATTGCTTGTACGTTTCATTTTCAAATCTATATCCTTATCATAAAAGTGGTTTAGTGCACTTGAGCCAGCAGACGCAAGCGATCCAGCAACTATAATATGTAAAATTCCCAGATAGTCTATCTCGGGGCCCACAAATTTACTTCCAGCGTACATAGACGTAACAGCAGTTATGACAAGTAGAATTATTATTCTGGGCTTTGAAACCTCGAATATCTCTTTTAATCCCAACTATTGTTGGCGTTAGTACATGTGATTTAATTTATTCGAATCGATCAATTCCTGTGCAAAACGATTAATTATCTAGCGTTTCTCATCAAGCTTAAATGAGTAATTGGGAACTAGTTATGCCCGGTGGTGGGCTTACTGCACTTGGATTGGGCGGTATAGTCTTATCATATGCAGGATTAGCACATACATTCATTGATGGAATGCATGCACTTTCGGGCTTATTATTTTTCATTGGATTGATCTTCCTAGCTGCTGGAATTCTAGATGGTGGGGTATCAACATCAAACAGATCAAAAGCTACTGTTCTGGTTACCATATCGATAATTTTGACATTTGGTGCTGGAGGATTCATAGGAAGTGAAAGTACTACGCTGCCAACAGTTGCAGGGCTTCTAATCATGGTTACAGTCCCAGGTATTGTAATTGCATACATGGCTATGAAGATGCCACAATATGTCAAACCTGTTGGCTTGATCTTCATATTTGCAATTGCCTTAGGTATTACAGTATTCTTCGGCTTTGGTATACTAGGTCCTACTGGATATTTGTTACCAGAAGTTGTTGAAGAAGCCGTTGAAGAGATTGTCCAAGAGGTTCCTGAAGGTAAAATTTTTGCCATCTCAATCTTAGCAGGATCTGCGGAACAAGGAGCTCCAGATTATGAGCCTGATGTTGGTACATTATCAAAAGGTTCTGTAATTGAATGGACAAATAATGACGAAGTCATGCATACTGTTACTAGTTCGCTGGACTTTGGAGAGACTTTCGATTCTAGTATACTTAACGCTGGTGAAAGATTCCTACTTGATTCAAATGAACTAGATATTGGTTCTTATGAATACATGTGTGTAGTACACCCTTGGATGGTTGCAAGCATTGTAATAGAAGAACCTGTTGAATAAACAAGTTGAAATGTATAGTTTTAACACAAAAAGAAAAAGATAAGCTGATTACTCATGCTATAGAACAGCAACCCAATGAATCCTGTGCTATGTTATTTGGAGAAAAAATTGATGACGCTTGGAATGTAAAAGAGGTTTTTCTCACAAAAAATATAGATAAATCACAAACAAATTTTACAATTTCGCCAGAGGAACTATTAAAAGGATATCAGTTTGCTGAAAAAATGCATTTAGAATTAGTTGGTGTATTTCACTCCCATCCTAATTCAGATACAACTCCTTCAGATACGGATAAAAAATTTATGCAAAATAATCCTGTGCCGTGGATAATATTTTCTGGCGTGACTAAGAAGCTTACAGCATACATGTTAGATTCTGATGTAACAGAAATTCCAATAAAATAGAATAATTGTTTAGATTAAATACTCCTAATTTTATGCATTATTATGGCAATGGATATACACGTCTACGATACCTATGTTAAAGCCAAAGATGGTCATACTATGCACTTTGATGTTATAACAAACGTACAAGATCATGACAAGGCAATAGAATACGCAAAACAGTGGCTAGCAACAGTAGGTGAGGAAGGAGCAAAGGTGACAGGAGAAGAATGCCAATTTTGTCACACACAGGGTGCGCCAGAACCAGTTGAAAAAGAAATCAAAGAAAAAGGATTCTTTATTCAAAAAATGGAAGGATGCCCATAACTCTTTTTATTTTAAATTTTTTTAGGCAATAATAATTATCATAATTCGCATACAAATTAAAAGCATGTTTTTTATAACTTGATTTCATCATTTAGGAATATGTTGCAGTTGGTAAATGCGGTGAGTCTTGAAAATTGAAGGAATTAACACAACAACGAATGTTTGATTTATTGTTACGCGAGGGAGTTGAAAATTTCCTAGGAGTTCCTGATTCAACCATGAAACATTTTATTTCACGTGGCTTAAAAAAAAAGAAAATTCTAATCACTACTAGAGAAGATGAGGCTATTGGAATTGCTGCTGGAATGTCATTATCAAAGCAAAATGTACTAGTTTTCATGCAAAATGCTGGATTTGCAAATTCTATAAGTACAATCACATCACTAGTCCAACTTTACGAAATACCAATAATTTTTTTAATAGGATGGAGAGGATATTTAAAAAATGATGCTCCTGAACATTATAAAATTGGAAAAGTGCAACCTAAATTAATTAAAACAATCGGCCTAAATTCCAAAGTAGTCACAGAATCTAATTGGAAGGAATGCTGTAAGTGGGCTGTAAACAAAATAAATCACTCTACCTCATGTGCTCTAATTTTAAGGAGGGAATTTATTGATTAGAAAGGAAGCTGTTAAAATTGCATCCGAAGCTATAGTTAACTGTCCAATAATTTCTGCTAATGGTTACATCAGTAGGGATCTTTTT
>ENA-UPTF01001887-UPTF01001887.1-marine-metagenome-genome-assembly--contig:-NODE-1887-length-12702-cov-3.885941_pt1 | contig 12702 bp, 13 predicted proteins | sample MGYA00238166_ERZ767019 | MGnify/ENA primary metagenome ERZ767019 (study PRJEB28930, sample SAMN06266391) | marine metagenome | isolation source: Sea water from 250 m depth | place: Atlantic Ocean... | reverse complement strand
AACAAGTTAGAAACATTATATTGCCAGGCATAGTTGAGTTCACAACAAGTGATCCAGTAATAAGAGAGGGAGATTCAATTTGGAGTCTTTACTAGAGATTGTGTATTCTAGTACTTCACTACAACATCAGTTCGTCGCCAGTCCTGTTAATATTCTCGTTAACCTTTGGCTACAAAACATCGAGTTCCAGACAAACAGAACCCCTGACCGTAAAAGTCAGGGGTTCTGTTTTTAATCGAAGTCTCAAGAAAAAATTACTTAGCTGGGAACCATACACCCGAGGACACGCTTCTTTCAGGCGCAGAAGTCACAAAAGGAGCCATTTCAGAAAATATTTTTTGGGCCGTATCAGCTGCGTCACGAGCATTCTGACTACTCTCGTAAACGCCTATTATCGTTATCTCATCCTCCCCAGTAACAGCGATTCCTAATCCAATGTTACCTTCCAATGCAGTCACTAATCCGGCATTCTCGTCAATAAATTTCGTTACCTCTTCCATTTTCCCGGGTTGTAAACTAACAACGGTCCTAGAAATACCAGCCATTCTCTCAACTCCTCATACCTTTTTAAAATGCAGTCCTCAAAAACATAACATGATTTGTCAACGACCTTTCCTTAGGCACGGAATTTTGAGCAACCATAGCCATCATCCTAGGATTTAACTATTAGGACTTTTATTGGCACTCTAAAACCTTTAATATTTGCTAATTCGGATTTAAGGAGTAGTTAGCTAATGGCTTCAAAACCAGGGTATCGGACATTTAATTTTTCATTTGTAGTTTCTGCTGATAAAGAAAAAGAGTGGGACGGCGCATTTGAAAGTCATGGCGAATGGATGCGTGAAACGCACTCATTAATAGTTAAGCCTGACCCTACATATGGAATGTTAGGGACACTAGTCGACTATTATATTTCCAAGGCGCCTGAGATGAACAATCCACTGGACCCGAATGAAGGAACCACTGGCAATCTTATTTATACGCTCAATGAAGTTTATACACGTCCAGAAGGAACAGAAGCTCATATGGAAGCGGCTCCTTCTTGGAAGTCTTTCGAGAAATTCTTAGGTTTGGTTGGCGAATCGCAAGCTACGATGGTTATGCATGGCGAAGTAATCCAATCAATGTAAACCGACCGGAAACGTTCTATCGCTAGGCGGCGTATGTTTAAACATAACCTGACCATAACCTCATATATGATTGCTCTATAAGCCAATCTAAGCAGGTATATGTATTAGTGGAGCGAGTCTAACTCACTCGAGTTGACGCAGCCTGGGATCTAACTTATCTCGGAGCCAGTCCCCAAGGAGGTTCAGAGACATCACGGTAAGTAATATGGCTATTCCGGGTAGTGTTGAGATCCACCAGAATTCAGCCAGCTTATCCCGGCCGTCTGAAACCATCGAACCCCAGGCTGGCGTAGGTGGTGGTACTCCAGCACCAAGGAAGCTCAAAACAGATTCTAGAAGGATGACTATCCCCACCTGCAAAGTAGCGACCACGATTAAGGTGTTGATAGTCCCGGGAAAGATATGGATCAATAAGATCCGGGGAGTCGAAGCACCTGATACTCTGGCCAAAGCCACGTAATCACGAGTCTTCAGCTGCAATACTTCGCTCCGAACCTGCCTTGCGAACCTGGTCCAGATCCAGAGTGCGAGCACCGCTACGATTATCGCAAAGGACTGGCCCAAGGCTACTACGAATACCAATGCGACCAGTACCACTGGCAAAGAAAGAAGTACGTCAACCAGACGCATTATCAATTCATCAACCCAGCCGCCGTACCAACCGGCAATCAGACCAAGAGCAACTCCGACACTCCCTCCAACAGCTAGCGTAACGAGTCCCACAATCAATGATATCCGGGCCCCGTATATCAGTCTGGAGAGCATATCACGGCCCACCTGGTCGGTCCCTAAGAGATATTTGGTACTACCTCCCGGCAAGATCACTACATCTACAGACCCTCCGAGGCTTGCCGATGGATCAAGCTCCAAGGCGTCTGTAAGGGTTATGAGTCGCCCTCTGTCCTCCATCTCGACGCGTTCTACCACTAGTTTGTTAGCAATAGTTTCGCTGGCCCAGAAGGGAGGGAGCAGCCGGTCCCTAATCACCCCGCGTTCCGGGTTATGCGGCGCGATCCAAGGTGCGCCTATAGCCGCGATGACCACAATCGCCAATATCCCAACTGGGAAAACCGGCCACCGACGTAGCGCATACCATAAACCAGATAGAGTGATCCTGCGTGGGTTTAATGACCCGGTGGTTACATTATTTTCTAGACTTGCCATCTACTTACCGTAAGAATACCTAGTTGTATCGGATACGAGGGTCGATATAGGCATAGAGCACATCCACTAAGAATGAAGCCCCGACGTACATGAGAGTGAATATGATCACCACTCCCTGGAGCAAGGGATAATCGAGGCCAAATAAAGAGTCCACGGCGAGTTTACCCAGACCTGGCCAGGCGAACACCGTTTCAGTAACAAGAGAACCCGTCACCAGAGCACCGAGGGTAACGCCAGCGAAAGTCAGTGGTGGTATCAGTGCGTTCCGGAACGCGTGCTTCATGATAATACTTCTCGATGAGACCCCTTTTGCCCGGGCCAGTTTGATGTACTCCGAATCAAGGACATCCAACATCGCAGAACGAATCAATCGCAGATTGGCAGCCGCATAGAACCAACCTAGGGTTATCGCCGGAAGTATCACGCTCTTAGGTCCTTCGCGTCCGAAAGGTGGCAGCCAGTCCAATTGGACAGCAAAGAAGAACATCAACATTATACCGAGCCAGAACGGAGGTGCCGATTGACCGATCAAAGCGATCACCCTGCTAAATTGATCGAGCAGACTGCCACGCTTGACGGCTGAAAGGATACCCAGCGGTACCCCAACTATGAGAGAGAGGACGAACGCGGCAACCCCAAGTTGTATGGTCGCAGGGAGACGCTCCAATATGATATGCATCGCGGGGCGCCCTTGTTGGATCGATTCGCCGAATTCCCCTTTAAGGGCCTCCTTGACGAATATTCCGTATTGTTCGTAATACGGCTTATCTAGGCCTAACTCCCGGCCCAACCGGTCCCAGTCGTCTTTCGTGGAATAATCGTCTAGAAGTAAGACACGAGGGTCGCCCACCGCTCGGCTCATGCCGAAGATCATCACAGATACGACTAAAACCGTGACAATCGAAATAAGAAACCGGCGTAGTAAAAATCGTTGCACGTATTAATTTCCTAGAATACGGGAGATAGGTCGCGGTCTAAGGGCTTGGCGCTAATATTGCGGAACCATAGTTTTAGCAGTCTTTTCTAAAGAGCTTCAGAGACACCCATTCAGAAATCTGGTTAATTCAAGCTGCGAGGTCTGTGGCGCGTTCGAGGACATCCGAATTTACGTCAAATTATCCGACCATTTGCCTGCGTTAAAACCAACATCAACCCAATTATAGTCACTTGTTATCTTAGCAATTGTTGCATAAATACCTCTTACTCCTGATCCACAACGCCCAGGACTATTGAGGGTATCCAACTATTACAATTAAGATACCCTCAACCATCAGTCCTGATCTCTAGTTCAGGAACCCCGCTCTCCTGTTATTCACGAGGCCGTATGTACTCATATCCATTGAGATTCCGGAGGTCAGTAAACTTAACGTCATCGGACCACTTCTCGATCCTCGGGCCGACCGGCCATATTGCATCGATCGCGTAGAGCCCGACGTACGTCATTGCATTGTCGAATACGAATTCGGCTAGTTCTTTCTCTAGCCGGTGCAGTTCATCCGGGTCGACTGCAGCGTCCATCTTGGGCATGTGCTCGTCCATCCAAGGATGGCTCGCTCCAGGATTCCAGGCTGCCTTGCTGGTCAGCAAGTTCTGGGAACCGGCTGTGACTACCCGGGTGCCTGCTGCGTGACATGTGGCTCCCTTGTATGTCCGGGCAACCATAGTCGGCCGGAGGGTCGAATACGGTAGTTTCTGGAACTGAACGTCCAGCCCGATATCCTCCCACATCTGGGCGATGACTTCGCAGGCCTCTACTTCGGCAGGGGCACCGCGCAAAGAGGGGGTCAGAGTTATGCTGAAACCGTCCCCGTAACCAGCTTCTTCCAACAGTGTCTTAGCTCTGTCAGGGTCATAATCCCAGAGTCTGCCATCCAGGTGCGGTTGACCGAAAGCTCCAAACAACCACAGTGGGATGGGCTTCGCGAAACCCCTCATGAGGGTATCTATGATGCTCTGCCGATCTACGGATATGGCGAGCGCTTCTCTTACTTTGCGAGCCCGTTCCCACTCTTCCGAGTCCAGGTCCGGTGTCGGGGAGATCCACGGCATTTCAGGGTCGTACGCGTCTGGAGTTTCTAGGTCGTCAGAGAAAGCCTCAGCGTAGTATCCACCGTAGATGTTCATGCCGAAGTCGATCGCTCCGGGTATCGACATCAACTTAGCGCCCTCGACCTTCTCGATTGCAGGAATGGTATCGAACGCCATCAAGAAGGTGTCTAGTTGCCCGGTCTGGAAACCAGCGAGCCTTGCAGACTCTTCCGGAACCTCACGGAAGATCAATTCTGCGAAATGCGGTGTCTGGCGCCAGTGGTCTTCGACGGCGTTCATCCGCCAGAACTCATTGTCCTTATGCTCCATCATCTCCCAAGGGCCGGTCCCAGCGATATCCCGGTTGGCGGCCTCTTCGCCGACCTCATCTGACTGATTCTTGCTGGTCACCCAGCTCGAGCGACCCGACGGGGTCTTAGACATCCAAGTTTCCAACACGACCAACTCTGAGAGGGGTTCACCGGTGTCAACATCTAGCGTGAACTCGTCGACGACGGTAACTTTCCCCTCAGGACGGGCCCACATGGCTTCGAAGTCAGGACGGGCTGCGTGTTTCTCGTTCTTGGCCCACCCTTCGGAATATGACCAGGCCACGTCCTCTGCGGTCATCTCGCCGTAGCCTTTGTGGAACTCCACACCTTTGCGTATATTCATGCGCCAGGTGGAATAGTCCTCAGAGATACTCCATGACTCGACTAGCGATCCGATGACCTGACGGTCCGCGGTAATGGTGATCAAACCTTCGCTGATAGGAGCAGTCTGTTGAACGAACAGTGCAGGGTTAACGGCCAACCTGGGATGACCTTGGAAGGTACCTAATTCCTTCTGTCCAACCTGGAGAGTACCCGCCGGCTTCGCTTTCGCACCGGACCCACTAGCTTTCTCCGCCTTAGGGACCGGAGTGGAAGCTTCGCGTACGATCTTAGGCGTCGCAGTTGCAGCTACCTTGGGGGCTGAAGGTGCTTTGGTAGCTGCCGGCTGGGCATCTTCAGAGCTCGTGCTTGAAGATCCACAGGCAACCAGTACGAGCAGACATGTCATCACAGACATCAATAGCAGGAGTCCAGGATTCTTGAAATTAGGCAGCATCATCTAATACCTCTAGGTCTTTCTTTAAGCGTTCTAGTATTCTCGAATATTTACATTGCTAGTGATTCGTAATCCCAATGAGCAATATTTTGATGATTAACACCTGACGGTAAACATTTCGTTAAACCAAATACCAAATTATCTGCAAAACTAATAATATATCTAACTTAATATTATCTGTTTTTCGTTATCTATATTTAAGTGGGCGAGAATATAAATTATTGATAGATACAATGTCAATATAGAAATTTGGTGAATAATCAAGAAACAATATTATTTATCCATATACCCAGAACCTAATGTTCTCGCCACGTTAGCCAAATCTAAAACGAAAAAGCCCCCTCGGTTGTGGGGGCTTTTAGCATAGATGCGCCAAAATCAGAACTCCTGGTATTTAATGCAAAACGCCAATTAAATCTCCAGATGTTATGGCCCTATCAATCAAATGGGTATTTTCAGCCCTCCTCATTGGAACCAACGAAGCCGAAATGAAATACAAGACAAATGGTATCGTTATCTCCATTAGCCATCGGGTGTGATTTCATCAAGATTATGGTTTACAACGCTACTGTTTTACCGTCTTCCATAGAAGACAATTCCATCGCCGTTAGTAGCTTATGCCGATCAACCGCAAATTCGAAATCAGGCATGGTTTTGTCACCATCTTTAATAGCCTGGCCTAACGTCCGATAGATTTGTGCGACATTAAAAGGAGCTCCCATTGGAACATTGCTTGGTATATGGGTTAGAGAATCTGGTATCGGCATTTCCACGAATTGCGATTCACCTTTATGAGCCCCACGAATAGTGATTTGCCCATATTGGATCATTTCTTGTGACGAAGCAGTCAAAGTGCCATCCCGTCCGTACACTTCCATTCTCCAACCACTGCCATGCCAAGGTACGGTTGCAACGTGGGCTGAAGCCACGGCACCTCCCACTAAAGTCCCATTAACTAAAACGTTGTCTGCCGCATTTACGTGCACTGTCTTGCCGGGATCTGATGTTTCCCATTCAGTGACCTGAGTTGTTACCCTGGCGGAAATCTCCTTAAACTCTCCCACACAAAAACAAAGGGCATCGATAGCATGGCCAGTTCCTATAGTCAAAGTGTTCCCGCCTTTTTCCCGGTCGGCCATCCACGGCATGCTAAGACCCCGTTGAAGCACACCTGGTAGAAACATAGTCATGTTACATGCCAAAACCTCGCCCACATATCCCTGGCTTATCAGGTCCTTCAGATGCAGAATTGCTGGAGCTCCTCTGGCCTGCAAACCCACCATATTAGTCACGCCTTTCGCCCGAGCCAAAGATGACATATTTTGTGCTTCATCTAAGTTCGCCCCTAAAGGCCATTCGCAGAACACGTGTTTCCCTGCCTCTACGGCCGCCAACACCATTTCATGATGAAGAGGAACACGCACCGAAACAGACACCAAATCTATATCCGAGTGAGTCACCATTTCTCGATAATCATGGAACGCTAAGGTAGCTCCGTAGGCTTTGGCAGACTCAGCGGCGGTTTCAGGACTAGATGTACATACAGCGGCCAATTCGTACTCTGGCAATGCCTGCAAGGCTGGCAAATGGGCTCGCATGCTCCAGCCATAAGTGGCGTTAGCCCCAATTATTCCAATCCGTATCTTCTCTTCCAGCATGTCTATCACCGTAAACGTTCGTTAAAATGACAATCGACTATAGGGTAAGTGCTCTATGAAGAGATAAACTCAGCCGTTGAGTTTATCAATATGACGCAATATGAACCGAGGACACCTGGGTTATCTATAGTAACTCCAGATCACTTCGCCTTCTCTCACTGAGATATTCTTCTCAAATTGGGCAACTCCAGGAACCGTCGGATCATCAACTATGAATTCATCCATACCGGCCATTATGGCCTTCATATTCTCCTGCCCTTCATCAGCTGACATTTTGCTATCGAAAATAGCTGACGAAAACATTCTCGGTGTTTTGTTGGGTTCTACGCAGTGAACCAGGCGTATCCGTTGTAATCCTGAAACGGCTTGGAACGTTTCTGTAGTAGTATCCAAATAAGACATCATGGCGTCGTATTTTTTAGGGTCATACGTGAAAATTACATGCCTAACATATCCAGCTGTTAACGACTGGTCACCATCAAACGCCCAAACTATCTCCCCTTCACGAACTACTGGCGTCGAGTTCATCAACGAAGCCATCTGACCGAATACCACGTTAGCATTATCTATATTGGCATCAGCTGATGCTTTGTCTATGTATCCGCCGGTAGTCAAAAATCGATCTTCAGCTACTCGAACAACCCTTATAAGCCGTAACCCGGGCCACTGACTGAAGTCGCCGAAATTATCACCATTTGCTATAGCAATCATGGCGTCATAATTAGAAGCATCTATGGTCGTCATAGTATGTCGAGCGTATGACATCGTCTTCCTCCAATCAAATGATGAATTGAAATCCAAGCTCATGTTAAGCACCAAATCATAAGATGTCTAATCTTTCTGCCTTGTATTAACCATCTCTCAAATTAAAGAGCATAAATCATCTTGAACGACGAGTCGCGATTAGACATACGGCATACTTATGACTAATATACCCTTCGGCTCAAAATCAGATTGCAGACTAAGGGAGACGCGATGGCACTGGAAATTAGTAAACAACACACAGCACTTTTAGCCATGGACTTTGAGAACGACATCATTCACCCAGAAGGTGCTTTTAAGGACTTCGGATTTGCTCAAATGGTCGCTGAGAACAACGTTATTGATAAAACTTCTCAGCTTTTAACTGCAGCACGTGGGGCTGGAATATCAGTAATCTACGTGTCTGTAAAATTTCGGCCAGGCTACCCAGAGCGGCCAGCTAACTCAGGGTTATGGCAAGGACTTCACGGGGCCACCGCACTAGTCGAAGGTACTTGGGGTGCCCAGATTCACGACCAATTAACTCCTCAAGACGGCGACCATATGGTGACCAAACGAGGGGTTTCAGCGTTCGCAGCCTCTGACTTAGAGCAACTCCTACACACTAATCGCATAGGCACTCTACTTCTAGCAGGCGTCGCAACCAATTTTGTAGTTGAAGGAACTGCCCGACAGGCTTGCGACCTTGGCTATAACACTATCGTCGTCGGCGACTGTTGCGCTTCGATGAGTCAAGAAGCCCACGACTCTTCTCTTAACACAGTCCTACCGTTCCTTTGTACTATAAGTAACCTCAACGAAGTAACAGAGGCCCTCAAATAATCCTTGTCTTAAAGATGATTTAGTCTCGTCAAGTGCATAATCCGCTTAACACTATTTAAACGTCTGAAACAGGAGGCCTAATGTACATCGTTAATGTTCCAATCCAGATCAAGGATGGCTTCAAAGAACAGTTTGTAGCCGGAATCAAAGAGAATGCTAGCCACGCTCAAAACGACGAACCTGGATGCTTACAATTTAACGTGATTCAAGACGCGAATGATGCTAACAGAATATGGGTGTATGAGGTTTACAAGGACGCGGACGCATTCGCAGCCCACCAACAGTCTCCCCATTATCTAAAATTCCGTGGTATGGCCGATGAATGGCGAGCGGATACTTCTGCACAAGGTGCCGGAAGAGGTTGTAAGAATATATGGCCACCGGACGCCGAATGGCCATAGCCTGTTAATGAAAATTAAAGGCCCTCGAGATTATCCCTGAGGGCCTTTTTGAAATCACAACTATGGTTCCAGGGCGATGTTTTTGAATAGCCCATCAATATTAACAATGTCATCTAAATCATGCGATTCCGCGAATACTATAACTCGTTGATTTTTGCCTACCCCAGTGCAAACTCCTGTATATATGCCAGGATGACTAACCCAGCCTCCTGGTAATACGTGCCCCCGTCGTTCAAATGCCGTTCGTGAATATTCTTCAACTGTCGTTAGTAATACGCACTTATCGAGTCCATATTGTTCAGGGAGAACGAACTCACGGACACGTTTAAACGCCTTTCCGAACTCAGCAATTAAGCGATTCAGAACTTCTTCCGACGTTTCTCCAGGATAAGAATCTGCATTAGTAATCCCAATCACTTTATATTCATTGGAAGACGGGTCTTCGCTGTTATTGCTCAATTCTGGGGCTCGTATATCGAAATAGCCAAATCCCGACAAAATGCTCCAGTCAGACGGTTTGGTGATTTGTGCTGGTATACCTATCAAGTCAAGCTCATATCTTGAGGTGTTGCCCATAACAGTCCGTTTGTATTTGACGAGCTCTTCTGCCAATCCGTACTTAAACGTCTCCGGTGACAACACGATACCTGCCTGTCCTTCCCCTAGTCCATGAGTCACAATACCGACCAAGCGTCCCTTTCCATTTAGTACAGGACCTCCAGCATTACCACTGCCAAGAATGCCATCGAATCGCATAACTAATCCGTCGAATTCAAATCCAGTTACTTTACTCTGTCTAGTAACTACTAAATCTTCCCCCTTAATAGAGAGAAAATCGCCAACTATTAACTCTTCACCCTGGTTAGGCGTGTCTTGAGATATTACAACTGGAATACCTAGGTCGTCGGTCAAACGAATCAGTACTAATCCGAACGCTTCGTCGATATAAATTATGGATCCAGAAGTCGCCACATTCGAACCAACGTGTATCACATTTACTTGAATTGAATCGTCAGAAACTTCTGGTAAATAGGTCACTGCAAAATGACCATCACCTACAATCACTCCACTACTAATGTTTTCATTTTCCTTTGTTGCAATCTCTATTTTGACCATAGATTCTTGTGCCGTTAGGTTTGGGTTTGTAATCTCATCAATAGTCACAAAGGAACGAGAGGTGTCTTCAATTTCAGGAGATACATGAGGAGTATTACTGGCACAAGCAAGTAATACGGTTCCAACTAATAGCCCTATGACTACTGTTAGCGATATCTTCAACTCTTACCCTCGGCGCTCTGAGTAACCTAATCCGTACATTCCCTGATACTTATATCTAATAGATTTTACGCTGATAATCCATACCGATTAAGATTACAAGAGGTTCTACATGCACATCCCCTCATATCCTGCGAAACACCAGTCGAGGCCAAGTTTGCTGAATGTTCTAGGGCAAGAAGGACGATCCGCAAGCCCAACCGCCACCGTATTCACATAGTGGGCTATACAAGACAACCCAGTTTACTGTGAATTTATACTGACACTGCATGTTTGGAAACCGCCACCATACGATCCTTTCAACGTGTTATCAGCACGTCTAGTTCGATGACACTGGGTCCCCCAATATCATCGACAGTCGGTTAACCCAACCAAACAACGCCGCGGCAAGTACCAAATCTAAGATTTCCTGTGTGTTCAATCCATTGCCGAACAAACGAGCTATGTCCGCTTTGGTTCCCTTGGGGGGGCATTGAGACAGATCAGTACCAAATTGGAACAACGCTTTTTGCCGTGGATCAAACTCAGCAGATGCCCCTAAGGAAAATATGCTGTTCATTACCCTATGATCTTCGGTTAATTGATTATATTGATGCGAGTGGGCGGCAACGCAATAAATAGAGCGGTTCGCTACAGAAGCAGAAACTGCGCCTAATTCAGTCTCTGGTCGAGATAATCCACCGTCACCATACATAACCTCATTTAATAGTGGCATTAAACATAAAAGTGTCTCAGAATCGAGCGCTAGGACCCGAATAAACTCCCCGATTTTGGTATTCGAGTCTGGCGCCTTCATAGCTTCTAATTGCTCAGCTGAAGCTTCCTCCATATCCAAAGGAGAGATCCTTGGCCGCCAAAACGGGACATCGGATGTAAAGGATTTGATCGGTCCGCTCATAGTGTTTCTACCATGCGTGTAGTCGAGAAATTGTACAACCAAAGTTAATTGAGGGTTGCTGTATCTAATATGTGGTGGGCCGTGTGGGGGTCGAACCCACGACACCCGGATTAAAAGTCCGGTGCTCTGCCAACTGAGCTAACGGCCCGTTCTAAGGAGATGTCGAGGAGTTGAGGCTCGGCTGAAATATTGTATCACTCGCGCCTGTGTGAAGACACCGTTTTTTTGTTTGTTGCGTGATTTTGCCTACCCGTTGACTGTGGATAGGTTCCATTTCCTGGACGATGGGAGAAAAACCTAGTTCTGGTCTAATAACTCCAAGAATCGACAAGAAAACCTGGCAAATTATGGTTGTAATCTAATGTGTAACTGCAATTGCCTCAATCTCGATTAAGAAGTCTTTGTGCACTAGCCTTGACACCTCGACTAAAGAGCTGGCAGGGTAACCATTCTTAAAGAATTCCGAACGTACCTCGTGGCTAGCAACTAGGTGCTCTTCCAAATTAGTTACAAATACTGTCACTTTCACCACGTCATCCATTGTGGCCTCAGATTCTGCTAAGACCGCCTGCATGTTACGTAAGACTTGGCGTGTCTGGGCATATATGTCCCCAACTCCCACGACGTTACCGTCCAGGTCTCGCGCCACCTGACCAGATACAAATACCATTTTACCGACAGGAACTTCCACCCCATGAGACATTATTCCAGCAGACGCTGCTAGTTTTGCGCTTTGCAGGATTTTCTTGGCCATGTTGAACCTCCAACCTCAATCATCGAAATCTGAAATTCCGGCAATTATATTCCAAGTCGACATTGATGGGCGCACCCAGAAGGTGCGCCTGTCTAAGCCCACTTCAATGGCATCCTACTGTTGAACCATTACTTGTTGGCCAGGTACTGGCTTGGCTTGAGGCTGGATGATAAAAATTAACACTTAGATTGCTGGAATATCAGAGTTTGATGACTAGGCTGCTTTCCGTTAGTATTCGCCAATCCTATATCTGATTTGGAGACTACGATGCTTTTTCACGTAATGGCTCAACACTATTGGGATACTTGTGACGGTGCGAGACGGGCAAAGGGAGACCCTGATGTGAAACCCCGTACGGAATCTCAAAGATGGGTCGAAGGCAATGATAAGGTCAAGGTGCTGAGTGCCACTGGTCATCAAACATTGCATCGGCTTTTTGCCATCGTTGAGGCAGGTGAATATGCTGATGTTCAAGGCCTTTTTACAGATCAAATGTGGAATGGACCTATAGAAGTTCTACCTGTAAATGACATGGTTGCTCAAAGAAAGGACTGGGGGGAGTGGGGCAAGTAACCACTAATAGCGAATCGACCCGTGCACATCTGGTGCACATCGGCAAAAAAGAAGCCCTTCAGATTTTTCGTCCGAGGGGCTCCTTCGTTCCTAAGACTGGCAGAGGGAGTGGGATTTAACCCAGGGT
>ENA-UPTF01001886-UPTF01001886.1-marine-metagenome-genome-assembly--contig:-NODE-1886-length-12704-cov-1.610121_pt1 | contig 12704 bp, 10 predicted proteins | sample MGYA00238166_ERZ767019 | MGnify/ENA primary metagenome ERZ767019 (study PRJEB28930, sample SAMN06266391) | marine metagenome | isolation source: Sea water from 250 m depth | place: Atlantic Ocean... | reverse complement strand
TTTCACCCTGAATTTAAATCAAGACCTTTTACACCACATCCATTATTCTCTTCTTTTGTAAAAGCAGCAGAAAAAAATAGTTACAGCTATGCGTAAGAATAAAATAAAGTATGAATTCTACAGAGAGCCCGGTGGGACAAAATTGTCGGAAGATATAAGGGATATACTTTTAGACAGACGTAATGATATTGATGCATTAACAGAAACTGTATTATTCTGTTCTGCACGATCTCATCTAGTAAGTAATAAAATATTACCTTTAATAGATAATAATACTTATTTTATAGTATGTGATAGATTTATTGATAGTACAGTAGCCTATCAATCATTTGGCAGAGGTATTGATATAAACTTGATTCATTCATTAAATAAAGTAGTGACATCAGACATATTACCATCAACTACTTTTTTACTTGATTGTGATATGGAAAATTCATTAAAAAGAATGTCAAAAGCTGACAGAATGGAAGGTTCAGGAAGTAAATTTTTAGAAAAAGTTAGACAAGGATATCAGAGTATTAAAGAAATGAATCCTAATAGAATAATATCAATAGATACAAACGATTCAATTGATAAAATAAGTGAAAGAATATGGGGATATTTTTGTAAAAGGTATGATTATGAATTTTAAGTTACATTTTATGTTTTTATTATTATTTATGGGCATTTTATTTGGCCAAAATAAAGATGAAGATTACGAAAAATATTTTGATTTATATGATGCGGATCAGATAAAGGCTCCACCTTACAAGGAAGATGATCTTGATGATTTGCCCCCACTGATAAAGCGCAGAAAGGTGAATCGTAAGCGGCAACACCATGATCGGTTGGTTGAGTTGGGTGCGGTTGAGCAGGCCATTCACGGTTATCTGGCTGCGGTTTCCTATGCTGATGCGATGCTGGGCCGCGTTCTCAAGGCACTGAAGCAAAGTTCCCATGCAAACAATACCGTTGTGGTTCTTTGGAGTGACCATGGTTTTCAGCATGGCCAAAAAGGCGATTGGGGCAAACACACCCTTTGGGAACGCACCTCTAATGTGCCTTTCATTTGGTCGGGTCCGGGTGTGGCAAAGGGGAAGACGATTAATGCAACGGTCAGCCTGATTGACATGTATCCAACGTTTGTGGAGATGTGTAACTTGCCGTCTGTTCTTGGGTTGGAAGGGATCTCGCTCGCTAACATTTTGAAGGATCCTGATAAGGCGACTGACCGCGATGTTTATCTGCCATATCTGGATCCCGGTGGTTATGCGGTCATCAATCAGAAATGGCGCTACATTCATTATAGTGATGGCACTGAGGAGCTCTATGATGTTGGTAATGATCCGTATGAATGGCACAATTTGGCAGGTGAAGCGAAGTGGGTTGAAGTGAAAGAGAAACTAAAATCAAGTGCCCCGAAATCATTTGCTCCTGTGGGTCTTTCAAGAAACCGTCTTAAACTGATCAATGAAGGTGAGAGTTACAGGTGGGAACTTAAGAAGCGGCCTCCGCGCAAGAAGTAGAATTTTTATCTGAATAGAATAATGGTGAACCTAAAATATATTACGGGATTTTTACTGGCACTCACCCTTGGGTTAAGTCTGGAGATTTCGGCAAAAGATAAGCCAGCCAATATCCTTTTCATCTTTGCTGATGACTGGGGATGGGGCGATCTCAGTTGCCACGGGCATCCTTATGTGAAGACCCCCAATATTGATCGTCTGGCAAAGGAAGGAACTGACTTTCACCGGTTTACCACTGCCAGTGGCGTGTGTTCCCCCAGTCGCACTGCGATCATGACCGGGCATTTTCCCGCACGCTACAATATTGACGGGCACTTCGCCTGGGTGCCCAGTAATGCCAGGCGTAACATGCCCGATTGGCTGGACCCCAAGGCCCCGCTTTTGTCGCGCTTCCTTAAAAGTGCAGGTTACGCGACTGCCCACTTTGGTAAATGGCACTTGGCCAATGACATGATCCCTGATGCACCTTTTCCTAGTGAATATGGGTTTGATGAATATGGAGCCTTCAATTGTTCCGGGCCCCAGATGTACGTGCATGATGACGTCAAGAGCGCCATTCCTTTCATTGAGAAAAGCCATAAGGCGGATAAACCCTTCTTTATCAACCTCTGGATTCATGAGCCACACACTCCCTTTCATGTCGACCCCAAGTTGCAGGAGCGCTTTGCAGAGCTCGGGGAGAATGATGCGATCTATGCGGCGACTCTTTTTCATGCCGACTTGAGGATAGGCCAATTGCTCGACGCCTTGGATCGGCTGGACTTGACCAATAACACACTGGTTATTTTCAGTTCAGACAATGGACCTGCCCGCGGAGCCCCGGATGCACCCTTGACTCTCGGTTATGATTCCGCAACAGGACTGGGCTATGGAATAGCAGCAGCCAAGGGCATTACCGGAGGGCGCAAGGGATACAAGGCCGCCCTCTTTGAGGGAGGAGTAGGGGTGCCTTTTATTGCCCGTTGGCCCGGGAAGATCGCCGCCGGTAAGGTGGACAAGACCTCCATTTTTTCAGCGGTGGATTTACTGCCCACCTTTTGTGAAATTGCAGGGGTAAAGTTACCGGCTTCCTACCGGCCTGATGGAGTCAGTCAAGTGACGACCTTGAAAGGAAAAGGGAAGGCGCTGCGTGAAAAACCGCTTTTCTGGAAGACGGTTGCTCCCTGGCCCGCCCGCAAAACCAAGCCTGACCATTGGGTGTCCTATGCGGTGGTGAGTAAAAACTGGAAATTGGTGACTAATCGGAACGCTCAATATGTCGAACTCTATAATTTGGTGGCTGACCCGATGGAAAAGACCGATCTCAAGGAGAAACATCCCACCAAGGTAAGCGAGCTCAAAAAGATGCTCACCCAATGGCAAGGCACCTTGCCGGCCAAGCCCACAGGGGACGTATTTTCAAATTTACGGAATAAAGAAAATGAAACTAAACAATAAACTTACTTCAATTATCTCTGCATCCGCCGTGGCGGTTGCTTCAACCTTATCCCTATCAGCCGAATTGCCTGATCCGGATGGAAAGCCTGCGGATATGAGCAAGCCGGTCAAGGTGTTTATTATCATGGGGCAATCCAACACCTTGGAGATGGGGCGGGTGAAAGGCGACAAGGAAGGCACGCTCGAGCACGCCGTGAAGAAAGAAAACCTCTACCCTTTCATGGTGGATGATGCGGGCAACTGGACCAAGCGCATGGACGTGCGCAACGTTCACACGCAGGGTAGCGGCGGACCGGGCGGCCGGGGCGGAGTCCGACGCAACGACTGGCTGACTGTTTCTGCAGGCAAAATTGGTATTGAGATTGGTATCGGCCATCACTTGGGAAACGCACTGGATGAACCCGTACTGATTCTTAAGAGTTCGATCGGTAATCGTTCACTTGGGTGGGATCTGCTCCCTCCTGGAAGCCCGAGGCACGAAGTCGAGACGACCGAAAAGAAGACTGGAAAGAAGATTACGCTGGTTACACCGGCCTTTAAGGACGAGGTGCGGCACCCCAGTTGGACCAAGGGCGAAGTACCTGAGCCTCCCAAGCACAATTGGCATGCCGGACTACAATACATTGGCGACGTGGCCCGGGCCAAGGCAGTGCTCAAGGATCTCGATAAGCACTATCCCGGTGGCAAGGGTTATGAAGTCGCCGGCTTCTTGTGGTGGCAGGGAGATAAGGACCGCTACAATGCGGCTCACTCGGCTATGTATGGAAAAAATCTCGTGCAACTCTTCAAGGCTCTCCGCAAGGAATTCAATGCGCCCAATGCCAAGATGGTGGTGGCCACCCTCGGCCAGACCGATAAGGATAAGGCTAAGGGTAACGAGAAGCTGATCATTGAAGGCAAATTCGCCTTCGGGGCGGCGCACAAGGGTGAGGCGGCCGTGGTGTACACTCATCCGCTCTCCATGGGCGGTGCTTCCAACGGCCATTACAGTGGCAACGCCAAGACTTATATGAATGTCGGTTTGGGGATGGGTAAGGCGATGGTGGAACTGTTGGGGCAATCCAAATAAATCGAATGTGTAACGCTAGGGAAAAGGCGGTCCAGAATGAATAAAACAAGTCTTATGAAGGCCATCTTGTTGGCGATCGCCGTGCTCGTGAAGCCCATGGCCTCTAGCGCGGCCGATGTTGCTCTACCGCACGTGACCGTGTATGGCACGGCGACCACCGAGGTCACCCCTGATCTCATGAATTGGCGTCTCAAGGTTCGGAATCAGGAAGCCGGTCTGGAAAAGGTTGCCCAAGCGCATTCCTCTTCGGTCAAGTTGGTCCTTGATTACCTGAAGCTACAGAAACTGCCCAAGGAGTCGGTCCAGACCTCGGGAATGGAATTTGGCGAGAACTGGGTGTACAAGGACCGTACCAAGGTCAAGGAGGGATACGTAGCCTCCACCGATATATCATTCAAGATCATTGACCTTAAGAAATACAAGAGTCTCTGGATCGGAATCTCACGTCTACAAAATGTTTCGTTGACAGGCGTTTACTACGACCATTCCAAGCGGATCGAATATCGGAACGAGACTAGAAAAAAGGCTCTATTGGCTGCCAAAAAGAAGGCTGAAGCGCTTGCCTTGGCCCTTGACTCGAAAATTGGTAAGCCCCTTTTTATCGAGGAGGAGCTGATTAGATACCCTGTGAGCGGTGCAAATTTCAGCAACTCAATCACCACGGAGCAGGGAGGCGCGGTTACCGGTAATACCTCGCTCGCGCCGGGCCAGATCCCAATTACCATGCAGGTGAGGGTCTCATCCCTTTTGTTGACAGATGATAATTAGTTCTAAAACCAGCCAAAAACTCGCAATGTGTTGTTCAAAAAGGGGCAGTAGAAAAATGAATAACCTAAAACCAACCTTTGCCTTGGTCGTAATATGTAGCCTGTTTATTCCCTCGATATCCTTTTCACGGCAAGTAGAAGACTGGTCTTATGAGCGTCTTTTTAAGGAGTCGGATCTTGTTGTCATTGCGCATGTCCAAGCATGGGGTGCTACCGATGAAGAATGGAATGAAAAGTTTTTTGACAAGGTTCGATTCGAAGGTGTTATGACTGTTTTCGGAGCCAACTTTGCCCTGAAAGGCGACCCTCCTCTATGTATTTGGCTAAATCATTTCAGGTACAAGGAAAGTGCTGTGCGTTATAATGATGGTCCGGGATTGGTTGCCTTTTTAAAGGAGCCTTTATTAGTTGAGTTGAAATCAACGAAGAATCAGAAAGGCAATTTGCCTGAGCTAAGTGGCGGGTTAAGAAAAATTAGTCAGTCCAAATACCTGCTTTTTTTAAAGAAACGCAAAGATGGCACGTACGAGCCGGTCTCCGGCCAACTGGACGCTAGCTTTTCAGTGCGTGCAATGTTTCCTCCGGAAAACATCAGTATTCGATGAAAATATTTTATAGTGAGAAGATATCTGTGTTGGGCTTAGTGCTTTGCCTTTCCGTGCTCTCGTTGGGTTGTATTGATTTTTCCGGAGGAGGACCTGGCACAGATAAAATTAAAATTATCGGTGAAGAGAAATCGCCCAATGGCAAGTTCATCGCCACAAGTTTCTCCTGCTCTGGTGGAGGGGCCGCCGGTTACTTCTATTTCAATGCCAGCCTTCGTAAAGCGGGTGAAAAACTGGATCAACGCGATGGCTTATTGGGTAAGCACAAGACGTGGAAGGCCTTCACTAATATTGAAGTGAAGTGGATAGACGATGAAAATCTTGAGGTGTCCTACAGTCAGTCTAATTCACCCGACTATAAGGAGAATAATGCCGTTAAGGTGGAGTCCAAACATGGGATTAAGATCCACCACAATATCAGAAAAAAGGCTAAGAAAGCTGAGGCTCCGAAGATCGACAAAAGAATTATGGCGCTATTGGGTGGAAAATCTGTCTACGCCCTAATCGCAAATCTCTCGAAGGCCAAGACTTGCGAGGCCTACCGCATCGACGGCTATTCTCGTGGGGCAAAAGAGGATAAACGTGGGAAAATGCGTGGATATCCAATCATCTCAGGCCCAACGCCTATCGACGATGCTTCCAAGGTAAGTTTGTCGAACGTTATCATCGACTCAAACACCTACCTTTGGGACGTCGCCAAGAGTTGCGAGTTCCTGCCAGGTGTTGCGCTGCATTTAGCCGATGCCAACGTACAGGTGGACATACTCATCTGCTTTTCCTGCGACGAACTCGAAATATATACGAATGGAAAACGGGCGGGTCATGAGGACTTCGATCTGCAGCGATCGAATCTCATTCGCGTTGCCAAGAAGCTATTTCCCAAAGATGAAAAGATTCAGGCACTCAAATAAGTTATTGTGCATAACTTGAACGAGTAACTTCGAAATCAAATATAAACCTATATCTTATGAAACATATCAATATCACTTTTTTATTCATCTTCTGTATTGCTTTTTCAAACGGTCTCGAGGCTCAGCAAGGGAATTCCAAGGCTGCCGTCTCAAGCAGTGAGTTGTGGTTAAATTATTTGGGGGTAAAAGGCCACGGAAAGGGCAGACACGTTGTCCTCATTGCGGCCGATCAGGAATATCGCAGTGAACAATCCATGCCGATGCTGGCAAAAGTCCTTTCTAAACATCATGGTTTCGACTGCACCGTTCTGTTTTCTGTTAATGAAAAAGGCGAAGTCGATCCGACGATGCCGGCTCCATTCAAAGACAAAACGAAACGTCATAATATTCCAGGGCTCAAGCATTTAGCCAAAGCTGATTGTGTGATTTGGCTTTCGCGGTTTATGCATCTTCCCGAAGAGCAGATGCAGCACTTTTATGACTACTTCGATTCAGGAAAACCTCTCATCGCTTTGCGCACTGCAAACCATGGTTTCTGGGGAGGATTAAAATACAAAAAAGGAGACAAAAATGTTTCACTTCGTGAGATGTTGGGAGGCACTTTCATGGGGCATCACGGCGGGTGGCACCGTGAGGCAACTCGGGGTGTTATTGTTCCTGATAACAAGAAGCATCCTATTCTTACCGGGGTGGGGGGTATTTGGGGAACGTCCGATGTTTACCGATGTCATAATGACAAAAACCCTTTTCCAGAAGATTGCACGTCATTGGTTTTGGGGCAGCCTCTGATTAACCTCAAAAAAGATGCCTTGCCTAATACTAAAAAAGAACCTTTGCCCATTGCCTGGACAAAAACATGGACCGGGAACAAGGGGCGAAGGTCAAAGATTTTTCACTTTACTATGGGATCAGCGGTGGACTTTGAAAATGAAGGGGTAAGGAGAATGACGGTGAACGCGGTTTACTGGGGGATAGGTATGGAAAAAGAAATCAAACCGGATAGCTCCGTGGCCATCATTGGCGACTACAAGCCGTTAAAGGCTGGATTCAATTACGAGAAACTTGGCGTCGAACCACGCGAGGTTGGCTATTACAAATAATCGTAATTGTTGCAGTGATCTTTTATCATTCTCCCAAGCAGGAGCATGACATGACCATGTGGCTTAAATTTATTTTTGGATTATTTCTTTTCTTGTGTGTCGGATGGAGTGAGGAGCCACTCCCCAAACTCTCGCCAGAGATGGGGCAAGCTCTTCGCAAGCTGAGCCTGCCCGGCATCAAACTGAATCTGGAGGAGCGGTGTGTCGATGTAAATGCGACGGTTTGTCTTCACGAGGGTTTGCTGGAGTTGGTTGCCTGCACGAAAGGCACTAAGGAGCACGAGTCCATTCTCTCGATTGCCGCCCGACCAATGCATATTCATACCGCGATGCTCCTGATGGGAGCTATTCCAGGGACTCCGGCTATGAGAAAGGCACAAGAGGGCGTGCGTACGCGCTGGGTTCCCGTTGAGCCTGCTGGCGACCCGGTTCTCGTATCGCTGGTGTTTGCTGAGTTGAAGGGTAAGCCGCAGGAGCATCCCATTAGCAAGTTCATTTCATCTGCCCGACCCGATGAGATCAGCGGTATCCCTTCGAACAAAAAGCTAAAGACATTCCCTGCCAGTTTTCTTTTTGCCGGTTCCCACCTGGTCGAAGATGGTCCTGGCCCCAGAAAGTATGTTTGTGAGCAAAGTGGAAACGTTATTTCCATTTCGACTTTCGGCGATGAGCTGCTTTGTCTGCCGGGGATTCATGGACATCAGAACAATGGGCTTGCCTGGCAGGTGAACCCCAAGGGTTTGCCCAGGGTTGGGGAGCAGGTGATTCTTCGCCTGAGACTGAAGGCAAAATCTCCTCATAAAAAATAAGTTTATCGATTAACAAAATGAATCGCATCATCCTCTCCATTCTGATTGTCCTAATGGCCCAACCATTTATCTGGGCCGCCAAGCCAACATTCTACAAAAATCCTAACGGCCTGTTTTCCACTCGACCCGGAGAAACCAAGTCGCTGCAGAACATCAAGCGCTTCGGACCCGTTGGTATGGGGATCGACCTACTTCAGCCGGCCTTTGTCATGCGGATTAGTAACATCGAGGAAGGTTCACCGGCTGCTGCGACCGGGAAACTTAAGCAGGGGCAGGTCATCGAGTCGATCAATGGCCAGACGCTTGCTGACATTGATCCGCGCATTCAATTAGGCCAAATCCTTGCCAGAGCAGAGGCCAAGGACGGGATTCTGCGTTTTGCCATAAAAGGTGTGGAGGAGGCTGTTGCGGTAAAGGTGCCGGTGCTTGGGGCCTATAGCAAGACGTGGCCGTTGGATTGTCCGAAGTCAGATAAGATAGTCAGGAAGGTTGCTGACTATCTTTCTCGTCCAGACGCCAACGAAGGCCTCGCGGGCATCGGCATGTTGTTCCTGCTCTCCACGGGTGAGGACAAGGACCTCGAGGTGGTCCGGCAATGGGCGCGCAACGTGAAGCCGCACCGTTACCCGTGGTACATTGGTTACGGTGGCATCCCGCTGACCGAGTGCTACCTTCGCACGGGTGATCCCAAAATTCTTGAGAATATTCAGATAGGCGTCGAGAACGCCGCCAAGTCCCAGCATAACGATGCCTGGGCAGGGCGCGGCTCCGCGCTTACCTCCTACGGCAACGGGCACCTCAACGCGGCGGGCACGCACGTTGTTACCTTTCTCATGCTGGCCAAGGAATGCGGTGCCGAGGTGCCGGATCGTTTGCTCCTGCGTTCCCTTAGGCATTTCTATCGGTACGCCGGTCGGGGTAATAACCCCTACGGGGACAATCGGCCGGAGGTTGGCTTTGTTGACAACGGCAAAAATGGGAAACTCGCCTTCGCCATGGCTGCGGCGGCTGCCCTGACTCCGGATGGTGAGAATTCGCTCTATGCTAAAGCTCGCGATGTTTGCGCGATTCAAAGCTTCTACACGACCAGCTTCATGTTGCACGGACATACCGGTGGTGGGATCGGGGAAATCTGGCGTAGTGCCGCCATGGGTTTGATGCGTGAAAAGAAGCCCAAGCAATATCGTGAATTTATGGATAACCGCAAATGGCACTACGATCTATCACGCCGTTTCGATGGTTCCTTCGGTATCCTAGGTGGAGCAGGTTATGACAAGGAACAGTGGGGCGTGGCTTACCCGTTGGCCTACACTATCCCGCGCAAAACCCTGCGCATCTCCGGTGCCCCACGTACAAAATTTTCCCGGCCTTACCAGTTGCCCAAGCAACTTTGGGGAACTGAAGAAGATAACACTTTTCTCTCCTTCGAGGCCGTGCCCGACAAGGCCGGTAAAAAGCAAGATCTCTCCGGCGAGACCTTGGCCGAGGATTCCAGCTTGGCATTCATTCGCCGTTTCCACAGCACTGAGCAACCCACTGATGAGGAGATTCGCCGTTACGTTCATCATCAGGAGCACAACATCCGTAACATCGCTGCCTTTAAAGTGCTGGGTATCAATAGCGGCTACATCGGCTGGAAATCGGCCGGCGGCAAGGTGCGAATGAACCTGGTGATGGAATTCCTGCAACACAAGGACGCACGCGTGCGCCGGGCCATGTTTGGGGCTCTGCTGAGCAAGCCTAATGTCATCAATTCGGAAATCTTTGGACTGGCACTCAAGGCGGTTAAGGATCCTGCCGAATCCTGGTGGGTCAAGGACGCTGCCTTGCAAATCATTGGTCGAGGCACGGCTGATCAGGTGCTGCCGGTTGTCGATGTTTTGCTTCCATATCTCAAGCATGAGGAGGATTGGCTAAAGAACGCTGCGCTCACCGCCTTGACGCCCGTGGTGGCGGACGAGCGCTGCTACAAGCGTGTGCTGCTGGCTATCGGTGATCTGGTGCGCAACAACCAGCGTGTATCCATCACTCGAGGTCTCACCGGTGGCATTCGCGCCAAACTCAAGGCGGCCGGCCCGGAAGTGCAAAAACTGGCCACCGAAACTCTCAAGGAAACTTTCACTGGCTACGCAGGAAGCAAGACCGCTCCGGGGGGGCTGAACACCACCTCGACTTTTGAGTTTCATCTCGAGGGCATTGCCTCCTCGCTGGCTGAGGTTCCCGGCGGTTTGGATGTGCTTTACGAAGTCGCCCGTCAGCGCAAGCCCAAGGAAATTCTTCCTTACAAACAGTTCTTTCTGAATGCCGACTCCAGCCGCTTTGGGCCCACGTTAAAAAAGGCGATTCATCCGATTATCACCGATGAATTGATTCCCGAGTACGTTGGACGCAACCGCGCGCGTTTATCCGAACTTGCAAAGGCCGAGATTCAGTCAGGCTACCCCGGGGGCAATCGGGATTCTATTGATGGCCTCGTTGCGCTCTACGACCGGGCAGGCGCAAAAAACTTCGACTGGAAAATGTTCATCGATCTGAGCGAAGCCGAGTGGTCCTACCACAGCTTCGACCCCATCGCTGCCGAGCAGGTGCCCTTCGACCAACTCACTACTCGTTACCGTAAAGTAACTCCACCTAATGGCTTGGAGGACTGGTTTGCACCCGAGAATGCATCCCCTTTGTGGAAACGCCGCAAGAGCCCCTTTGGTCATTACAAGGGCAAACTTCCCTCCGGCCCCGTCCACAAGTGCGGCGCTGGCTGCACGGGGCCCGGTTGTTACGGTGCGACTAAGATTCACTCCTTTTGGGAGAAGGAAGTGCTCCTCCTGCGCGGCACGTTCAAGGTGCCGCCGCTCAAGGAAGGGCACCGCTACCGGCTCCGTGTTAACGACGGCAACCACGTCGGCTCCGGTGGTGGCCACCTGATTTACGTCAACGGTAAGCCGCTCGTCGAAGCCGAGAGATGCAATGGTCGTGGCTCCGGTGGGAAGCCCAAGGGCGCCTACCTCACCAAGGAATTTCTGGATGACTTTCGCCGCGGCGAAGTGACCCTCGCTGCCATCACCTTTCTCCGATTCAATGACAAGTATAAGCTCAAGCCCAGTTCGAAAGTTCCTCAAGGCAAGTTCAGCCTGCATATCGAGGAACAAAAGCTGCCGCCGATGGGCGATGACCTTCTGCTGAAGTCTGCTTCAATTGTTCCCATGCTTTCCGCCGAGTGGCAGGATGCGCAGAATCCTGAGGACCGCGAGAAATCTGCTTTGGCGCGCAAGTTCCGCTGGGACGGGCAATTTGTTGCCAACCCGGAAATCCTTGGTAATTGGAAGGTGATCACAGAGGTTGTGGCGACCGAAGAATTTGATCCTGCCAAAAAATTGGGCCGTGCCCGAAATCCACTCTTCAACACAATCTCATTCAATGAGAATGGCAGCACAAACGATGTAAATTGGATTTGGTCGGCCGATATGCTGATGGATTTGAACAAGTATCAAGCCCTCAAGGTCACCCCCAAAACCCTCGCTGGAAACCTTTATCTATTCATTGAGGCAGGTGGATTTGGCGCGCGCAACAAACCCGGCTGGAAACCAAAACTCTTAGTCTTAACCCAGGAATAATCATGCGCACAAAATTTACCTCCATTCTCTTTGTACTATCGCTGTCTTTCGGCTTAACCGCCGCCGATCGGCAACTGGAACTGGCCGCACCCTTCACCGACAACGCTATTCTTCAGCGGGAATCATCCGTGCCCGTTTGGGGGTGGGACGTGCCGGGGAACAAGGTGACCGTTCAGTTTGCCGGGCAAACCAAGACTACCGTGGCGAGCCGGTACGGCGACTGGATGGTGAAACTCGATCCCTTGAAGGTCTCACGCACCGAGCGCAGCCTTGAGGTTCGTAATAACCGCGGAAAATTGATCACCCTCAAGGGCATACTGGTCGGCGAGGTGTGGTTTTCCTCCGGTCAATCGAACATGGTGTGGACGGCTGGCAAGAGCATGTGCAATCAACTCGCGCGCGACCTCGCCTCGGCCAAGGACGAGGTGCTCATTCGCGAGATCAATATCAACACCGTCTCAGCCCTCTATCCCCAGAAGCGCGCCACCTCCGATGAAGGCTGGAAAAAGGCCAATGCAACTGGCGGGTTCTCCGCTCTGTCACTTTCCTTTGCGTATGAATTGTACAAAGAGCTGAATGTGCCCATCGGCATTCTTCTTAGTGCCCACAGTAATACGCGCATCGAGGCGTTCACGCAGCGCGGAGCGATTGAGGCGCATCCGAAATTAACGGGGGACAAGAATCTCATTCATGATGCCGATCCGCTCACTGCGCAGGGACGCAAATCGTACGAGGGGTATTACGGGGAACTGAAATCGTGGCAGGACGCTGCCGGTAAAGCGATGGAGCTGGGCGGCCGCGTCCCGGCGCGGCCCAAGCTGCCGGGCATCGCCGGCATGTGGCGTGGACCGTCGCAGTTTTTTAACGGCAAGATCGCACCGGTTGTGCCG
>ENA-UPTF01001885-UPTF01001885.1-marine-metagenome-genome-assembly--contig:-NODE-1885-length-12717-cov-2.681804_pt1 | contig 12717 bp, 11 predicted proteins | sample MGYA00238166_ERZ767019 | MGnify/ENA primary metagenome ERZ767019 (study PRJEB28930, sample SAMN06266391) | marine metagenome | isolation source: Sea water from 250 m depth | place: Atlantic Ocean... | reverse complement strand
CCTTCTGCATCTTTCCTATGAATTAGCTACGATAAAGCTCGATTGTAAGTTGGACATCGCAGTGCAAGACCTGACGAAGAAAGCTGATGATCAGCAAGAGCTATACGACTTATTTTCTGAATTAGAATTCAAAGCCTGGATTAAAGAATTAGAAGAAAGTGGGATAAATGTCACTTCTAAAAATGCAAATAAGAAGGAAGCCTCGGCAAAAGAGGACCAAAAGTCTGTATCTGTCACACCCAAAGAAACTGCATATGAAACTGTTACTAATTTCAGACAGCTTGGTAAGTTAGTCAAAACAATAAGCTCTTCTACAAAATTCAGTATAAACGTAGAACTAGAGCAAGAACATTTTCTCAACGCACAGATAGTTGGCATTGGCATTAGCACCGATCTTGGCACAGCTAGCTATATACCACTCACCCATGATTATGATGATGTTCCCGAACAGCTGGATTTCGATGAGGTGCTCGCTGAGCTAAAACCGGCACTAGAAAATGGTGACATCGTAAAACTCGGTTATGACCTGAAAAATATCTCCCATGTACTGAAAAATCATGAAATTGAACTTGCACCATTAAAATCCGATGTCTTGATAGCTTCTTACGTACTTAATTCCGTAGCGGTCAAACACAAGCTTGAAGACATCGCCAAATATTACTTAGATACTAATCTCACCGCCTTGGAGCATCTGCTCGGCAAAGGAAGAAATAAGCTAACCGTCAAACAAGTTCCTATAGACAAGTTTTCTTACTACGCTGCGGAGCGAGCAGATTACATCTACCGCTTAGCATTGTTTCTGGAGCAGGAGCTCGCCAGCCATGGCCACTTACTCGGGCTATATCGCCACTATGAGTTGCCTCTCATTGAAGTACTTCAACACATTGAACGAAACGGTATTCGTCTGGATAAGAAAGTACTGTCAAAACAGAGTACTGATTTGGGAAAGAAACTTGACGACCTGCAGGTTGGAATTTACGAGATCGCTGGCGAAGAATTTAACATTGGCTCACCTAAGCAGTTACAAAGTATTTTCTTCGACAAACTTAAACTGCCAGTACTCAAAAAAACACCTACGGGCCAACCTTCAACAGCTGAACCTGTGCTCCAGGAACTGGCGGAGGAATACGAACTACCGCGACTTATTTTAGAACAGCGCTCCCTTTCCAAACTTAAATCTACCTATACTGATAAATTGCCTTTGGAAGTTAACGACAATACAGGACGCATTCATTCTTCTTTTCAACAAGCAGTCGCCGCCACTGGGCGCTTGTCTTCAATCGACCCAAACTTACAGAACATTCCGATACGAACCGAAGAAGGAAGAAAAGTTCGCAAGGCTTTTGTTTCCGAGAAGGGTTACAAATTAATAGCTGCCGACTATTCACAAGTTGAGTTGCGCATCATGGCCCATCTATCTGGCGATCCAGGATTACTGACTGCTTTTTCCAGTGATCAAGATATACACAAGGCAACGGCAGCAGATGTATTTAACATGCCACTAAATAAAGTAACTTCAGACCAAAGGCGCAGTGCCAAAGCAATTAACTTTGGACTAATTTATGGAATGAGTGCATTCGGATTAGCTAACCAACTCAATGTTAGTCGCAGCGAGGCGCAGCAATATGTCGATCGCTATTTTGAAAAATATCCCGGCGTAAGAAATTACATGGATCAAACCCAGGTCGTAGCGGATGAAAAAGGCTACGTCGAGACTATTTTTGGTCGTCGACTTTATTTGCCAGACATCCATGCCGGCAATGCCATGATACGCAAGGCCGCGCAGCGCACTGCCATTAATGCACCAATGCAAGGATCTGCCGCCGATATCATCAAACAGGCGATGATTGACATCGATAATTGGTTGGCTCTAGGCGAATTGGATGCTCGAATGTTGTTACAAGTTCACGATGAACTCGTTTTTGAAGTCAGAGAAGAGGATATTGATCTACTTGCGGATGGAGTTAAGTTTCGAATGATGACCGCGGCGTCTTTAGACGTGCCATTAGTTGTAGACATCGGTATTGGCAACAATTGGGATCAGGCTCACTAATCCTCTTCATCTTCTAACCAAGATGAAATTACATTTCGTGCTTCCACTACGCCAGTATTTTTCAAAGACGAAAACAATTGCACTGAAACTTCGTTATGGTTTTCCAATTCTCTTTTTATTTTGAGCAAAGTGTTTTGAGCCGCCCCACGTTTTAGTTTATCTGCTTTAGTTAGTAATAAATGGATAGGCAGCTGTGATTGCACCGCCCAGTTAATCATCATGCGATCAAATTCTTTAAGTGGGTGGCGTATATCACTTAATAGCACTACACCGCACAGCGCTTCCCGTTTGCGTAGATACTGTTCCAGTTCAAATTGCCACTTGTTTTTTACTTCCAAAGGAACCTTAGCGAACCCGTAACCCGGTAGATCTACTAAATACTTGTCATCCTCAACAACAAAAAAATTGATAAGCTGAGTTCTGCCTGGTGTCTTACTTATACGAGCCAAGCGGGATTGATTACAAAGCGTGTTAATGGCACTGGATTTTCCGGCGTTCGAGCGTCCGGAAAAAGCGACTTCAGCAAGACTCTGTTCCGGGCACTCTTTAAGTGTAGCAGCGCTAGTCACAAAACTGGTTTGATTAAAATTCATTGGTTCCTTGGGTGATTTTTCTGAGGCTTGTTCCTATTAGAGTCGCTGCGAGAATTACGCTATAATCCGCGACCGCGATTTCTTGCGAAATCGTAACTCTAGGGCATTACAAATTTTTCGAAAATAGAAGAATTCAAAAAAGTTGGTATATATTTCAGAAGTTACTCCGGGAATTTTCATGAAGAAGCTAGTCATTGTCATTTTATCGGCTTTCCTTGGAAGCATTGCACCTCAGCTAGTATTGGGACAAGGGGACGCAGCTGCAGGGCAAGCCAAATCAGCACTCTGCGCCACTTGTCATGGCGCAGATGGAAATAGCCTACTTCCTGAGAATCCAAAGCTAGCTGGCCAAAATGCCAGCTATATTATCAAGCAAATAAATGACTATAAGTCTGGTGATCGAGCAAATGCGATTATGACAGGCATGGTAGCTGCCTTATCCGATCAAGACATCGCCGATATTGCCGCCTGGTACGCATCTCAACAAGTAACTCTGCAGGGAGCCGACCCTGAAAGCCTGCAACTTGGTGAAACCCTGTACCGTGCTGGAATCAAGCAGTTATCTGTCGCAGCCTGTTCAGCTTGCCATTCACCAACCGGAATCGGCAATGCGCCTGCCGGATTTCCATCGTTGAGTGGTCAACATCCTGAGTATACATTGTTGCAGTTGAAGGCTTTCCGCTCCGGTGAGCGTCAGAATGATCAGAGCGGCATGATGCGCACGGTGGTTGAGCGACTTACCGATCAAGAATTGGAAGCACTCGCTAGTTACGTTTCAGGATTGAACTAGCAGTTAACCTCTCACACCAAGAATTTCGTTAGCTAGGCCTATTTTTGTGCAGGCTAAGATGGCAAGCGGTTTATCCCTGTGGTAACGTTTTTCGCCATCTTCCTGTTAATTCGGACGAAAAGAACGGAGTCCCAAGATGACAAAGAATACTATTATTAAAAAAACGCTACAGGCCACGATATTACTGGTCTTGATGCCATTCGTATTTTCTAGTTATGGACAAATAGAGCGCTATGTCGCCGGCACCCATTACTTGGAAATCGCCAATCCGGTAAACACCAGAGATTCTTCCAAGGTCGAAGTCATTGAGGCGTTTTGGTATGGCTGTTCTCATTGTTTTCGCTTCGAACCTCTGATTACTAATTGGGAAGAGAACAAGCCGGATGATGTAGATTTCGTGCGCTTCCCGGCTTTATGGAATAATCTGATGAAGATTCACGCTCAGGTTTACTATGCGGCAGAGGTATTGGATGTAGTGGATGTGCTTCATGAGCACATCTTCAATGCCATTAATGTCGAGCGCAACATGCTGCAGAATGAGGGCCAGATTTCTGAGCTATTTGCAGAACACGGGGTTACCCAGGAAGACTTCGATCGCACTTTTAATTCATTTTCGGTGCGAACCAAAGTAAACCAAGCCGAGGCCAGAATGCAGGATTATGGCATTCGTTCTACCCCCAATATGATTGTGAATGGCAAATACCTAATTACTACTGGTGAAAACGTTCGCACTCAACAAGAAATGTTGGATGTTGTTGATTTTCTTGTAGAAAAAGAACGTCAGGCAATGCGCAGCTCCGGCGACTAAGACTAATTTAAAGAGAAATTCCAAAGCTTCGCCCCAGGGCTAAAACCCTGGGGCGAAGTCGTTTTAGAAAGGCAAAAAAACAGATTTGCCAGGACCATTAAACATTCCTCAAAAGTCTCAAACTATTTTCCAGCCAGATCAGTCTTAAAGTTTAGAATTAACAAATTATTCAGGAAGTTAGAGAACAGAGCAGGGATTAGCACAGCAGCGGATTCCAGCATCTCACTAGATCATGGGCAGCTTCCAACAACAGCTTCTCGACCGCATGCCTGCACCTATTAAAAAGGTGTTGGGGGGTAGTTCGCGCAAAGAACTTATTAACTCCATTAACAATAGCTTGATGGTGTTTGACAATGAATTGGTCCATGTTGAATTTGGTAGCAAAGCCAAATTGGATAACCATGATGCAAACACAATCGCCTTTGCTGCCAAACAATTACTAGCCGATAGCTCCGAAGAAATTTCTGTTTTACTGCTGGTGCCCCCAGCTGAGTTTGTTGCATCAGCGCATTCATTGCCGGGTATATCGAAAGAGAATTTAATTTCCGCGTTACGCTTGCAGACTGAAACTATTCTCCCCTCTTACGAAGGATCACTCTCATTAGCTATTGATGACAACAGCAGCGATAGCAACTCCGATTCCATAGCATTGTGGTTACCGCAAACAAAACTCGATGGACTATTCGAAGCCTTTAAGGAACAAAATATTTTCCTGGCAGCAATAAAGCCAAGAATTCTAAATTCAAAAATTGAAAATTTAGATGCGGGATTATTGGATGAAGATGCAAACGACGTAACATTTGTTGTTTTTCGCGATGGAATTCTTAGAGCCTGGCAACAAGTTAACAAACTGGATTTTGATCAAGAAGGTTTTTCTGAGCAGTGGACAAGTTCACTTAAGGCCCAGGTCAAAACATCGATCAAAGAACACAGTAATGTTGAGCATTACTCACCGTTGTTAGATAAAAGCACTAACAGTGAATACAACTTTTTTCCAACTGGTGCATTAAATGCACGTAAGAAAATAGAGAAAGGGCGCAAAGTAATTGCCGGCTTAGTGTGTTTGGCAGTGTTGCTTCTAATCTCTGCAATTCCGTTCTTGCAGCAGTCTATGGAATTTCGCAGCGCCGCTGCCGCCTTGGAATCCAATCGACTGATGTCTGCAGATGCACGACAAGATCAACAAATGGTCGTCAACTTTGAAAATGAATGGGGGCCGTTAAGTGATTTTCCACAGCAAGGTATTCGTGAGGCCATGTTTACTTTGCAAAATGTTTTAAGCCCGGAACGATTAACTTCTTTAGAAGTCTCTGAAGGTCTAGTCAAAATTCAGGGAAACAGTACCGACCCACAAGCTATTCTGGCGCGATTGGAACAAGACCTCTTGTTTACAGAAGTACTTTTTTCTCGAGCGACTAACAACACCCGTTATTACATCGATTTACGATTAAGCCCAGTTAACTTCGAAGCCTATATGGTTAGATATTTTCCAAATGATTAAGTTGTTTAGGTGAAAACGTGCAAATAACGACGCGTGAAAGAAAGATCTTATACATCGCTGCCATTGTCGGCATCATCTTTATGGCAACTACTGCATTTCCAGCAATACACTCAGAGTATCAAGAACGCCAGGGTTCAATTGAAGAAGTATTGCTCAATATCGATAGAGAAAAGCAACTAATCGAAAACACTATCACCTGGCGTGAGAGGCGCGTGGAAGTTGAACAACGAACACAAGAACTGGAACAGCAAATTTTCAGTGGTGGCACTATTCCATTAGTAGAAGCTGATATTCAGGGGGATCTTTCTCAATATGCCCGTGATGCCGGCATAACAGTCAGCTCTACCCGCCTTGCAGAGCGACTGGAAACAAATGGCTGGCTGATTATAAGTCAAGAAATGTCATTCAGAACGACAGAGGCTGGCAACACCATTGGGTTTTTAGGAAGGCTTGAAGAATCAAATCCACGTTTATTCGTTACGGACTTTGCAATCAATCGAACTCGCAATCTATACAACGGTACGATCACAGTCGTCGGGTTCGCTCGCAGTGAAGGCTTGGTCACTGTGTCGGCAAGCCAAAGGTAGATGCCGGTATGGCTTACTCACCGATGAAACTACCCACCTTTACTCAGTTACTTGAGCCAGAGGGAATTGCACCCGCGCAGGACTTTGAAGAATCTGGCAGTTTAATATGTAATCAGCTTCCCTCGATCGAACTGCGTTCAAAGATTCGTTTCATTACGGGTGAGATCGTTCGTTTTCAGGTCGGAGCGGATGATGAAGTTAGACGTCTAATGAAGTATTGGCGGGCCGAGCTTTCTCCGCAAATAGAAAGCAATGAGGATGATCTTTTTGTTTCCGGGTTCGAAGACGATGAAAAACTCATTGATCTCGCTTCTGAAGCACCGATTATCAGATTAGTAAATCATTTGTTTGCCCGTGCATTAGACCTTAGCGCGAGTGATATTCATTTCGAACCCAATGAATCCCATCTAAATGTTCGTTGCCGCGTTGATGGCATTATGACCCGAATCGAAAGGCTACCGGTGCGAATTCATACGGCAGTTGCATCTCGCCTAAAGCTTATGGCGAAGTTAGACATTGGTGAGAAACGTTTACCTCAAGACGGGCGCATCGACTATCAAATAGGCAACAAGCAACTCGACATGCGCGTTTCAACCTTGCCAGGTGTGCATGGTGAATCGGTGGTGCTCAGAATTCTTGATCGGTCAGACACTACCGTCGACCTCGCTGAACTCGGTATGCCGGAAAGAGAACTAGAAAATTATCGAGGAGTTATCTCTCAACCGCATGGAATGATTTTAATAACAGGGCCAACCGGTTCCGGAAAGACAACTACGCTTTATGCAACATTGGAAAAAATTAATAGTGAAAGGCAAAAAATTATTACCGTAGAAGATCCAGTCGAATATCAGCTCGAGGGGATTACTCAAATACAGGCCAATGCGTCAATAGGTCTTAATTTTGCTACTGGACTAAGATCAATCGTGCGGCAGGACCCTGATGTGCTAATGGTGGGTGAGATTAGAGACCACGAAACTGCGGAAATTGCCATCGAATCTGCTCTTACTGGGCACCTGGTTTTCTCAACTTTACATACTAATGATGCAGCTAGTGCCGTTACCAGACTTCAGGACATGGGGGTTGAAGGCTATCTAATTAGCTCAAGCTTATTGGCTATTCAAGCTCAGCGCTTAGTTCGCCGTGTTTGTTCCCACTGTGCAGAAACCAGACCTCTCAATGAAGATGAAGCAACAGTATTAGAAATCAATGCCAATACCTGTCCTGAAATTCGCCGTGGTAAAGGCTGTGAGCGTTGTGGTCAAACTGGATATCGGGGAAGGGTTGGGCTCTATGAACTGCTAATGATGAGCGATGCTATTCGTCATCACATTGCCAGCGGTGCGGACGCCAACATTATCCGAGATGAAGCTAAAAAAGAAGGTATGCGGACCTTAAGGGAAGATGCCATCGATAAATTGAATGCTGGTCTGACAACGCCTGAAGAAATAGCAAGGGTTACGAGAGCAATATGAGCGCTGTCTATTATAAATATCAGGCATTCGATGCTCAGGGCAAAATGCAAAGCGGGCAATTGAATGCGGAGACAGAGAAAGATGCGCTGCGAATCTTGCGAGGTAAAAACCTGACGCCAGTAAAAATTCAGGAATCGAAGCAAGACGCGGAAGGTGTTCGTCGCAAAAAAATCACAAATGCTGATCTTCTAGATTTCACTAATGGGCTATGTACCTTGGTCGAAGCCAGGGTCCCAATTGATAAAGCTCTCCGGTTGTTGGATGGCATTACCGAATCCCTTGCCATGAAAGAACTCGTATTGTATCTCCTGCGGGATATAAAAGAGGGCAAGAGCCTTGCTGATGCTATGGAGAACCATCCGGCGGTATTTAGCAAAATGTACATTAATATAATAAGAGCAGGCGAAGAGGGGGGTATTCTGCATGACCTATTACCGGACCTTGCCGATTTTTTAGATACCAGTGCGAAGACCCGACAGGCGATCGTCTCGGCAATGATTTACCCAATCGTGTTACTAGCGACTGGAATCATTTCAGTGCTTCTCTTATTAGTGTTCGTAGTGCCTCAGTTTGCCGCAATGTTTGAAGATGCAGGAACTGAAATTCCACCATCCGCTGCATTTCTATTAAACTTTAGTGTCTTCATTCAATCTTACGGTTACCTATTCATTGCATTCATAGTTTTACTTGTATTTTTTTGGCGACGGCTTGATAAAGACCCGTCTTCGAAACTGCAAAAAGATAACTTCTTACTTTCGCTGCCATTGATCGGAAAACTCATTCTTTATAAAGAGTGTGCTGCGTTCTCGCGAACCTTAGGCGCACTATTGGGGGCAGGTATCCCTTTAATACGTGGCCTAAGAGTCTCTAGGGAAGTCGTAATCAACACAGTTTTATCCAAAAATCTGACTGACGTTGAAGAAGATGTTCGTGGTGGTGCTGGGCTTGGCATTTCTATCGAGAAAACTGGTGCGTTTCCTACCTTGCTCCATCAACTCATAGCAGTTGGCGAAGAGTCAGGTCGAACTTCAGAAATCTTGCTCAAGTCAGCAAACACTTTTGACAACTTCGTCAGGAATCAAATGTCGGCCATTGTGTCGGCATTACAGCCTGCACTAATTATCTTCCTCGCAATCGCCGTGGGAGGAATAACAATAACTATGCTCTCTGCCGTGTTTAGTATGAATGCGGTGGAGTTCTAGCAAACCGATTGGAGAATAAAGTGATTTTTACAGGAATAGCAACGGAGAAATTGCGAAGGGATCACCAGTCAACTACCAATAGGAAGTGGCGGTGTTTATCGAGAAACTCAATAATAGTAATTGGAATAATTACGCTTCAATCCTGTGCCATGTTAGATCATGAAAACGGGTCTGCATCGGCAAATTCTTCTTCAACCGGGCAGGCGATTTCTATTGCCTCTGGAGATAACGCCGCAAGCAGTCCTGAGATTCCAGTTATATCTGGAACAAATAATGCTGAGCAGCAAGCGGTAATTGATGCGATTAATCGCGATGGTCAAATATTTCAGTACGCGGGATTTAATGAGTTGATTCCACAACCAGAAGTTGTGGAAGGGGACGATATAGTCGAACTTAACTACGAACAAGCGGATTTGCGGCTCGTTTTAGAGGAGCTGGCCGATGCTCTGGATATTACAATTGTTCTTGATCCTTCTATCGACAATCGCATCAGCATTCGAACTTCTGCTGACCGACCATTGCAACGCGACGACATCTGGCCATTGATACGCCTTTTAACTCGGGATGCTGGAATTTTGTTAGAACAAGTGGGAGACGTTTACAACGCTCGCCGCATTGAATCTGCATTAGCTGCAGAGATTGTCACAGCGGATTCGTTGGAAGGAATAAGTGGCGCGGAGGTAATGCAAGTCACCCCACTTACTTATGTTTCGACTGAAGCCGTTATTCAGGCTATCGAACCCCTTCTGACTCCAGAAGGCAATGTGAGCCAACTGGGTAATCGAGATTTACTTATCATTAGTGGCTCGGAGTATCAGCTGCAACGTGTAAATCAGCTCTTAATGCTTATCGATGCAGATCCATTTTCCAATCAAGGCATTCATTTGTATCAATTGAGTAATGCTAACGCTATTGAAGTCGCTACTGAACTTGCAGAAATCCTGCTCTTAATAGAAGGCCCGAACCCGTCTTATCAGGTTAGAGGCATCGAAAGAATTAACTCCATTTTAGTAACCGCACCGGCAACTCGAGGCTTTGAAGAAATTTCACGGTGGGTACAAATCCTCGATGCAGACAGCCAAGAACAAGTTGAGCAGCTCTTTATGTACCGTGTAAAGAACCTAGACGCTTTAGAACTGGCAGACACTCTCTCCAGTGTTTTTGAAGAAGATGAGAATCCGGTATTTACGCAAGCGGATGGAGATATTGGTGATAGTGCTATGTTTGATGGATTGGGAGGAGAGGCAGACCAAGCTGCCTCTATAGATACGGGAATAACACCCCAGTCGTTAACAGCACAACCAGCAAATGCTGCTGTTTCGGCCGATCTGACTATACAAATAGTCGCTGATGAAGCCACCAATAGTTTGTTAATTCGCTCTACTGCTCGAGACTACCGTCAATTGCTCACAACCATAAGTCAGCTTGATGTAGTTCCACTTCAAGTAATGGTGAACGCAGTAATTGCACAAATTACTTTGACTGATGATACCCGATTTGGTGTGGACTGGAGTCGCATTGCCAACGATGTTGTGCTTGACCCAATTTCTACTTCGAGTGTTACCGATTTCGCACCTAACTTAGACGGGTTGATGTTTTCTAAGGGGTTTATTGATGGTTCGGCTAGAGTGGAAGCGACATTAGAAGCAATCGCTCAAAATAATGAAGTACGCTTGTTGGCACGACCTTCCTTAACCGTCGGTAATAACCAGGAAGGTGAAATCCAGATTGGTGCGGAGGTCCCTGTAGAGGCAGGAGAATCTATTAGCGCAGGCGGTTTATCAACCACAAATATTCAGTATAGAGATACGGGCATCGGTTTGCTTATCGAGCCGAAAATTAATGAAGACGGTGTAGTTAATTTAATTATTACGCAGACTCTGCGCTCAGTAGATAACAGCGCGACTGGAATTAACAATAACCCAGTTTTCAATAATCAGGAAATTACCACTAGTGTAGTTGTTAGAGACGGTGAAAACCTTGTGTTAGGTGGATTAATCCAAACCGATAGTGAACAACTAAACACCGGTATTCCTTTGCTCAACAGAATTCCGGCAGTTGGGAATTTATTTTCGTATCAACAAGACAATACCGAAAGACGTGAACTCTTTATTGTATTACGCCCAGAAATTATTAATCTAAACGATCAAGAAGGGCCGCAATATGCAGAAATTTTGGATCGTTTTGTTCTGGCATCTGATTTGTTTGAAGATGCGAATATCTGGCCGTCTTCGGAGAACAGGTAAGTGATCACAGTGCGATTTTGAGGCAGGCTGAAATGATTAAACAGAAATTTGAAAACCAATCTTTCGCTAGAGAAAGCGGCTTCACCCTAATCGAAATTCTTGTGGTGATGGCGATTATTGGCATGCTTGCCATTATGGTGGCACCAAACATATTTAACCAGCAGGCTGGCGCACAGATTGACGCCGCTCTTTCTCAAATCTCAAGCCTTGAGGCGGCTCTCGATACCTATCGATTAGATGTTGGTGAATACCCTGACTCATTAGAAGGACTTCGCGAAAATATTTCTGGTAGGGCTGCATGGAATGGACCCTATTTGCGTCGGGATGTTCCTTTGGATCCCTGGGGGAATGAGTATGTTTATGACGCCGATGGAAGGGAGTTCACATTATCGTCCTATGGGCCAGATGGAGAACAAGGCGGCGAAGGTGATGACGCCGATATCAGCCTTTAGAGCTTACCAAGGACTAACCCCAGCCAAATCCTCAGCTGGGTTCACCTTGTTGGAAATTATTCTGGTGCTAACGATTATTGGCATGGCCGCTATTCTGGTTGTGCCAAATATAGGCAATTTAGATGCTCGTACTTTTAGCACTCAGATTAGACACGCCAACACTTTACTTAATTTCGCCCGTCGAACAGCGGTCGTGCAGGGCCAACCTGCTTCCATCGAGTTTTACGCAGAGTCTCAAGAAGAAAATGAATTAGTTCCTTCGAGAACTGCTGTCGGTAAATGGCAAAGTAATGGGGCAGAATTATTTTTCATTGACAGCACTGAGCGAGAAAAAGTGGTTGAAGAAAAAATTGAAATAACTTTCTTTCCTGAAGGTGGAAGTACCGGCGGCACTTTAATTATGGCTTTGGATGAAAGACGTGAAGCGATTGAAATAGATCCTTTTACTGGAAGAGTTTCCACTGGGATTGAAAATGAGTAAGGGGCTATCTAAAAACTTAAATTCACAAAGTGGTTTTACACTTTTGGAAGTGATCGTTGCCATGGCCATTACTGGTTTTATATTGGGTGGTTTGTTTTCTTTAATGGGGGGAAGTAAGCAATTGTCCTGGCGTTCGGAAGATAGTTTACAAAGAGCTGCCAAAATAAGAGCAATTACCAACTTCGCGCTTCTACAAAACGAATACAGAGATGTGGAAATAATCCTCGAAGATGAAAACTACGACATTCTTGGGCTAGAAGTGCTGGAAGTCCCTGAAAGGAAAACACAGGCGAGTGTATTCACTCTCCAAGCATTCGAAATTGCAAATGAAGAGCGAGATGAATTCATAACAGGCAATAGATGGATTCAACTGAACTTACCTCAATAAAAACTGATTATGACTGGCATTATAAAAAAGCGAATTCAATCTTTAGGATTTACTCTGATCGAAGTCATTCTGGCTCTAGGATTAACTTCGCTGATTCTTGGCTTGTTAAGTACAGGTGTATTCCTTGTTGCAGATGATTGGAAT
>ENA-UPTF01001883-UPTF01001883.1-marine-metagenome-genome-assembly--contig:-NODE-1883-length-12733-cov-2.526470_pt1 | contig 12733 bp, 13 predicted proteins | sample MGYA00238166_ERZ767019 | MGnify/ENA primary metagenome ERZ767019 (study PRJEB28930, sample SAMN06266391) | marine metagenome | isolation source: Sea water from 250 m depth | place: Atlantic Ocean... | reverse complement strand
ACCATCACATCAAAATCTTCGGGCCAGCGAACTAGGTCCATACAAGCACGGTCCACCAAAAGGGACTCCGTTTCAATCTGTGGGAAATCAGCAGCCACCTCGTTGAAAACCTCGTCCCAGAAAACCATACCAAAAGACTGGGCGTTCGATTTGGTCACCGAAGTAACTTTCTTGTGTTTGTCACGCCGGACGCAGTGTTCAAATGCAGCCCGGATGATCCGCTCGGTGCCCCTCCTAGTAAACATATTTGTCTGGACCACAGTCTCATGAGGTGTACCGGCGTACAGCCGCCCTCCAACCGGAGCGTACTCACCCTCGGTGTTCTCCCGGAATATGACCATATCTATATCGCCGGCTTGTTTGCCTGAAAGCGGAGATTCTACACCTGGATAGAGATAGGCAGGTCGGATGCATACTCCTTGGTCAAATCTCCGGCGCATGGGCAACAGCAGACCATGCAGTGTGATATGGTCGGGTATATCAGGGTCACCAACTGCGCCAAACAAGATGGAATCGAAACCCTGAAGGGTTTCGATTCCATCTTCAGGCATTAAATTACCGGTTTCACGGTAATATTCCGACCCCCAAGGGAATTCAGTGAACTGGAAACTGAGACTCCCAATAGCGGCTGCGACAGCCTCTAACGCTTTCCGACCTTCATCTATAACTTCCAAGCCCACGCCGTCGCCTGGTATCACAGCTATTTTGTAATCTGCCATTACAATCCTTCTAGAGTCTAACTGTCACACAGTCGGATCAAACATCTACCTGCTGCACGCCCCCGCCCAGCAAACGAAAATGATAAACCGCGTCGGCGTCAGGAAAAGCCTCTAATGCTTTATGATAAGTCGATTTTCCACGGCGTTCCCTTGCATCCAAAAGAACGCCGATGATAGTACCACTATGGCCGACATTCACCCCGACAGCCCCCACCGACGCCGCAAAATCCTTGACTTCCTCCAATCGTGGTTTAGAAAGTACGGCTTGGCTAGCATCGGCACTTATACTAGCACCTTGACCCACCAACACTGGATCCTCATTAGCTATACCCAGTCTCAAAAGGCGCAGAGCTTCTTTCGTTTGCTCGTCCACATTCTGCCAGCGCTGAAATCGATCAACCATATTGAACTGTACAGTATCGACGGTTCCCCCAAGGTCAAGCGCCACTATCTCCATTGGAGGTGGTGGTCCCAGGCTCTCGCGGATGATCCCTGCACGATGGTCAAATAAAGCTACACCTGGAATCATGATGCCATCTGTGGGTTCGATGGACAGCGCGATCTGAGCTATCTGATAAGGCGTCAGCTCCTCTCCAAGAGCCAGGCCGGTAGCTGCGATCGCAGCTGCTAAATCAGCACTGCTGCTCGCCATGCCTTTGCCTCTAGGGATAGGGTTATTAATGGTTACCTTCGCTCTAACTTTTGCGTTTTTCAGTTGCGAAAGTGCTCGGCGGACGGCTGCCGCAGTTTTGTCACAACCTGCAGGTGCTTCCACTCCAGGTCCATCGGAATAAAGGTCAACTGTGACCCGCGAATAAAAATCTATCGGACATGTCACCAAGAAATGTATGCCTTCTATAACGCCCTGAGCCAACTCGCCGCAGACGCCTGGTGCGCGCACAGTAGCACTGCCGATTAACACCGGTTCGGCTTCTTATGATTGATTTCCAACTGATAAGCCAAAAAGGCACGCTACTCCGCGGTCCCAGATTTTATTCTATTCGGGACACCGGCCACTACAAGGTAAACTTCAGTAGCAACGGCAGCAATTCGTTGGTTAACTGTTCCCAACAGATCTTGAAAGAGACGTCCTAAGGGTTCTGGCGATACCAAACTTAGGCCCACCTCACTGGTCACGAGAACGAATGGTTGACGGGCATACATAATTAAGCGCAGCAGCTTGTCCGTTTCACCAATCACAATCGTTTCCTGAGTTAACCTGTCTTCATTTTGAAGTTCCATTAGTAGATTAGCTACCCAAACATCTATCGAATCTATGATCACAGCACTTGTATTATCGACATCACGAAGCATCGGAGAAAGTTTTCCAGCTAGTTGGACTGGTTCATCCAACGTGCACCAATCAGGCGGCCTAGACTCCCGATGTTTACGTATACGTTCTTTCATCTCCTCATCGAAAGCCACACCTGTCGCCACATAGAGGACTGTACCAAAGATCGTCGAGCCAAACTCTGCTACCTTGTTTTCTGCAAAGGCACTCTTGCCAGATCTTACTCCACCAATCACCAAACAAATCCGGGGAGGCATCACACACGTGCCGCATGGTAGTCGAGACTAAGTCCAGATACGCGGTATATCAGATCCATATTAATACTGGAACGGACCCAATCGGCGAGTTTGTCGTACTCTCGGTCCAGATCTAGGTCGCTAGATGTGTCGGGTAGGGAAACACCTTTGCGACGAGCCAGTTCCTTAAGAATTTCGGTCGTAAATTCTCTATTGTGGAACAGCCCATGAATATATGTACCCATTACACTTCCGGAAGCATCCAACGCACCCTCTAGATCGCCATTGCCAATCACAGGAACATCAGCCCGGTCTTCAATCAGGAAAGGACGAGAGATACCTTCCCCTATTGTCCGGCCCATATGGATCTCATAACCGCTCACTGGCACCCCGGCTGCACTTGATAACAAACCAGTTGCCTCGGTCACCTTGCCGTGGATCCGGTGGGTCTCCTTGCTGCCTTCGAAAATGGTAGTAAGATTCATCAAGCCCAGACCCTTTAGTTCCCTTATGGATGACTCTATGCACTCTGGATCGCTGACCGTGGTTCCAAGTATTTGGTAACCACCACAAATACCGATAATCGCTGAACCGCCTGCATGCAATTCCGTTATCGCTTTACTCAATCCCCGGTCGTTCATCCAAGCCAAGTCTGGGATAGTCGTTTTCGTGCCTGGGATTATTACCAGGTCCGGGCTGGCTAGTTGAGCCGGAGAATCAACATATTTCAGGTCGACTCCTGGATGACGCGCAAGCGGATCGAAATCGTCGAAGTTGGCGATATGGGGGAGTTGTATCACAGCCACATCCAACACTGATTGCGCCGAGCTCCTTTCGGAAGTGTCCAAGGCAACCGAATCCTCTTCTGGGACATGTATATCTCGGTAGTGATGTACTAGGCCAGCCACAGGGATGCCGGTCCGGTCCTCCAACCAAGTGATGCCATCGGCTAGAAGTTCAGGATCCCCACGGAATTTATTTATGATTAACCCTTTCACGATATCCCTTTCCGCGGGTTCTAGCAGTTCTAGTGTACCGACCAAAGACGCAAACACTCCGCCCCGATCAATGTCGCCACATAGCAGTACAGGTGCGTTAGCATAGAGTGCTACACGCATGTTGACTATTTCGGTAGCTTTCAAATTGATCTCGGCTGGGCTGCCAGCACCCTCGGCTACTACGATGTCAAAGTCTTCACGCAAGGAATCCAACGAAGTGTGAACAGCTTCCCAAAGCTGTGGTTTAAGGCCGAAGTAGTCTCGAGCTTTAGCCGACAGAAGAGGCCGGCCCATGACCACAACCTGGGAGATATGGTCAGCCTCTGGTTTAAGCAATACTGGGTTCATTTCAACCCTAGCTTCAACACCAGCAGCATCTGCTTGGACCGCCTGAGCCCGTCCGATCTCCCCGCCATCAGCAGTTACATACGAATTATTTGACATGTTCTGAGCTTTGAATGGAGCCACCCTGAACCCATCCTGTCTGAATATGCGACAGAGGGCCGACACCAGCACGCTCTTCCCTACATGGGAGGCTGTTCCCTGGACCATCAAAACTTGTCCTGCCATTTTAGAGAGACCACCTCAGAATCGACATTATCCTGTCGTACCAGCCATTCCATGATGTACCGGACCATTAAGATGCGACGTGTCGTTAAATTGGCGTAACACAGCGTTGTCCGCAAATGTATCAATGATCGTTAATCCGCAATTCCCGAACACAAATGACCAGTTTCCTTCCAGAGGCATGCCTAACAGTGAAACCATAGCGGCACGAAGAACACCACCGTGGCTAACGATTAATACAGTCTGATCCAGATGTTTGGATTTAATCTCGCCGATAATCTGGGCCATTCTAGCACTCACTGCCCGGGTAGATTCACCACCTTTGGGAGCGTAGTCCAAGTTCTTCTCTAGGTATTTCGGGTATTCATCAGGAAATTGAGATTTAATTTCAGACAGCGTCATTCCTTCAAATTCGCCCTTGTTGTATTCCCGGAGCAACGGTGTCTCGATCAGGACTGTGCCTCGTTCTCTTAGAGCTAATTTGGCGGTTTCCGACGTGCGCTTAAGATCACTGGAATAAGCGGCGTCTATTGATAATCCAGACAAGCGCTCTCCGAGCGAGCGAGCCTGAGCGGCGCCAATGCTTGAGAGCCCTATGTCCGTGTGGCCTTGAATCCGACCTGCAGCGTTCCATTCGGTTTCGCCGTGGCGGGTTATTAGTAGCGTACCCATACTGGTGGATATTCTAAACACGAAGTACTTGAAAGTACACCGACTAATGATAGTTAATGTTATCTAGGATATTTGGCATACTACATATAGTCGAGACTAGTTAGTCTCATTAGTTGCCATAATTTAAAAAATTGACATACTATATGTTGACATGTCCTGATATCCGAGCTACAATATGTCGACTGTAACGATGGGAGGTGTTTCTAATGGAAGCCTATTGTGTAAAGTGCAGGAGCAAGCGCGAGATTAAGAATCCAGAGAAAATTACGATGAAGAATGGGAAGCCAGCCACTCAGGGTGTTTGCCCATCCTGTGGCACCAAGGTTTTCCGCATCGGCGCCGCTTAATTCTGAGTCACCTTTGCCGAGTCTTCGGACTTGGCTAGCAATCATCGCCTTATTTTCAGGGCATAGCCTGTTGCAGCCACCCTGTGTTGTGTGTAGGGAAGTGGGGATAGGGTGGCTGTTTACAGTCTCGGGCGATATTAATAGATAATCCATCACTGTCCGTGAGTTGAATACGCTTGCAAATCAGGCGTTTTCTTGCGGATTTTTTCGTGAACGGAACCATTACTTTGTGACCGAAGGACCCTCCCCTTCGGTCACTTTTTTTATTCCACATATCAATAACCATCTATCCAGATCTCTCAGGCCGTATTATTTTCAGCTGTGCTATTATGGCGACCTGCATTGGAGGACCTAATTCACAGGACCTTGGGCCTGATTTTGACCCTAGTTATAATTGCAACTCGAGGTAATCATGACGCAATCAGTAGGCTGGCGAGATTTACTGGAAGTCAACGCTCCTGAATTAATCCAAGTCGCAAGCGGAGTACAAGATCATACTCTGCGGGACGGCGCACTTGACCATAAAACCAAAACCCTGATGACTATGCTCTGTGACGCACTCTTAGGTCATGACGGAGGGGTCACCACCATCGCTAACCGGGCTAGGGAGGCCGGCGCATCCGAGGAAGAAATCATAGAAACCGTCGGTGTCGCGTTCCTGATGGGAGGACTTCCTGCATTAGTTACGGCCTCAAATGCCTTTAGAAAATAACTTCTTGTAAACCCAATCCCCAGCACCACTCACTCAGAGATTTTGAGGTAGTTAGAATGACTCAGACCGAACCCGTAGTTTTCTTCAACGGTGAAATAAAACCCGAATCTCTGGTTGGGATTTCCATCCGCGACCGGGGATTCCTCTACGGAGACGCCGTCTTCGACGCCGCCCGCACATTCAACGGAACACCATTCAGGCTGTCTGAACACGTCCACCGACTCTACGACTCGTTACGTTATCTCCGAATCGATCCAGGCATCGAGCCCAAAGAGATGGAAGACTGGTCACGTCGAGTGGTGGACCACAACTACAAGTTGCTGCCTCCTGGTCAGGATATGTGGGTAATGCAACGAATTAGCCGTGGCATCGAGCCCATCCTTCCAGGTGACGTCATGCGTCCTACAGTTTTGATAGAGACCCATGCGATCCCGTTTGCACGTCGGGCTTCCCTATACAGAGACGGGGCTTCGATATTCACTCCATCGGTACCAAGAGTGCCTCCTCGGTTTGTAAGCCCACGCGCTAAGACCCACAACTATCTAAACCTGATTCTGGGAGACCTGGAAGCTGCAGCCAGCGATCCAGACGCCTGGTCAGTTTTATTAGACGAGGCCGGCAACCTCACCGAAGGACGAGGTTCCAACATATTCCTGGTGAAAGATGGCACAGTAGCCACCCCGAAAGGACAATATGTGCTTGAAGGTATAACCAGAGGTGTGACCATGAATCTAGCCGAAGGCCTGGATATGGCTGTGGAAGAAAGAGACCTCGATCTATACGACGCCTATACAGCTGACGAAGCCTTTCTAACTTCGACCAGTCTTTGTATTTGCCCGATATCTTCGTTTAACGGCACACCCATCGCTGGAGGCAAGGTACCCGGCGAAATTACCCGCCGGTTGATGGACGCATTCAGCGACACGGCTGGAATGGACTTTGAAGGACAATACCTAGCTCATTTGAACTAGTTGGTCACACTGATGTCTAAATAGCCACCAATCAACAAGGAGTAGGACCATGTCCGATCAGATCACCAATATCACAGCCTCACATGCAGAACATCTAGCTGGAGGCTTTGGATTTACAGAGGGGCCGTTATGGCATCCAGACGGCCACTGGTTATTCGTAGACATCCAGAAACTACAAATTCACAAGATGTCCGACGATGGAACAATCGAGACCTACAGAGACCCCAGCTTCGGCACCAACGGTATGACATTCGACAAACAAGGTAATTTGGTGATCTGCGAGAGTGACAATAGGCAGATCATGCGTCAACAAAAGGATGGCTCTTACACCGCCATAGCTACCCACGCAAATGGTAAACGGCTAAACCGCCCGAACGATATCGTTGGTCGTTCAGATGGGACACTTTACTTTACAGACCCTGGGGGACGACTAAGTGAATCCGAACGTGAGTTAGACTACAGCGGCGTGCATTTGATATCACCGAATGGCCAACAATCTGTAGGTACTACTGAAACGGAGTACCCGAACGGGCTTGCCTTCTCGCCTGACGAGAAAATTTTGTATGTTGCAATCACGCGTTTGGATGCAGGCTGTTTAGAAGAGAAAGAAAAAAAACAGTCGTGCGAACACCAGTTCATACGGGCTTTTGACGTGGCGGCTGACGGTAGTTTAAGCAACAACCGAGTCTTCGCCACCATGTATTCGGCAGAAGATGGGGTTCCTGATGGCATGAAGGTGGACGTAGAAGGGAACATTTACTGCACTGGGTCCGAGGGCTGCTGGGTCTTCAACGCCTCCGGAAATCATTTAGGAATCATACGGCTGCCCGAGATTCCAGCGAACTGTGCCTGGGGAGGCCCTGATAACCAAACAATGCTGTTCACCGCACGCACTTCTGTATTCAGCCAACGCATGAAAATCCCTGGGGTTACAATACCTAGAGACTAGATCGAGAGGGAAAGGGTGCCAGATTACGACGCAATAGTTATCGGAGTAGGTGGGATGGGAAGCGCTACCGTTTATCACCTTGCCAGGCGCGGCTGGAAAGTCATTGGGTTGGAGCGGTACGGAATTCCTCATGAGATGGGGTCGTCCCATGGCTATTCGAGGATGATCCGCTACACTCTGCAAGAGCATCCTAATTACGTGCCAATGGTACGCCGTGCATACGAGCTATGGCATGAATTAGAAAACTCTTCTGGAGAGCCGCTTGTAGTCACTACCGGATCAGTCAGAGCCGGTCCGCCTGACAGTCATTTCTTTAAAAATGCCCAAGAAGCATGCGACGCTCATGACATACCTTATGAGATATTGACAGCTAGTGAAATCAACAAGAAATTCCCCGGATACCAATTCCCTGATGAAATATATTCGATATTCCAGTCTGACGGCGGTTTCCTGCTACCAGAGCGCTGCATACTAAACCACGTTCGGGCTGCAAAAGAATCAGGTGCTGAAATCCACAGCCAAGAGACTGTCCTCAAATGGGAACCTCAAAACGATGAAGTAGAGGTCCAAACCAACTGTGGTGTGTATACAGCTCGGAGGCTGATAATAACGGCAGGAGCTTGGGCCGGCAAGTTGGTTCCATCAGTGACGGAACATGCCATACCAGAACGTCAAGTACTAGGCTGGTTCGAACCTCAAAAACCTGAACTGTTCCAGCCTGCAAGTTTCCCAGTATTCGGGATTCTGGCCGAGGAGGGTCGATATTATGGCTTTCCCACCTACAGCGTGCCTGGTTTTAAAATCGGGCGCTCTCATCACTTACAGCAAAACGTCGACCCAGATAAGATGGATAGAGAAGTACACGCTGAAGACGAACAAGTATTACGCCAAGCGGTCAGCCGTTACTTCCCTCAAGCTGCCGGACGTTTGCTAGAAAGCAAAACCTGCATTTACACGAACACTCCAGACGAGCATTTCATGATCGGCATACTGCCGAACACTCCTCAGGTGTCAATAGCTGCCGGTTTCTCCGGCCATGGATTCAAGTTCGCGAGTGTTGTCGGTGAAATCATGGCAGACCTGGCCCAGTACGGAGAAACGAGCCATGACATCAGTCTATTCAGGTTGGATAGATTCAACTTCTAGCGATGCTTGTGAGCAAATTACTGCGGGTGGTATGCTGTGACTAACTCCCCTGCCGGACCTACTCCAGCCAAATTACGCTTGAAACCAGGATGCGATCGAGGAAATGCAACATCTGACCTTTCATGATACCCCAGCTAAAAACCTGGATCATATGGTTGTCGTATTCAGCGGCTGGGCCGACGCTGCGGAAGGCGCCACCAGCGCCGTTAAATTCCTTCAAAGAAAGCTTCAGTCTAAGAAGTTCGCGGACATCGATCCCGAAGAATTTTACGACTTCTCTCAAACTCGGCCGCATTCATCCCGGACTAGAGACGGGAAACGCCGTATTCACTGGCCGGCCAACGAGTTTTCTTACCTGACTTACAGTAATTCAGATTCCGGGATAATGGTCTTCAACGGAGTAGAACCAAATCTCAAATGGCGTACATTCTCACGAACAGTGGCCGAGGTCGCTAAGCAACACGGTGTGAAAACCGTGATCCACATCGGGGCGTTGCTAGACGCAGTCCCTCACACTCGACCAGTTAAACTCAGTGGCACAGCGAGCGAACCCAGGCTTAACGAATTCCTCGAAAGCCAGGGAATCCGATCTTCTAACTACCAAGGGCCCACTGGAATCAGCTCTGCCGTTATGGACGCCTGCCTCAAAGAGGGTATGGAATATACCTCTATCTGGGGCCATACTTCCCACTACTTACAAGCTGCGCCCAACCACCGGGTCGGCCACACGCTTCTCCAGATATTAGTCAAACTTCTCGATCTACCATTGGATCTTTCCGAGCTTTATTCTGCTGCGGGACTCTTTAATGAGGAGGTCGAGAAAGCTGTGGCCAAAGACGATCAGATCAGTTCATACGTTACCAAACTTGAAGGCCAGTATGACGAAGCTGTAGCTGCCATTGAGATCCCTGACCCCGCCGAACTGGTCAAAGACCTCGAACAGTTCCTTCGAGGTGAGCAACACCGCCCGCCAACAGACCTCTCTTAACACTCGAAAATCAATCAGTTGTGATGCACTTAAGGTGATTTAAGAAATCTAGCTGGCGTTCCCATCAAAATTACTTTAATATGTCTGAGCTGATCCAGAAAGCAGCTTAAACAGCATTCATACAAAGGGGGTTTTCGCCTAGGTGCGTTCGCCGTCCCAAAGGGATCTAAGAGAGAGACTAGAGCCGTTCCTTGTTCCAGTTGTACGAACTATCGCAGGCGTAACATTAGGAGTGGTTCTTAGTATGACTGGGATCGCTGTAGCTTGGTCACTATTTGTGTTCTTTGGGGGACGATCTGTTGAAACATGGTTAGGTTCACTATTCTTAGGAGCAGGGCTAGGGGCCGGAATATCTGCTTTCGCAGCTTGGCTGCGCTTGGATCGTGAAAATAACCTTTTATTAGGGCTCACAGCACTTGTCGTAATAGGGGCTGGCATTGGCGGCGCCTGGGGGGGCTACCAATATGGTTCTGCTCAAGAAGTCAAATGTTGCGCCATGCCAACAGTGTCCCCGGTCTATTACACCGCCCTTGGATCAGCAGTTATAGCAAACTTAGCAGGAGTGACATTCGCTTCGGCGAGAGCATTCCTGACCAAAAAAAATAAACTCCATACAACAAGGTAACGCGTTAACGGTTTAATAATATGCAGAAATATCTAGCTCGCAGATTCGTACTCGCCTTTGTGACCCTACTGTCAGTCTCTCTCATCATCTTTATTATGAGTCGTGTCTCAGGGGATCCCAGACACATATACCTTGATGATTATTCGACACAAGAAGACTGGGACCGTATGGGCGAAGTACTAGGTTTAGACAAGCCGTACTATCAGCAATATGGCCTGTTCTTAAAAGGGGCCGTGAGAGGCGACTTTGGTGAGTCTGTTAGAGAAGGTAGGCCAGTCACAGAAGTGGTTCTCGAGCGGGCTCCGGCCACACTATTACTTGGATCGGTCGCTTTCGCTCTTTCACTGCTTATCGGGATACCGTTGGGTATTCTTTCAGCTGTAAAACGCGGTACTTTCATGGATGTGTTCGGAAAGACTGTAGCCCTGGTCGGGCAATCGGCCCCACCTTTCTGGCTGGGCATAATGCTAATGTTCTTCTTTGCTGTAGAGTTGGGCATACTTCCTCCGTACGGTAAACAAGACTGGAACAGCATAGTACTTCCCGCCGTAACGTTAGGATGGTATTACGCGGCCGCAAACCTCAGGCTGGTCAGGTCGGCCATGCTGGACGTGTTAGACTCGGAGTACATCAAGCTGGCGCGAGCGAAAGGCGTAAGCTCTAGAACAATCATCCTGAAGCATGCTTTCAGAAACGCTCTGATTCCACCTCTAACCTTTGCCGGAGTAACCTTAGGGGCTTTGGTGACTGGATCGTTGGTAGTCGAGACCGTGTTCGCATGGCCCGGACTGGGCAGGCTCGCAATCGAAGCGCTATTCGCCTTTGATTACCCCCTCCTCCAAGGAGTAGTCATCACATTCACATTGCTATACGTAACAGCTGCATTCGTGGTTGACGTGCTCTACGCTTACGTAGACCCACGAATTCGGTACGCTTAAGGAGTAGGAGAGCACAAGATGGCAGCAGATCTCAGTGGAATTGTCATTGCACCGCCTACACCTTGGGCGAGGATATCAGGTTTCTACCGAAAGCTCAGGCGTTTGCCGATTATTCCGGTTACCTTACTAGGATTGGTGGTCTTCGCAGGCATATTCGCACCTTGGATAGCTCCTCACGACCCAGAAAAAGGAGAACTCGGGGAGCGTAATATACCACCAGCATGGGGGAGCGGAGAGAAGTCACTTAAGAACGTCGTTGAACGCTTATCCATTAACGAGCGGGCGACAAGTGTGACGTTGAAAGACGCTCGCGAGATAGACCCCAACGCCCAAGTAGGGGATCAAATAGAGGTATTCACCAAACCCGAAGGAACCACTAAGTTCTTACTGGGTACAGACCATCTTGGCCGTGACGTATTCTCACGTGTAGTCTATGGAGCTCGCATTTCGCTAATCGTATCCTTGATTACATTAGCAGTCGGAGGCTCTATTGGTGTGGTGATGGGCCTGGCTGCAGGCTGGTACGCGGGGTTCATAGACGAATTCTTAATGCGCCTCGTCGATATCAAATTAGCTATCCCGCTAATTTTGATAGCTCTCGTATTAGTGATAACGCTTGGTCAATCACTATGGATCATCGTCACCGTGCTCTGCCTTTTCATCTGGCCACGATTCGCCCGTCAAGTACGCGGTGAAGTATTGCAGCTAAAGCACATGGACTACGTGTCCTTAGCCAAGGTTTCTGGTGCGTCTACTGCCCGAATTTTGTTTATACACATATTCCCTGGGACGATCAATACATTGATAGTGGTAGCGACTCTCCAAGTCGGAATCGTGATTCTTTTAGAGTCAACTTTAAGTTTCTTAGGAGCCGGTGTACCGCCTCCTACGCCAGCTTGGGGATCAATGGTTTCAGACGGTCGGGATAAGTTAGCAGGCGGAGTTTGGTGGATATCGACTTTTCCAGGTGTTGCCATAATGCTTACCGTTATGTCACTAAACCTGTTCGGCGACTGGTTACGGGATAAACTAGATCCCCGTTTACGCCAACTCGAATGATCGAAATTCCTGTCCGTATGTATCCACAATCTAAATTAACCGGCATATTAGGGGGCATGTAGAAATAATGGTCACAAATGCCAGAGCAGATACAGAGACTGTGTTAACAGTTGAAGAATTGAGAACTTACTTCACCACACGTTGGGGGACTGTGAAGGCGGTTGACGGTATATCGTTTGACTTGCGCAAAGGAGAAACCCTCGGGATAGTCGGCGAATCCGGATGCGGAAAATCAGTCACCATGCTCTCGCTAATGCGGTTGATTCCAGAGCCGCCAGGGCGGATCGTCTCCGGCTCCATCACACTGGATGGAGAAGATATTGTTCAGATATCAGAACAGGAAATGGCCATGATCAGGGGAAGTAAAATCGCCCTGATAATCCAGGATCCAATGACCTCTCTAAATCCAGTTTTCTCAATAGGCAATCAGGTAGAAGAGGCAATTCAAATTCACCAGGACATACCGAAACGGTCCATCATGGAAGGAGCTCTCGAGGTTCTTCGAAAGGTAAACA
>ENA-UPTF01001882-UPTF01001882.1-marine-metagenome-genome-assembly--contig:-NODE-1882-length-12734-cov-3.507387_pt1 | contig 12734 bp, 12 predicted proteins | sample MGYA00238166_ERZ767019 | MGnify/ENA primary metagenome ERZ767019 (study PRJEB28930, sample SAMN06266391) | marine metagenome | isolation source: Sea water from 250 m depth | place: Atlantic Ocean... | reverse complement strand
GTGTTTCTTGGTGCCTACACCGATATCGGTACAAGCCTTGAAGCAAATGAGACCGCCGCCGAGTTTGTTCGCGAGAAAATTCGACGGACGGTCAATGATCCGGTCGTTGCTGAAGCTCTCGTGCCCACGTATACCATTGGGTGTAAGCGACTCGCTGTTGATACGAACTACTATGAAACTTACAACCGATCCAACGTTACACTTGTTGATGTTGGTCAGTCTCCGATTCAGAAATTTACGCAACAGGGCGTCTATGCACTGGATCAGGAATTCACACTCGATTCCTTGATTATGGCAACCGGATTCGATGCTATGACAGGCACTTTACTTAAAATCGACATCCGAGGGCGTAGCGGGCTCACACTAGAAGATAAGTGGATCGATGGACCGAAAGGATATCTCGGACTTGGGATCGCAGGATTTCCTAACATGTTTATGATTACAGGACCAGGAAGCCCGTCTGTGCTCACCAACATGATGCAGTCGATTGAGCAACATGTAGACTGGATCGTCGAATGTCTGGAATATCTTAGAAACCACAATATTTCGACCATTGAGGCCACCGAGTCAGCTGAGGATGACTGGGCAGCACACAATGATGCCGTAGCCGACAATCACATGCGAAATTCCTGCAGCTCTTGGTATGTGGGAGGTAACATTGAAGGTAAGCCAAGGGTGTTTATGCCGTACGTCGGCGGATTCCCACGTTACGTCGAAAAATGCAACGAGGTTGCCGACCAGAATTATCTTGGGTTCACCCTAACTACCTAATCGTCGTTAGGTAAATTCGACCTACACTCAACACATGGCAACAACGACTCAACACACTTCTTTTACTTGGTCCTGCCAACACACCTGGCAGCGTGCCTCGAAGAATACCCTGTGGTGTCTCGCTGGTTGTTCAATCGGCGACTGGGGCACTATTCTTTTCTTTCAGTTAACTGGTATTGGTTGGCCTACGCTTGCCATCATGTTAATGGCGATTGTGAACGGTATATTGACCTCCATTGCACTTGAGACCATCGTCCTGTCACGACAGATGCCAGTATCTGCGGCATTTAAAATAGCGATCGGAATGTCACTCATCTCCATGCTGTCCATGGAGATTGCTATGAACCTGGTCGACGTTGCGATCACCGGCGGCGCGATGCTTACCTGGTGGATATTGCCAATCATGTTCGCTGCAGGTTTTCTAGCTGCGGTCCCGTACAACTACTGGAGACTTAAAGCTTTCGGTAAAGCCTGTCACTGAGACCATCTTGCATCATGCATGGTCAGTTATGCACAATCTATCGCCCAACTGAAACATTAATTAGATACCTTTTGTTCAAGCGGTTTACAGGTATTAAAAGTCACGAGATACACTGACGCACTAATCTATGAATTGAATGAGACGGAATAACCACTATGAGTAGCGACATTCTGTATGAGAGCTATGGGCACGTGCGTCTGATTACGATCAATCGCGCTGCCAAGATGAATTCACTGGACTTTGCAGGTCATGAATTAATGGTCGACATTTGGCATGAATTCGATAACGATTCTGATGCACGGGTCGCGCTACTGACTGGTACGGGTGATACCGCATTTTGTGCCGGAGCTGATCTCAAAACATACACCATGCCGTTTGCAACAACACCGGCACCGGAATTTTCTCGCGTCTATACAAATGGCCCGGGACTTGGAGGAATCACCCGAAACGTTAATATCTTCAAACCGATCATCGCTGCTGTCAACGGCTATGCGATATCAGGTGGACTAGAAATAGCCCTCGCCTGCGATATTCGGTTTTGCTCGCCCAATGCCGAATTCGGACTCCAAGATGTCCGCTGGGGCTTCCATGCTTGCGATGGCGCTTTAATCCGCCTACGTGAAATCATCGGCCTGGGTCACGCCATGGAGATGATCCTATCCGGCGACCGGTTCGACGCAGAGTTTGCTTACCGTACAGGACTCGTCAACCGGGTTGTTGAACAAAGTGATCTGCTGGAAGAAAGTATGACGTATGCTGACAAACTCGCATCTCGTGCCCCCATTGCACAGCAACTTGCCAAAGAAGTGATGTACCGCACCCATGGGCTGACAATGGATGAAGCTCTTCGTATCGAATCACTGTCATTTCGAAGTCTTGCGAACAGTCAAGATCTGGCTGAAGGAAATCTTTCGTTTCGAGAGAAACGTGACGCTGCATTCAAAGGAATATAATAATCTGGACAGCGACGACGACAACTAGTCGATTTCAGTATCTCAACCCTGAGTGCGAAAATATTCTGGCATCAAGCTGAGACTTACCTAACCCAATCGTTAAAGGATATCAGGCAGGCATTCGGGATCTAAATAATTCAAGCATAGTTAGACTCAAGAAATAGACGGTGGTTTAGTCACATCAAAATATCGATCCGGAACGACCACTAGTTTGCCGAAAAATCGTTTTGCTGTGAAATCCTGTTGTGCTTGGTGAATCTGGCTCAAGGCATACGCCCTATCGAGTAAGGGCTGCACTTTCCTGGTTCTTATATAGCCAAGAAGATTTCTGAACGCCGTTCGGCTTCCCTGAGAAGAGCCGTGAAGTTCCAGATGCTTAAGGTATACAGTGCGTAAATCGAGAGGTACAACCGCTCCAGCGATTGCCCCTGCTGAAATATAGCGCCCTTCTGGTTTCAGAAGGTTGATCAGGTCACGAAACAGATCCCCACCAACCAGATCAGCGACCACATCGACAGTTCTCCCGGGCATCATGGATTCCAATTGAAACAATAGAGGATCGCTATCACGGATTAAGACTGCTTCTGCTCCAATGACTTCTAAACGCTCTTCATAACCGCTACTGCTAATAGCCACGGGAATCGCTCCACGTGCACGGCACAACTGAATTAACCCTGAACCGACTCCACCCGATGCCCCAGTAACAACAACCGTTTCGCCTTCCTTAACGCGAGCTCGATCGAGCATATGTTCTGCTGTGAGATAAGCACAACAGAACGTTGCCAGTTCCTCCTCAGTCAAATCATTGTCAACAACATAGGAGTTTTCTGCGGGTACAACGCAGTAATCCGCATAACCACCATCTCGACCATGGCCGATGTAATCAATGTAGGCCATAGAACTGGTTTCAGTGTTATAGAGGCTGAAATCCACCATAACGCGTTCACCCTCTCGACTTCTTGGAACTCCTGAACCAACCTCAACGATGTATCCTGCGATATCGGCGCCTTGAATTCGAGGAAATTTAAGGGAGTTCGGTTGTCCTCTACGCCAGCTTGCGACTTCATCTGGATTTTTGTCTGTGCCATATGCACCCTCCCGCACCCAGATATCTGTATTGTTCAGACCACAAGCACGCACTTCGATCAAAACTTCGCCTGCACCAGGCTTGGGAGTTGGGTAGTCGGAAAGAATTTCTAGCTTATCCAGCCCACCATGTCCCGTCAGGACTACAGCGTTCATTGTCTCTGCGATCATTTGACCATCTTGCTTACAGTCTGTTCAAAATAGGCCAGCGCCGGTTCATTTCGTCCATAAGTCAAGTGGGACTGAGCGCCTGAGTCGAATCCAAACTGTATACCCTCTCCAGTAGGGAAATCCTCATCAGACACCGTACGGATCACTAGTTCAAGATTGCTCTCCCAGTGCGCTCGTGCACTCTCACTGACAACGGGCTCCGGTATCAGAAAATCTAGAACAATCACAGACCGATCAATCGCATTGTCCATCGGATACACTCGCCAGATTTCTAAATGGTCAGCCTGAACCACAAATACAGTATTCGGGAAGAGCACATAAACTAGCGCAGTATGGGTTACAAGATCCCATTCCGCTTCAGGCAAACTACGCAACGATTCGATGCTTCGCCGAGGATAAGTGACACGTAGATGTGGCCCGAATGCATGAAACAAGCACAGGTTGCTAAAAAATATCGGAGAGATTGAATTCTTGTGCAGTACACCAAAGTGATAAGGTTCCAGAAAAGTATCGATAACGAGTTTCCAGTTCATCTTTAGATGCAGTGCTCGCGAGGCATAGTGATGATAGTTCGCTACGTTATAGCTGCGTAATTCAGGTCCTAATCCAGAGAGTTGATGCTGAATATCTAGTTTGGTCGACTTTTCACTGGTTTCTGCCGGCGTAGCGCATGTCCATATCATGCCATCTGATTCTGCTACGGGCATGGGAACCAGACCGCAGGCCGACCTGTCTACGCCAGCAAAACTCTGCTTGTCAGGTATCCCCACAAGCTTTCCATCGATATCGTAGTTCCAACCATGATACGGGCAACGGAATCGCTTTCTAGTATTACCGTGACCTTCCGCGACTCGAGCACCCCGATGCCTACATACATTCAAAAATGATCGAACGGCTCCATCCTGTCCACGAACAACTAACAAGGGAACACCTGTATAGTCAAAGGTTAAAAAGTCTCCCAGCTCCGGCAACTGACATGACAACCCAACCAATAAGGGTTGCTGTCGAAAAAGCACGTTAATTTCCTTCGACAATTGATCCCTAGATGTATAGTTACTCACGGGATTAGCGTATGTTTCATCAGCAAGTTGGGTAGTACCAGCATCGATGTGCTGCAGAATCTTCTGCACCAAGATTGTCTGAAGTTTTTGATCCATCAATTAGTCTGACTAAACCATCTGTTGTGAGTTGAACAGGATACAGCTCTCCCGCAATAAACAGACTAACTAGTGTAACGTTGTTGTGATCGTCTGTTTACTGTCAATGCGATTTAGTCACCGACCGACCATCGAGTCAGCCGACGGCCAGCCTGATTAATTAAAGTGTGCAAAACAATCGTTAGGGCAGCCAAGGCAAACAATGCTGCAAACATCAGATCAATTTTCACGCGGCCATTGGCAAGTAGCATCAAGTAGCCCAATCCGCGGGACGCACCGACCCACTCGCCAATTACAGCCCCGATCGGAGCGTACACGGCTGCAAGTCTGAGTCCCGAAGCTAATGAAGGCAACGCCGCGGGTACTTGGATTCTGAACAATGTCCGACTTTCGGACGCATTCATGGTTAACGCAAGATCAAGATATCCCCTCGGGGTATTACGCAGCCCATCATAGAACGTCGACGCAACCGGAAAGTAAATAATCAGTAGTGTCATCGCGATCTTCGAGCCCATTCCGTAACCCAGCCAAAGAGTCAATAGAGGCGCCAGTGCAAATATCGGCACGGTTTGGCTAAAGACCATCAATGGCAGCAACAGACGTCGGGCATAACCCGACACCACCAAAAACAGCGAAGTGCCCGCACCCAGAACAGTTCCCAGAAACAGCCCAACAAGAACTTCTGATAGGGTAACCAACGTATGCTCACCGATCATCTCCGCATACTCGATCGCAGCACTGGCGACCTGCAACGGGCCCGGCAGAATATAAGGCGGTACTCCGGTCATACGCACCAACAATTCCCACACGCTCAGAGCAACGGCTGCAACGAATAGGAAATCGCGTAGTTTTTTCATCATAACCGGAGCGCACTAAACAAACGGGACTGAATATTGAGCGCTTCCGGATCGTCAAACGCTCGAATAGGTGGTCGGCCTGTGACGTCCGGTTGATGTAAGCCTGTTTCAGTCAACAGATACACCCGATGGGCGATCCGCGCCGCCTCACTAGGGTCATGGGTTACGAGCATCACCGTCCGATCCATCAACACCTCAAAAGCCAGTTCCTGCATCTCACTGCGGGTCCGTGCATCCAGAGCCGAAAATGGCTCATCCAGTAATAACAACGGCTTGTCTTCCATAAGCGTGCGCGCTAAGGCAGCGCGTTGCCGCATTCCTCCCGAAAGCTCATGGGGTCGCTTCTCGGCATGCATACCCAACCCAACCTCCTCGATGAGTTGATCAGCTCGCTCGAGCTTCCGGACTTCTCCTCGCAGTGTTGACCCCAACATGACATTTGCGCGAACGTTCAACCACGGCAAAAGAAGATCAGACTGTGCCATGTAGGCAACCTGCTCTCGCAGCGGGCGACTATTGGTACTTTCGATGCTGCCATCGAATTCACCACCAGTGTCCAGTCCAGCCACTAACCGCAGTAATGTTGACTTGCCGACCCCGGAAGGACCTAGCAGGCAGGTCCACTGGCCGGCTTCGAGCACAAGGTCGAGACCCTCAAAAAGAATGGCATCCCCATGCCTGAATCCACCACGAATCCGTAACTGGGGTACCAAATCTCGTCCCTTCATCCCACAATAAGCCCCAAATCGATGAGGGTCAGTACCCTACTCTCGGGTGACATCAATCGCCAAAGACTCTACCGGTTTGATTTCACTGATCAGGCCGGCGGAATATAAAAAGGTTTCCATATTCTGGTAACGTCCGGCATCCAAAGCAGCGGGACGTAGCGCAAAACGGGGCAATGTGTCTGTCCATGCCTTACGGTTCAGTTCATCCTGAAGTTCTTTGGCTGTAGAAGAGAAGATCTCCCAACTTTTTTGTGGGTGATTCACAATGTACTGCGTGGCTTTTTCTGTAGCATTGAGAAACCGCACGATTGAATTTCTATTATGCTCGTTTCGGTTTGCGACATAGATCAGTTCATCGTACGGCGGAAGACCCTCCTCTTCGAGATAGAAACATCGTCCCCCTACACCTTCGATCTCCATCTGATTGAGTTCGAAATTACGGTAGGCCCCGATTACGGCATCCACCTGGCCGGACATCAGCGACGGCGAGAGCGACCAGTTAACGTTGACCAGTTCGACATCAGCCAGTGATAAGTCATAACGCCCCAAAATTGCAGTCAACAGAGCCTCTTCGACACCAGCCACTGAATAACCGATTTTTCGTCCCTTGAGGTCAGCAATGGTATTGATAGGACCCTCATCCAGCACCAGCAGACAATTCAGCGGCGTTGCAACCAGCGTACCCACCCGTACCAATGGCAACCCTGCATGTACTTGAAGATGCAACTGGGGTTGGTAGGAAATCGCCAGGTCCACTTTACCAGCGGCCACCAGTTTCGGTGGGTCAGCAGCATCAGCTGGGGCAATGATCTCTACTTCTAGCCCCTGTTCAGCGAAATACCCGTTCTCCTGCGCAATAATGATAGGTCCGTGATCTGGGTTCACAAACCAGTCGAGTATGACTGTAAGCCGATCGGCAGCGACCAGCGATGGTGTAATCAACAGCAGAACAAATAAAAGGTTTCTCTTTAATAGTATGCGCATTTCAGACCTCTCCTTCCGGCTCTGGAAATCTGAGACCGCGCTTGAAACTGCAGGCGGGTGTCCGTTTCCTTCGCCGGCATTATCCGGTTCAGGTTCGATGGGTCAGCGTTCGCTTCTCAGCCTTATGGCACCCCAACGGATAGCGACGCCTAGAATAGCAGTAGCTCCCAATCAACACAACACAATCAGACACCCAAGAACACTGGATAACTGCACCGGTGACCGGGTAAACGGTGTAGGCTATGCTTAACAAGGAGTCTTTAGAATGTCCGATAGCACCAATACCCAACACCAGTTCGCACAGGGCGGAAAAACTGTCTACGGCGCGAGCGTCGGCATTCTTATGCTGGACACAGTTTTCCCACGCATACCCGGAGACTTCGGCAATGCCGCTACCTGGTCTTTTCCAGTGATGTATCGTGTCGTCCGTGGTGCATCACCACACCGCGTGGTTCGAGAACGGGCTGATGGACTACTAGACGCATTTATTGAGTCGGGCAAACAATTGGTCGCCGACGGTGCTGATGGTTTGACTACGACCTGCGGTTTTCTATCACTGTTTCAGGATGAACTCGCACAAGCCGTCAATGTACCCGTCGCTGCATCATCCTTGATGCAGGTACCCACAGTCCAAAAGCTCCTGCCCTCCGGTAAGCGGGTGGGAGTCATGACCGTGTCGCGAGAAAACCTGACCCCTGATCATCTGGCCGCTGCCGGTGCGCCCCTGGATACACCGATCGCCGGTACAGAAACTGGCCGGGAGTTCTTTCATTTTATTATGGAGAATCGGCCAAGGATGGATGTGAACGCCTGCCGGCTCGACCTGCTCGATGCGGGTAGACAACTTGTCAGCGACCATCCGGATGTTGGTGCAGTCGTCCTGGAATGCACCAACATGGGCCCCTACGCGTCAGAGCTTCGCCGTGAACTGGGTATCCCGATTTTCAGCGGCATCTCTTTTATCAATTGGTTTCAGTCCGGGCTTCTGCCACCCCTTTACAGCGGTATCACCGACGACCCGAGGGGCCCCACTGCGTAGCGCTGTACAGGTACTCCGTACATCGGTCTATCACCTTCCGGCTGTAGTAAGATGGCTGGACCAACAAAATCAGTGCGTTCATTTCTAGCATTCACACCATCTATCCACCCATATTTTCCCACAGGAGTACCCTTAAGATGATTCCAGAAAGTGCTGCCGACCTGATGTCCTGGGACAAAAAATCATTTGCCCACCTCGCACTAACCTTGGCCGATGGCACACCCCAGTGCACACCGCTATGGTTCGACTACGATGGTACCCATATCATCATCAATAGTGCGCTTGGCCGGGTTAAGGACCGCGCCATGCGACGTGCCCCGCAGGTGGCCTTGGCAATATCTGATCCCGACAATCCCTATCGCTATATCCAGATTCGAGGGAAAGTCGTCGAAATCACCGAAGAAGGCGCCTACGACATGATCGATCACCTCTCCGACAAATACTGGGGAAAGCCCTTTGACCATGCCGAGGGAGAGGTCCGGGTGACTTACCGGATCCGCCCAGAGTCAGTACAGCCCAAAGGTTGAACAACTTCTTAAAGGCAGACTTTACAGAAATAACGTCAGGACACCCGTGTATCCGTAGAGGCGCTGGTGCGAGATCTCCCCATTGGCGAAGAATCCAACCAGTGGCAGATCGCCGAATTCCTCCTGGATGAAGCCAAGTTCTTCCGAGTTCGTGCCAAAGGTGTGGCGGCCGCGCCCCAGGCAAGAGAAATACAGTGCTCCCCTGGGCTTGGCCTTGGTTGTCCGGCCCTTGATCTGCTTGAGCATTCGGACCAGGTCGTCCCGAGCGGTCGCACCATCTCGCCGACAGAACATGATCTGACTGCCTTTCTGCGGCAAATCACCGATCGCGATGAGCTTGTTTTCTGCATCAATACCGACAATGTTACGCACCAGGTAGTCGCCGATATCAGAACCAACGACGGGCAATGCCGCGAATATGTACCCTGCCGTTCGAGCCAGGTCGGCTGCCAACGTCTCTCCGATATCCTCCTTGAAGACCTCTAGCGCGGGGCGTTCATCGATGCGTACCACGATATTGCGGCTGACTTCGGTAATCGTCCGCTGCGGCCCGATTGGAGAACACCCCTGGGTCAGGCCCGTGCATACCGGCACCTTTTCCGAGAACAGCACCCCTGAGACACCACCGGACGTGACGGTATCGGCAACCTGCACGTTGCGGCTGTGTGAAGACGTCAGCCCACCGACCAAGTATCCGCCGTTTAACATCTCGGAAAGATCGGGAATTAATTGCTGGAGATCGGGGCTCTCCGGTGCCGCATGGACCACCGCAAAGTTCTGGATATTGTCGCCAAACCACCCTCGATGCTGATGATCAAAATCATCTAGGTCGTCCTGCACGGCCGGAAACACCCGGAAAGAGGTTTCCGGGAAACCGCAGGCCATGACGGTCATCGCCTGCTGCTCGTAGTCCTCATGACCGGTGCGGAGTATGCCGATACCGGTCGTTCCGACCCAGTGTGGAATTCCGGTCTTGTCCTTAAGACGTGGGACGATTTCCGCCAGTGCATCGACGTGGCTGTCGGTGGTATAGATAAACCCGAGGTTACCGGGCCATGGCTGACTACCGATTTGCTCTGCGCACTGGTCGACCGCATCCTGCCACCGTTCCAGCATGGAACTCCCAACCCGGAACTGCTCTGCACTCATGACGATCCGCTACCCTCCGTTGGTAAATAAACGACTTCAAGGCGGCCCACAGGTCTGACTGCACCCGAGGGCTAATCGTTAGCGTAGAATGATATCCAGAATATGTAGCCAAGCCCAGTGTGAATGATCAGGTAACCGCATAAAAGGGAGATTCTCATGGCACGCGTTCGAGATATTGACATCAGTGAAGTACCTGAAGACGTTCGTCCCGTCTACGAGCGGTTTTCGAATGAATACGGGCCTTTTCTGAACCAGGTTAAGGTATTTGCCCACCGCCCTCCTGCCCTGAAACACATCATGGGTCTGCTGTTGGATCTAGCCGACGAAAGCCTGCTGCCTAAACGCCACCTGGAGATCGCTCTGGTGGCAGTGTCCAAGCTCAATGAATGCACCTACTGTGTTGCCCACCACACTCCACGGCTGGTCGATCAAGGACTATCAGCGAAAACAGTTGCCAACATCCTGGATCCAGACTGTGAAGGGCTGGACGATATCGACCGACTGGTTCGCGATTTTGCTGTGGAGGTTACGCTCAGATCAAACTCTCTGCGTGACGACATCTTCGATCGACTGAAACAACATTTCAGTGAAGAACAGATCGTCGAACTGACCCTGCGCACCGCGCTGTGCGGTTTCTTTAACCGATTCAACGATACCCTGCAGATCGGCATGGAAGCCGGCGTGATTGAGGATATGCTTTCCCGGGGATCACGCATAGACGACCTACCGCACCCTGAATCGCTGGAGACACAAGACGATGTAGCGGATCAAGCAGCCATCCCCCACTAACCCAATCAAATGAGTCGGGCCGTACGATCAGACCCCGGAATTTTTCTTCCGAATAGCCTTGCTGGATTCACTCACAGTCCCGTAAATTACACCGACATCACTGTATCCCACACACTGCCCGGACACAGGCACAAGCGTTTTCCCTATGAACAGACACCTGCCGATTCAGATCACAACTGGTCAGAAACAACAGTTCGCCCGGGATGGTGTCGTGTGTCTGCGCGGACTGTTTGATGATGACTGGATCACATTATTGACAGCTGGTGTTGAACACAACCTTGTAGCCCCGGGTGAGCACTCGCGAATCTGGGATCGTACTGACAACAACCGAACTGTTTTCTACGACTCTGATAACTGGCGACGTATTCCCCAGTACCGCCAGTTTGTTTACGAGAGCCCATGTGTATCTGTCGCAACTGCACTTCTGGACACCGACAGCGTCAATTTTTTCTTTGACGCAGTATTCGTCCGCTCACCGGGTGTTGCATTTGCGACACCCTGGCACCAGGATGAACCGTACTGGACGGCTAAAGGACTTGATACGGTCAGCATCTGGATGCCGCTGGTTCCGGTTTCTAAAAAAAGTGCTCTGGCGTTTGTACCGGGTTCCCACTTATGGCCAAACCATTACCGTCAACAGAATTTCGGCGAGTTAAATCCGGACCAGCAGGCGGATGTAGACACCGTTCATTTTACTGACGAGTGGGAACCATTCCCTGATATTGATGCCGACCGAGACGCATTCAGCGTAACCAGCTGGGAGATGAGTCCCGGCGACTGTGTCGCATTCAACGGCCGCATCATACATGGTGGTTCCGGCGCACTGCCACCCGAACGGGATCTTAAGGTGTTCAACACCCAATGGCTGGGCGACGATGTTCGGGTCTGCTTTCGGTCCTACGGTATGGATCCGGACCACACGCAGAAAATGCACGCCGCAGGTCTCTATCACGGCGACCGTCTCGACGACACAGTCTACCCACGACTGCCCGTACAACAGATCAACCCAATCGGTTAAACGCGCTCGAGGCCAGCGCACAATTCGACTTATGACCCGAAGGACACTGCAGCGTGCGGCGTTGTTCTGGCTTTTCGTCATGCTGTCGGCGTACCTTGTGTACATCTATCCAATTCAGCGGTTAACCAACTGGTTCGGCAGTCCGGACCTTCTCAAACTCCCCTCGACGGTAGGTCTGTGGATGCTGATGATTGCGATCCTATGGCTGTCTTTCCGGCGTGGAAGCCGCGCGCTTGAGTGGATACTTTTTAACTGGATGGGGGTCGGGTTTGTATTTTGTGTACTCTGCCTCCTCTATGATCTTATCCGATTGATTAATCCGCTCAATGACCAAGCAGCTGCCGCCGTGATCCTGTTAATGGGTGCAGGTCTTGTGACCTTTTCATTTATTACCGCACAGACAACCACGCACAAGACGTTACGGTTCCACAGCCACCGACTCCACAAGGACTACCGGTTAGTCCAGATCAGCGATGTACACATAGGCTCACGCAGCAGTAAATTCCTGAACCACATTGTTCAGCAAATCAATACACTTCATCCCGATATGGTTTTGATCACGGGCGATTTTCTAGATTCAAGCCGTATCGGAACGAAAGACATCGAATCACTTAAGACACTTGCCATGCCGGTGTATCTATCGATCGGCAATCATGAGCGCTATATTGGCCTGGACAAGGTGGTACCCCTTTTTGAAAAAGCCGGCGTGAGGGTGCTTCGAAACAACAGTGTACTCGCCGACGGCCTACAACTGATCGGTATTGATGATGCCGACGATGTTCATCAGATTGGACGTGAACTCGCGAATATCACAGTTGATCCTCAGTGTTTCAAAGTCCTTCTCTACCACCGACCACTGGGATGGGATTCAGCGGTGAAAGCCGGTATTGACCTGACACTTTCCGGGCATACCCACAACGGACAGATTTTTCCGTTTAACTGGCTGGTAAAACAGCAATTCAAACTGATCACTGGCCTGCATCGACGCGGTCAGTGTCGGCTTTATGTTTCTCCGGGTACCGGA
>ENA-UPTF01001881-UPTF01001881.1-marine-metagenome-genome-assembly--contig:-NODE-1881-length-12734-cov-4.706724_pt1 | contig 12734 bp, 11 predicted proteins | sample MGYA00238166_ERZ767019 | MGnify/ENA primary metagenome ERZ767019 (study PRJEB28930, sample SAMN06266391) | marine metagenome | isolation source: Sea water from 250 m depth | place: Atlantic Ocean... | reverse complement strand
CATAAACACTTTTGGCCAATGACCAGGTTCCATTTTCATCATCAGCTTTACTGTAGTTATCCCGCAAGGATTCCAATAGATCAGCTGTATTGTTAAGTTTTTGCTCAACATCTGAAGCCACCAGCCCGACTCCCATCAGTAGGTACAGCATCGGCACGAATGAATAAGCCAATGCGGCTCTGGGTTGCAGCCCAGTTGGTATAAGTACAGTATCACAATTATTTTTTTGCAGCACTTCCAATAGGGCCCCGCCAGTGGTAATTCCACAGACCTGGCAGCCCTTTGCCAGCGCATCCGCTAAAGCACTCAATGTTTCCTCAGTTCCGCCTGAATATGATGATGCGATCACCAGTGTACGTGCATTGGCCCAGACTGGAACATGATAATTACGAGAAACATAGATAGGTACGTTTAATTCATCACGCAAGAGCATACGATTAACATCGCCGCCGATCGCTGAACCGCCCATGCCGGCAACGACAATATTTTCGATTTTCGTATATGTGTTGGCTAATGATACCTGTTGGCCAATAGCCATGGCATCTCGCAGATTATCCGCAAAACTATATATGGCCTTTTTCATATCCTCAGGGTCTGTGAATGTTTTGCTCATATCAATAGTTCCTGTTTTTGATAAAGTTTGTGAATGCTACCAACTCTTGTCGGCCTTGATCCGGTATAACAACGAGATTACTAACAGCATTATTGAAATATTCTTCCGCCATAGCTGTTGTTTCTGCATAGACACCAGTATCCTTAAAGAAGGTTCGCATTCCGGTCAGTTTTTCATCGATCGGCTGTCCCTCTGACACCTGACAGAATTCAGACCATTGCTCTTGAGCCATTTTTCGAGCCATTAATGTTAAGGCAGTTTGCTTTTGGGCGATTACATCACTACCCAAACTCTTACCCATTTCATCGGCATCACTGAAAATCTCTAGTATATCATCCTGAATCTGAAAACCTTTGCCAATATCATAACCAAAATTCCGTAGTTGACTGCATACCCCCTCATCCAAGTTGGCCAGTACCGCCGGTATTTCCACACATAAACTGAGCATAGCACCAGTTTTTTTCTCTGTCATATGCAGATAATCATTCAGTGTTATGGTTTGATTTTCTTCATATTCCTTATCATATGCTTGGCCAACACAGACGGCCAACGCCCCATCATTAAATACAGCACCAACACGTTGCGTGTTATTACGCACCTTGCTAATGGCTCGGTGGGCCTCAATAAATAGTCCGTCACCAGCTAGGATAGCAGTAGCATTATCCCATTTATTTTGAACGGTTGGCTGGCCATGGCGCAACAGATCATCATCCATAATATCATCATGTACCAGGGTAAAATTGTGCAGCAGTTCCACCGCCAGGGCGGCATGGAGCAGGTCATCTTCATCCACTCCGAAGGCTTGACCCGTTAACGTTAATAAAACCGGCCGTAATCGTTTTGCGTTTCCGGCAAGTACATACCGCAGTGGGTCGTACAAATATTCTGGTTGCTGGGGAAAAGGATAATTCTTGAGTTGACCATCCAGTCTTTTTTGCAATTCAGCAATTTTTTGCAAAAAGTCGTCAGTCACCAACCTCGATCTCCACCGAACCAATTGATTGTAGTTTGGTAAGAACCAAATCTTTGATCTCTTCCATGCGCTCCTGTGAATTGGCTTCGAAGCGACAGACAATTACCGGCTGCGTATTGGAAGATCGAACCAGGCCCCAACCATCCCCAAATTTTATGCGCACGCCATCTACGGTGATGCAGTCATAGTTGGCTGTAAAATATTCTGCAGCTTCTTTGGCAATACGAAATTTTTCCTCATCAGACTCACAAGCCATGCGCATTTCGGGGGTAGAATGATATACCGGCAATTCTGCTTTCAATTCGGAAAGTTTTCGGTTTCCACGTGATAAAGTCTGGACAATTCGTGCCGCCACATATATTCCATCATCATACCCAAAGTAATCATCTGCAAAAAAAATATGACCGCTCATTTCGCCGCCCAGTTTACAGCCCAACTCGTGCATCTTTTGTTTGATCAGGGAATGCCCTGTCTTCCACATCACTGGCTTTCCACCGTATTTCACGATCATATCTTCCAGTGCCTGGGAACACTTCACGTCAAAAAGAATCTCTTCGCCGTCTGCTATCAACTCAGGTAAGAATAGGGCCATTAGTTGATCGGCCCAGACCACATCACCGGTCTCATCCACCACACCGACCCGGTCCGCGTCCCCATCAAAGGCAACGCCAATATCATAATCACCGGATTGAATGGTCTGTATGAGATCGGCTAGGTTTTTTTCCACTGTTGGGTCCGGGTGATGATTAGGGAACGTACCATCCGGTTCGCAGAAAAGTTCAGTGAGTTCTATGCCCAGATCCTTGAATATTTCCGGCGCATTAAGCGATCCCGCTGCATTTCCACAATCCATCACTACTTTCATTGGCCTGGCAATATTGATCTTTTCAATTATCATGGCTTTATAATCGGATCGTATATCATGCTTAATCTCACTGCCTGTACCTATCTCAAAATCATTATCCTCAATATACTTGCGCAGGGTCTGGATACTATCGCCATAAACCGCCTTGCGATCCATTGACATCTTAAAACCATTGAATTCCGGAGGATTGTGACTACCCGTGATCTGCACCGCACCACCTACCCCCAACTTGAACATACTATAGTAATTGGTTGGGGTAGGTAAAAGCCCCAGGTTGATTACATCAATTCCCGTTGATAATACACCTCCTTTGAATTGATCCATGAGGTCTGGGGTGGTGAGTCGTATGTCACCGCTCAATGCTATTTCCCGGAAACCATTTCGTTTAACAAACGTGCCAAAAGCCTGCCCCAATAGGGTCACCACATGGGGCGGAAAATCGTCCACAACTTTCCCACGAATGTCATACTCTCTGAAAATATACTTATTGACCATAGAATCCTTTATGGCATCATTAATAAACTGAAACTACTGGTAAGTTTACGGAAAACATTTGCTTGAAAAAATAAAGATGGTTTTTATTACGCAGTATTACCGTTAGTTTTCTATTATGAGGCTGGAACCAATCGATTATTTTTTCTGTTTTGGCGATTATTTTATAGCTATATCCTTGGTCATACTGTTTTTCAGGGCCTGGCGAATTAATATCCTGCCCAGATATTTAATCAAGGCTTTTATGATCGGCTGCTTGATTGGTTCCACCTGGGAATTCACGTTTCATTTTCTGGGTGACGAATTCGCCTACGCGGTAAAGCAATGGCCCCTGGGGCTATCTGGCTGGCCCAAAAAACTTAGTCACTCTATCTGGGACGGCGGCTTATTTATGTTTGGTGTATGGCTGTGTTTTAAATACCTACCCCTACCCCTGTTTACTCGCTTTAGCTGGCGCGAACTGGGTATTATGGAAGCCTGGGGTATATTTCAGGAACTACTGGTAGAATACTTATTCAATGGCCGAGTCTGGGTCTACAATGAACTGTCCTGGAATCCGGTCATTATTCCACCATTACCCGGATCAGCAACAACTGTGGGTTATACGTTAATCCCCCAGGCTGTCTGGGTGGTGGCACCGGTGCTATTTTATTTGATTTTGCTGCGCTTGCCTAAAGATCAATAGGGATCATTCTCCAGAAAATAGAACAGCTTATTTTAAAAGCATTAATTTCTTGGTCTGGATAAAATTGCCAGCATGAATCTGGCATAAATACATACCTCCTGCTACTTTATTGCCCATGTCATCCTTGCCGTCCCAGCTGGTTGATTTTCGTCCTGCGGTCTGTGTAGAATTAACCAATGAGCGCACTTTTCTTCCCAGCAGATCATGAATAGTTACAATAACCAGTCCATTTTTGGGTATATCATAACTGATCGTCGTTACCGGATTAAAGGGGTTTGGATAGGCCGGATGAAATGTATACTTATCCGGCCTGGCATCGGCATAAAAAGTTTGTAAATAAAGAGTGCTGAATACGACAGGTTCATTATGCGAACCCACGATTTCGCTGGCATTATACTCCATCAAATTTGCAAAGGGATATACACTTTGAGTATATTCTGAATAATAACGGAAATTTATTATTGATCCTTGGTCTTCACTGGTTCCAAAAATCATCAAGGGAAATATTTGATTGCCATCATATTCTACTGGAGTAACCAGACCACGGCATTCTTCCCCAATGAAAGCACCAAGGAACGGCTGTGATAAATTGGGCATTGGATTATCGTCAGGTATCGTATCGATTATTCCAATAATACCGGTGACCGTCATAAAGTGTTCGTATTCATTGACAATCAAATCCCACCCGGCAGGATAATCATCGTCAGAAATTTTCAAAAAGTGGTGGGGGTTACCCACGACAATTGTGCTATCGTTTGAACCAAGCGTAAAATATATTTCTTCCGGTGTCTCGTATATATCATCATCCACTATTTGAACCACTATCTCACTAATGGTATCTCCTGCAGGTATAAATATTGTACTATCAGTACTGATAAAATCGGAGCCATGATCAGCAGTACTTAAAATGCTGACTGTATAGGATAAAAACACATCGGTTAAATTGGTGCTACTCAAAACCACATTAATAGAAAATGCGGTGTCACTTTCATTAACCTCACTACGAACCTCCTCAAACTGGGCAGTGACCGTTATATTACCATTAATATCATCAAGCGTACCATAAGTAACCTCATCAATATGGACCATAGATGAATCCCCAGGGTTGATTTCTGCACTTTCCTCGCTATTTGATTTGACGGTCAAATTGCCGGATTCTAAGCCATCATTTTCACCGGGTAAATTTGATGTCGATCACACGTAAACAGTTTTATAATTATTGGCTATATTTCCACTCGCTTATTATTCATCAAACTAGTAAAAATTAGGGGTACCAATGAAAACAGTAATTCGATCGGTATATATAAACAATATGAGTAAAGTATTGGTTTTGAGTAGTTGCTTATTTGTTTTATCTGGCTGCAGCAGCCGACATAATAACCATATGAAAGATTATGTCTATAAAGCAGATCCTGCTTTTCGCTATGATATAGAAGAAACATACAAGGCCGATGGCTGGACCGAGTACCGGGTAAAAATGGTTTCCGGAACATGGCTTACCGAACGGGAAGTAAACAAAACGGAATGGTGGCACTGGGTAACCATAGTCGTTCCCGATGAGGTAGCGGAAACCGAAGCGCTGGTTGTAATCGGTGGTGGTTCAACCAGAGATAAGGAACCAGAGGCTGCAAATGAATTACTGATCCAGGCAGCGGTAGGAACCAAGTCTATTGTTGCCGAGATCAGCAACATCCCTTTCCAGCCGCTCAATTATGTTGGCGATGAAAAGGATGACCGGACTGAGGATGATCTTATCGCCTATGGCTGGCGAAAATATATGGAAGGTGGCGCTAAAGATGAAGACGTTGAGTGGTTGGCACGACTGCCCATGACCAGGGCTGTGGTTCGAGCGATGGATGTGATTCAGGAAATCGGTGCCGATATCAATAAACCGGTGGATGGTTTTGTTGTCGCTGGGGCCTCAAAACGAGGCTGGACAACCTGGACAACAGCCGTTGTGGATGACCGGGTTATCGCTATTGTGCCTGTTGTCATCGATATGCTTAACGTTGTGCCATCTTTTAATCATCACTGGCGCTGCTATGGTGATTGGTCCCCAGCCATAAATGACTATATAAATGAGGGGATTATGCCTTGGACAGGTTCGAAAGAATATGCACGATTAATGGAACTGGTGGAACCCTATTCATTTGTTGATCAGTTGACACTGCCGAAATTTCTGATAAATGCCACTGGTGATGAATTTTTTGTTACTGATTCCTGGAAGTTTTATTGGGATGATCTGCTGGGTGATAAATATATACAGTATGTACCGAATGCAAACCATGGGCTAAATGGCACCTATAACCTGGGCAGCCTGGTGGCTTTCTATAATGCGGTGATCACTGATAGTGCTATACCAAAATTTGATTGGTCTGTTAGCGCTGACAGCATTTACCTGGAAGTGTATTCAGCTGAAGATTATAAAGTCACAAAATGGGCAGCAGTGAACGAAAATGACCGGGACTTTCGTGTTCCTGTTATTGGCAAGGTTTGGGAAGCTACGGAAATCCCCCAAACATCAGATAACCGCTACGCTGTACATTTTAGTAAACCGGAAAATGGCTTCAAGGCCGGGTTGCTGGAAGTTGTATTTGACTCAGATACGGAAGTTCCTTTCACGTTCACTACTGGCACAGTTGTTACGCCCAATTCATACCCCTTTGGTCCGTTCACGCCTAACAAACCACTGGGAACAACGGCAAATTAATCAAAAATTTTGGTCGACGATCCAAGGTTGGATTTTTTTCAAAGTTCACCGTCGATAAGCATAATAAATAAATAAAATTATCGGTGATTTTCCATTGTGAATTTTGACGAGTTGGATATTCTAATTAGTCCAATGAATACTATCCATTTGAAATTTTCTTGTCGACAAATACCTTGAAATCACTTTTCTTCTTGAAGAACTATCCTTTGTAAAATATATTAATGGTTGCCAACCAAGCGATTAATCGCTTATTCACTTGCCAGCCGTAGTTTTTTAATAATTTTATCTACCACATACCAATAAAGAGGACACATATGGCAGAGGCAATGGAATTTGATTTTTCACTTCCTTCAAATGAAGGAAAGAAGTTCGATCCAGAACTTGTTGAAAAAGTTAAAAAAATACAGCAAGAAGCGAACGGTAAGAAACTAACAGAGGAAACACCGGCAGAATACAGTATAGAAAACTATTATGCTGATGATGAACTCGGCGCTGACGTATTAAAAAACAAGTACCTCGCACCCTGGGAAAACCATCCCTGGGAAATTTGGAAACGGCAAGCTTCTGCTCTAGCCTCTGTTGAAAACAGCAAGAAACTGCAGAAAAAATGGGCAGCTAAATTCTTTGCCGTACTGGAAGATTTCAAATTTGTACCCGGCGGAAGGATCATGCATGGCGCCGGTCGTGAAGATATTACAACCACGTTGAATAATTGCTATGTGATGGCCATAAAAGATGATGCTATCGATGAAATATACAAAACTGTAACTAGCGAAGCGTTGACCTATAAATACGGTGGCGGTTGCGGTCATGATCTTTCGGTCTTGCGACCTTCGGGCGAATCTATCAATGGTACTGGTGGTGAATCCTGCGGCCCTACAGGTTTTATGAACCTTTTTTCTGAGAATACCAATACCATCGCACAACACGGGCGGCGGGGTGCTAATATGCAGACCCTCCGTGTAGATCATCCCGATATTGAAAAATTTATTAGTATCAAGACTGGTGATATCAATATGGTCAAATATTCCAACATTTCGGTGCTCTTGACCCATGACTTTATGAAAGCAGTTGAAGAAGATACAAACTTCGACCTCCACTGGAATGGTAAGACCTATAAAACTATCCGGGCACGTGACTTGTGGGAACAAATTATCACCAATGCCCACGCCAGTGCAGAGCCCGGTTTACTTTTTTGGGATACTATGAAGGATTACCACAACGCTGAATATTGTAGCCCTCTAGTCTCAACCAATCCCTGCGCTGAACAACCATTGCCTGATGGTGGATGTTGTAACCTGGGTGCGGTAAACCTGGAACGATTTGTTGATGAAAGTAGCAATTTTATGATTGACGAATTCAAGGAAACAGTATCCGTTGCAACCCGCTTCCTTGATAATGTCGTAGACTATAATGTTGATCGCCACGCGCTGGAAATTCAGAAAGATAATGCCATAAATGACCGCAGGATCGGACTCGGAATACTGGGCTTGGGTGATATGTTAATGAAAATGGGCATTAAATATGATAGCGAAGACGCCCTTCAGACTACTGATCAAATCATGAAAATTTTTCGTGATACAGCTTATGATACCAGTGTCGAACTTGCTCAGGAAAAGGGGCAGTTCCCGAAGTTTGACTGGCCTGGTTTTAGTAAAAGCAAATTCGTAAAAAATTTACCCAAAGCCATGCGGGATAAGATCCGCCAAGGTGGTATCCGTAATTCAACGATCACAACTGTTGCTCCTACCGGTAGCGGTGCGATTGTTGCCGGAGTTACTTCAGGCGTGGAACCCATATTTGCTACCAGTTATACGCGACGGGTGAAGAAGAATGATGGCTATGGTAAAGATTTTCGTGAATACAAGGTCTATCACCCCACAATCAAGAAACTTTTTGGTACTGATGAGCAGCTCCCGGATCACGTAGTCACGGCGCATAATATCGATCCATTCTTTCGGGTTAACATGCAGGGTGTTATTCAAAAATATATTGATAGTTCTATTTCTTCCACAGTAAACCTGGCTGAGGATATTACCGTAGAAACAGTAGCTGAAATTTACATGACTGCCTACAAATCCGGCTTAAAGGGTATTACTGTCTACAGAGAAGGATCAAGGGAAGGCATCCTAGTAACCAAGAAAGAGGAAGACGATAGTGATACTGTAATCGTCGCTAAGGCAAAAGAAGATAATGCTTCGAAAGTAACACCCACCCCCCGGGGTCGTCCGATCATCACGAATGGTTTAACTAGGCGCATACGTACAGGGGAAGGTTCTCTATATATCACCATCAACGAAGATCAAGAAGGCTTATGTGAAGTATTCACTACCATTGGAAAGGCGGGCGGTAACGCTGCTGCACAATCAGAGGCAATAAGCCGTCTAATATCCTTAGCATTACGGTCTGGAGTTAATCCAAATTCAGTCGTACGCCAATTAAAAGGTATTTCTGGCCCTAACCCAACCTGGGAAGATGGACGTCTAATATTATCTACTCCAGATGCTATTGGAAAAGCATTGGATGATTATCTACGGGAAAGAGAACAACAACGAAGTACTAACGGAGAGCTTCAAGAAGATCAAAAACCACTGATAACCATGGCACCAGCTGCTGTGGAAGTCGAAGTAGGTGTTTGTGAAGAAGGTAGTCCTTATAACTGCAGTAATATAGTCAATGAAAATGGCTGCATGGTTTGCCGGCAGTGTGGTTGGTCTAAATGCGACTAAGTCATATTAAGTAATTCTATAATAAAAAAGCCCCTTTCGAAAGGGGCTTTTTTATTAGAATAACCTTTGGCCGACTAAACTTCCATTAATTCTTTTTCTTTGCTTTCCATCATATCATTCAGCGTTTTTATATGCCCATCTGTAATATCCTGAATTTTTGTTTCAGAGCGTTTAATCTCATCTTCAGATAAATGATCATCCTTTTGTAAATCTCTGATATGGTGTATAGCATCGCGGCGTACATTTCTCACTGCGATCCTACCTTCTTCTGTTAATTGATGGACATATTTTGTTAGGTCTCTGCGCCGTTCTTCAGATAATGGTGGAATCGGAATATGTATCACCTCACCGTTATTATTCGGGGTTAACCCGAGATTGCTTTCCATGATCACTTTTTCGATATCGGGCATCACTGATTTATCAAATGGGTGTATCGTAATCAGCCGCGGCTCAGGGACTGAAATTGTAGAAAGCTGGTTTAGTGGCGTTAAAGTATCATAATATGATATTCGAAGCGTTTCCACCAATTCAGGATTAGCTCTTCCTGTTCGAACTTTATTCATTTCCATTCTGGTATGGATGACTGCTTGATCCATACGGTGAACCGCATCGTCTATTATATCCTTGATCATGGGTTTAGTCCCCCACTAAAGTTCCAATCGGTTCACCGAGAATTAACTTTTTCAGATCCCCGTTGCGATTGATATTAAATACTTTGATTGGTAATGAATTCTCCTTGCACAGTGATATAGCTGTCATGTCCATAATCCGCAGTTCTTTCTGTATTGCTTCTTTGTACGAAACCCGATCATATTTGATCGCATCAGAATGTACTACTGGGTCTTTATCAAATACACCATCAACTTTTGTACCTTTGATCAATACTTCCGCACCCAATTCGGTTGCTCGCAATGCCGCAGCTGTATCAGTAGTGAAATACGGGTTTCCCGTGCCGCCTGCCACTATAACAATCCGACCCTTTTCCAAATGTCTGATGGCGCGGCGTCGAATATAGGGTTCAGCTATTTGTGCCACGGTAATTGCAGATAATGTTCTGGTTACAGTTCCTAAATTCTCTAGAGCATCCTGTACACATACTGCATTCATAATCGTTGCCAACATACCAAGATAATCACCCGTGACACGTTGCATGCCCTTCGTGGCAGCTTGCATACCTCTGAATAAATTCCCAGCTCCAATAACCAGACCAATATCAATTCCCAAATCATGAATTGATTTTACTTCTACAGCCAGCTGTGTGGCTTTTACGGGATCAATCCCAAAATCTTCTTCACCAGCCAGCACTTCTCCAGATAATTTGAGGAGAACCCGCCGGTAAGCCGTTTCGGGCATTAGGAATTATTGTTGGCCATTATTGGACTCACCAACCGCGTAACGGATAAAACGTCCAACAGAAATATTCTCGCCCAGAGTGGCGATAGATTCTGTGATAAGATCCTTTACTATTTTGTCTGGATCTTTAATGAAGGGTTGTTCAAGCAAACAAATTTCTTGGAAATATTTGTCCATTTTACCAGTAACAATTTTTTCAATCATTTTATCCGGTTTTTTCGAATTTTTTGCCTGTTCAGTATAGATATCTTGCTCCGATTTTACCAATTCTCCAGGCACTTGTTCTCGACTAACAGATACGGGGTTTGTTGCCGCAATTTGAATAGCGAGATTATGAACCAATTCATTAAACCCGTCCGTTTTGGCTACAAAATCAGTCTCGCAGTTTACTTCCACGAGAACACCCAGCCTTCCACCATGGTGTATATAGGAATAAACCAATCCCTCTTGCGCAGAACGTATCCCTTTCTTCTCTGCCTTAGTCACACCTGCTTTCCGTAATGCTTCGACTGCCTTTACAAGGTCGCCATCAGTCTCCACCAAGGCTCGTTTACAGTCCATCATTCCAGCCCCTGTTTTATCCCGTAATTCTTTTACAATCTTAGCATCGATACTCATTACTTACTCTCAGATTTGGGTTCTTCTTCTGACTTTTCTATATCATCTTTTGGTTCATCCACCACTACTTCATCAGGTAAATCTTTATCCGTATCTTCCGAACTTTCTTCCGCAGCAATTTCTTCTTCTAAACTTTTACTTTCGTCCTCAATTTTTTGCACCTCTTCAGTATTATCCACTGCCTTTACTTCCTTTACATCGTCATCCTTTTCTGCTGTTTCGATCACTATTTCACCTTCTCTACTATCCTCTGTTTTATCAACTTCCTTCACTTGTGCCGATAGGATAGTATCGGTCAAAGCTGAAATGATCAATTGAATTGTACGAATAGAATCATCGTTAGCTGGTATCGCATGGCTCACAAATGTAGGATCAGTATTGGTATCCACAATGGCAATAACTGGTATTTCCAGTCTCAAGGCCTCTTGTACTGCGGTTGATTCATAATTGGTATCTACAATAATTACTACATCAGGGACACGACGCATGTCCTTGATTCCTCGGTGTTGATCAGCAAGCTTGACTCGTTCGCGATTGAGTTTTTGAACCTCTTTTTTTGTTAAATTTTCATAAATATTGGAGCCTTCTTTTTCAAGTAATTGTAAACGTTTAATACTTTTCTTAATCGTTGAAAAATTAGTCAGTGTTCCACCCAACCACCGTTCAACGACATAGAACATTCCACAGCGGTCTGCTTCCTGTTGTACGATATCTTTGGCTTGTTTCTTGGTGCCGACAAAGAGTACTTCACCATTTTTCTTTACAATGCCGCTTAAAAAATCCTGTGCTTTCTTTAATCCGGCGAGTGTTTCTTCCAAATTGATAATATGAACCCCATTTTTCTCCATCAGTATAAACGGTTCATAAGAAGGATGCCATTTTCTGGTTACATGCCCAAAATGGGCACCAGTACTAAGTAAATTTTCGAAATTAACTTCAGACATAAAATGTTAACGTTTGGAAAACTGAAATCGTTTACGCGCACCTGGCTGACCATATTTTTTTCTTTCCACTCTGCGTGCGTCTCTTTTTAAATAACCCGCTGCCTTCAGCACCGGCCGGTAATCTGCGTTATCCTGTAATAATGCTCTGGCTATACCTAAACGGATAGCTCCTGCCTGGCCAGTAAGACCCCCGCCTTTTACGTTTATATTAAAATCATATGCCTCAACTTTGTCAATTGCATCCAAAGGTTCTAAAACTACATTAGCTAAAGATTCACGGCACAGGTATTCCTTGAAATCCCGACCATTAATTTTGATCTTCCCTTTCCCAGAAGAAAGGTAGACTCGAGCGACTGCTGCTTTTCGCCGACCAGTACCGTTTTCTGTGGTTATTGGCATAAATTATTTATCCAGTACCATAGGATTCTGTGCCGTATGAGGATGATCTGAGCCAGCATATATGCGCAGATGGGTCATCATTTTCCGTCCCAACCTGTTTTTCGGCAGCATGCCTTTTATTGCCGATTCCAGAATTCGTTCCGGATGAGAACGACGCACTTGTTCTACATCCACAAAAGAAGTTGCTCCGGGGTATCCTGAATGACTGAAATAGGTTTTTTCTTTCTCTTTCGATCCGGTGAGTTTGATCTTTTCTGCATTGATTATAACAACGCAGTCACCCATATCCATATGGGGCGTGTAAGTTGGTTTATGCTTGCCTTTAAGAAGTTGGGCAATTTCGGATGCAAATC
>ENA-UPTF01001880-UPTF01001880.1-marine-metagenome-genome-assembly--contig:-NODE-1880-length-12744-cov-3.329518_pt1 | contig 12744 bp, 17 predicted proteins | sample MGYA00238166_ERZ767019 | MGnify/ENA primary metagenome ERZ767019 (study PRJEB28930, sample SAMN06266391) | marine metagenome | isolation source: Sea water from 250 m depth | place: Atlantic Ocean... | reverse complement strand
AGTCTATTATTTCATCTAATGCTCTTACAGTTAACTCACATATAGGTTCTAGTTCAGATACATCACTTATTGTTCCAACATTAATTGCTGAAAGAATACAAAGTGCAATTTCTCCTTTTTCATCATCAATGTGTTGAATAGGTCTTGTAGGTAGTGTAATTTCTTGACATAAGTTTGACATTGTTATTCTGTCTTTGAAGGATGAGTGAGTATTGCAATGGTCTATATTCATAATATAAATTCTGCCTGTTTCTGCTCTTTCTTTTAATATATCAAAGAATAATTTTTGTGCAGATACTTTTCTGCTGTCAACTGATTTGTCTTTTTCATATTTTATATAAAGTTCATCAAATTTAGGTGTGCCCCAGGCTTTCATTAAACTAGGTACTTCGTGTGGAGAGAATAATGTAATGTCTCCTTCAGTAATAAATCTTTCATAAAACAATTTAGAAATTTGAATTGAGTAATCCATTTTTCTAGCTCTATTATCTTCGGTTCCTTTATTATTTTTAAGAACTATAATGTCTTTAATTTCTTGGTGCCATATAGGAAAGTGTACAGTTGCGTTTCCACCACGTACTCCATTTTGGGTACAACTTCTAACTGTAGCTTCGAACTTTTTAAGAAACGGAATCACGCCTGTGTGTTGAACTTCTCCACCTCTTATTTTAGAATTAATTCCTCTTATGCGTCCTGCATTAATTCCTATACCTGCTCTACGTGCCACATATAAACCGATTGCCATATCACTAGAAAAAATTGATGGCAAAGTATCATCACTATCAACTAAAACACAACTTGCGAATTGTTTAATAGGTGTTCTAACTCCTGCCATTACTGGTGTTGGAATATTAATTTTAAATTGTGATATTGCATCATAATATCTTTTAACATATTGTAATCTATTTTTTTCTGGATAGTTAGCAAATAAGGTTGCCGCAATCATCATATACATATCTTGTGGTGTTTCGTATAATTGTCCTGTACTTCTATCTTGTACAAGATATTTGTCTACTACTTGTCTTATTCCAGCATAAGTGAAATTTAAATCTCTGTCTCTTCGTATCCAAGAATTAAGTTTTTTTGATTCTGTTTTAGAATATTTTTCCATGATGTCTTTGTCATAAACACCTAATTCGCAATTTCTTTCAATTAATTTAGACAAAGGCATATATTCATATTGTCCGTGTGCTTCTTTACGTACATCATATAAAAGTAATCTTGCCGCGGCGTATTGATAGTTAGGTTGGTCTAGAGTTATTAAATCATTTGCTGATTTAATTAGGATTTGTTGAATTCCTTTAGTCGTTATTCCATCATAAAATTGAATATTAGCATTCATCTCTATTTGGGATGAACTAACACCAGGTAAATCGTTACAAGCTTCTTCAACTACAAAATGAATTTTATTAATATCTAATTTTTCTAGTTTGCCTTTACGTTTTTGTACCTTAATCTGTGAATACGCCTGAGTTGTAGTAGTAGTTTCCATTATATTTTTCTGTTTTGTCCCTGTCCGATGTATCCTTTAAAGTACTATTTATTTTATATTGATGATTAGCTTATTATATGCAATTTTTTTGTTTTTGTCAATTTATATTTGCTTCGTTTTTTGTAAAAATTTAAATGGTTAATATGGCACTAAAACTAAAGGTTGTTAGTTAAAGTATCATATTATAATTATCTAAGAAAATTTCTATTAAGAAAGAACCGAAACGTGGAAAAGTAAGCCTGCATTGTCTCCAGCAGTAGTATTTTTAACATAAAATACCAAAGTTTCCTTTGTTGCGTCACCATTTTCGTCTGATAATGCAGTTGTAAATTCTAAATTAGTTTGATATGCTACATCACCATCGTAATTGTATTCATCTGCAATTTTAGTTGTACCTTGTGCTATATTAAGCATTACATTTAATTCACCATGTCTTGTTGCGTTAACTGTATTGCTTAGATATGTGTAATCAATTTTATATTTTTTATTTGAATCTGCTGGTAATCTAAATAATCTTTGTGTAGTTGGTACATAACCTACTGAAGCATCAAACGTATATGAAAAAGTACCTGCAAACTTTCCTTCTATCTCTGGAATGTATGCAACGTTAGATAAATTTGCAGTATCAGATGATAAAACTTTTGTTCTAGTAAAGTGATCTGTGTGAGATGAATTATTTTTAGATTCAAATTTAATTACTCCAGATACTGGTCCATTTTCTGCACCACCATCATTTCCAACCAATGCATAAGAATTATTTGCACTAACATTTCCATAACCTTCTTTAACCCAAAAACCATTTTTATCTATGTTAGCAAATCTTGAATTAGTAATAGCATTGTTAATAGGTCCTGTAGCCATTGCTACATTTCCTAAATTTGTACCTCTACCCCATACTACACCATATCCTAAATTTTCAAATATGCTGTTTGTAAAAGTATTATTAACAATATCATTATCTGAAATTACTCCATTGCTCCAACCATCTATATAAAATTTGTTAAAATTATTATTTGAACTAGTAACAACAGAACTTAAACTTGTTAATTTAATTCCTGCTTCAGCACCATTTTGAATTGCTGTTCCTGTAGTCCATGGACCTTTTAATTTAACATCTTCAAAAATACTATTAGTAACATTATCTAATTGCATTCCAAAATATGCATGACTAGTTGTATGTTCAATTGTTAAACCTTTAATTGAAATGTGTCTTGGTTGATTAAGAGTAGTTGTTTGTGCAAAGTGAGTTGAACTGTCACCTGGAACTCTAATTCCGTTTACTGCAACAATAGTTGTAAAACTTCCATTTTGTTTTATAACAGTTTTATCACTACCATCTCCTTGAATGTTTGTAAAAGGTGGAAGGTGTAATGTTCCGTTAATAACATATACTCCAGCATGAAGATGAAGTGTAACTCTGCTTGTTTCATTTCCTACAGTTGCCGGGTTACAAAATAATTGATCTATTGCTCTTTGTAAAGCATCTGTTACATCTGTACCATCTCCAGTAATACCAAATGATCTAGCACTAACTAAATCATCTAGTCTAGATTGTAAATCTCTTTTAGTATGATTTAATGCAGTTGTTCCTGTTTGTACAGTAGATCCATTTAGGTAAATGTATTGATTGCTTAATTGAAATAAGTTATCGTGTTCTGTTAAAACTTTAGTATTTCCAACGTTAGGTGCACCTTCAGATACAGAGCCATTACCCAAGTATAATTCTTGAGAATCGACTGCCCATCCAAATTCACCACCTGCAAGTTGGGGTAAACCAGAACCTGCGTTCTTTTTACCTCGTCTAATCTGTATTCTTGATATCGATACAATAGCCATATATGTCCTTATTATTTTATATTTATCGACTGTATCGTCTTTTGAAATTTAGTTCGTATGTTTAATATAGTACTGCTCCACCCTTTTCCACCACATATCTTTATAATCATTGTAGTTTTCAGGTGTTATGTTAAATTGTTGGTATGTAAGATCCCTACAACATAAAAATACGTGTCCTTGGTTAATATTAGTGCCGTACACTTCATTATGTGCTTCTGCATAAGCCACTAACTGCAAATAGTAATCTGTAACCCATTCTTCACGTTTGGGCTTGTTTGACTGTTTAAAGTCTATAATAGCAGGCATACCTTTATATTCTCCTAATATGTCAGTTGTACCAGCATAAATTTTAGGAAAATATAATCCAACTTCACTGCCCCATATTTCATTAATATCTTTTAATCCATTTTCATATATTTTTTGCGCCATTTTAAAAGCCTGTTGATGATAAGGATTAGAACCAGGTTTCTTCCATTCACCATTGTTTACATAATGTTCAAGATGTTTATGCATTGAAGTTCCAACAGTAGTTGCTTCAGCAGTTATTTCTTTAGCTTTTTCGTGACCTACTTTTTTACGCCACTTGTTTAAATGAGTTTTGTCTTTAGTATCGTCTAGGATTGTTGTGACACTTGCTAATTTGTCTCCGTCTGGAGTTTGATATACTCTTCTACCTTCAAGTATGGATCGTGACATCTTCTTGTATTCATACTTCTCGGTTATTAATGACATTAAAAATTATTTTATATTTTTTTGATTTTCTGTAGTTAAAGAATCTATTTTATCTAATTGTTCTGTTCCGGTAAGATTATCAATAGCATCTATGGGTTCTAATGCATCTTGCATTTTTTCTGATACTGTTTGTTCTGGCCAATCGTTTCTTGGTACAAAAGGTGTATAACCTTGTTCTTCTGCTTTTTGGTCATCTTCTCCTATAATCGCTTGAACCTCTGGAACATAATGCTTTAACATATCTTCCACACCTTGATGTAATGTTTGTTTAGACATAGCACAACCACTACAAGCACCTGCTAATTCTAATTTTGCCACACCTAATTCCATATCAAAATCTAAAAAATTTATAAATCCATTATGTTGGGCAACTGAAGGAGCTACTTTGTCTTCTAGTACAAATTTGATGTCTTTAACAATTTCTTCTTTAGTTCTATTACTCATGTCTTACTATTTTATATTATAAACCAAAATAAGTCAATTAGAATCTTTTGGCAGTGGCTCGTTTAGCCATTTGCTTAATATCTGACGTTTTCTTTTTTTGAGTTATTTCTGGATTTGAATTATTTGCATCTGTTTTTAATGTGATGCCATCTTTATCAAATTTTTGGGTTAAGTTTTTTACGCCAGGAACACTATCGTATCTGTTTTTGAAGTTATTAAAGCTATATTGACCGCCCCCGACATTCTGCATTATTTTATTAAGAGCATCATAATTTAAATAGGCAGTTTGCCCTTTAGAATTTGCACTACTAATTAAATTTCTTAATGTTTGGATAAGGAGAGTGTCGGAAGACTCGGTTAAGCCTTTTTTTTTCCTGTGGACTTTGCTGATAATGTTTCTGCTAGTCTTCTTGACATTCTTAAAATTGATTCTCTTTTGCCTCTGTCTGCTGGTAAATCTCCACCAGTTGCAGGTTCGCTCGCTCCGAAATCGTCTGCTGGAACATCTGCTATATCATCTGTTGGTTCTACTACAGGCTCGTCTGGAGTATCTGTTCCCATTGTTGCTGGAACTGTCTCGCCTGTCAGGACGGCTACGCCTCCTGTTAATGATGTTCTTGTAACTTCTAGTGCTGAGTATAATGATTCTAATGCTGGTTTAACTTGATTAACAAATGATTCTGATTGTTCTGAGCCTACTTCATCTCTAATTGCATCGCTTAATTCTAACATTGATTCTGTTTGCATTGACGCTGTGTCTTCCATCCAGCCTGTGATTTTGTCAACCATATCTTTAGCCGCCATCACTAATTGTGCATTTTCTTCTGCGCCTTCTTTAACTTGTACGTCTTCTTTTTTCATTGCTTTTTTAATTGCTATATCTTTTGATTTCATATAATCTTTAGAGTCAACATCACCATCTTTATCATGGTCCTTGCCTTTTGCTTCTGTTGTTTTTAAATCTGTTGCTTTCATTGTATCAGTATTTATGTTCTCGGGTGCCATATCGCTAGGGTCTGGAATAGCATCTCCTTGGTCATCAAAGCCATTTTGAACCATATCTATTGCAGTAGATAGTGTATATTGTGAAGTTGAGTCTTTTGCTTCTGCTTTTCTTCGCTCTAAATCTGCTATAACTTCAGCTTTAGGTTTAGCTAAATGATCCACGTCGTCTTGATATTCGCCTACTATCTCTTGAGCACCTACATGGATATCAGACATACCGCCTTCAATTGCCGCATTTATTACATCTAAAAACATTCTTTGTTTTTGATACTCTTCGCTAGTAGCTAAATTTTCTTGGGCTTGAAGTGTTGAAATTTTGTTGATAGTTCTTGCTTTTGCAGACTCTAATTGCTCCATTGTGAACTTTTTAAGGTCAATGCTTTCACCAAACATTTGTGCTAACGTTTGATTCATTTGCTCTGCTGTAACTTTTGCGTTAAATTGCGATATCTTCATTAATAATATCCCCTATATGATTTATTTATCAAATACATACTCATCTAGGCGGTCCCTTAGGTTTAACAAATCATCCCACGCAATATCGTAACGTATATGGGCAGAATCTACAGTAACTTCATTATCAGAATTAGCTATTGTGCTTTTGAATTGTACGCATTTATTGTATTTTGATTGGATTTCTCTATCTAGATTTGTTATTTGTTCTATGTCATCTTCACGATTATCGACTAGGGCTTTAGCTGTTGCAATGGCTCCTGTTTTAGTAAATGTAGTAGCAACTTGTTTATTATACCTAAGGTCGTATATTAAGTTACTATAACCGTTTTCACGTATTATATAATGTTTCATCCGTATGCCACTACCATTTTTTATAGGTATGCATACCTTATGAATGTTTCTGTCTATGAGTTTTTTTAATTCTTTAGATAGATGTTTTGTATTCATTTCCAACCACAAGCACTTGTCCGTCTTTTACTATTTTTTTAACGACACTTTTGTTTATAAGATTTCTGATTAACTGTTGTTCTCTTTCGGTAAAGAGATCTAAACGACTCTGTTCTTTAAGTTTACTCAAAACGTTATATTCTTCATTTGAGACGTAAATTTTAAAACTGTCTAATATTAATTCGTTAATCTTCATCCCTGTGCTCTTTGTCTTCTTAATAAGTTGTTTATTACAGGATTAAGGTCCTTCTTATTAAGTGTGGTTGTAGGGGGTTCTCCGGGCTTTGGATCAGGGTTTTTAAATGATACTGTATCTGTATCAACTTTGTCTATTTCCATGTCCGTTTCTTGATTTGGGCCAACAGGTATAGGAAGTACTTTGCCTGGTTTAAGTAAATCCCTGTCGACTTGTCTATTAATTACTTTGGTTGATTGTGAGGCGCCTGCTGATCTAATAGTTCCTTTAGGTAGTACACCTTGTGGAACAGGTCCTCCAGTTGATTGTCCTGCACCTATTTTTTTAATTAGGTTTTGTATATAATCGGTTTCTTTAATTTCTCTATATCTCATTATCTAAAGCGATGCCCTTCTCCAAATTTTAGGTCTCGTAGATGTTCTAAACGATGTTCTTCCTCTAACAGTTTGATTACCCATTCTGTTTAGTTTTGCTATACGTCTAGAAAATGTAGCTCTTTTAGTTCTTGCTCTTTTAACTTTAAGTGCAGAACCTCTTCTAGCTTTTGCTCTTTTGATTGATATGATACCAGACATCCTTTTAGGAGCTGTACAAGTTTTAGGATCAGATAATATTCTTCCTTTTCGTACTCCAGCAGTGCAACGATACCTACGTACCATTTTGCCACCAGTTCTAGACCAGACCTGGACAAACGTTTCACCTACCTGTAATGGACTTACTACTTCTACTATTTTCATACTTTTCCTACTGTATGAACGTATTTAGCGAATGTGGGGGGTTATAATGGAAATTTTAATAATAGAACTACTATTGTGGAAAGGAGTCCAGCTACTATGGTCCCTGTGGCACCTATAATAACTTTAATCATCGACTTGTTACCATGCATAATAGCTTGTTGATTTTGGTCAACTTTTTGTTCTATTGCACCAAGTCTCTTTTCCAAAGACTCGTATCTTTGGTGACACAACTCGACGTGTGCTTCTAAATTTTTCTGTTCTATACTTTTGGACTCTGCCATTTTTTCTCTCTTCCTATTATTTTATTATCCAGTGGAAGGGCCTAAGATTGTGCCTAAAATGTGCCTTGATTCGTTTAATGTTACTATTTATTGCCAAGGTTATCGTCTTTTTCTACTATTATTATATTATTAGTTTTTAAATCTTGTGTTCTGAACATACTATTGGTTAAACTAATAGTTTCGTCTAATGCATTGATTATAGGGACCAAATCTATGTCTTCTTTTAAATGACCTATAATTTCACTAATAGGTAAAGGGTCTGCTCTATCTTCCATTGTAAATTCCATAGACCATACATTATGTTCTCCAGTATAGTTCTCACCAAAATTTGTATTTGCCAAATTCATTTTCTCTAATTTTGGATTGTCAATAGGTTCAATATTTGATCTAAATTGGAGACAGTTTTCAAAGGTTAGATAGTTGGCGTTTTGGGAAATAGCTTTTTCGTCTTTGCTATTATTTTTGTGTAACCCTGTTTTTGTAATGTCTACTAATGATAAAATTTTAAATCTCATACACTTTTCTTCTCTTAAGCTAGTTGTACTTATTATAGATGAAAAAAGGGTGCTCAATTTCTTGAACACCCTTAATTCTGAGAATCTAAAAAGTTTAATTCTTATTTTAAATTACAGCACGTATGTTTTAGCTGTAACTGTTGCTGAGCCTAAACCAATACCATCAACTGTTCCTAAAGCCTGCACTACATCTTCTAAGTGTGCCGCTAAAGTTTCAGAATTAGTACCATCGTATGTGTCTTCGCCAAAATCACCTTCAACCGCAATTGACATATTGTTGTTTGTAGTGTGAAGTGGTCCAGCCAATACTATGTTATTAGTTTGACTTATTGCTTCTAGAACTGCTTTAACTGTTGAGTTTGGGCCTAATTTGCCGTTAACTGCACCATTAAAGTCAATGTCTAAATGCACTAGGTTTCTTCCTGTGTTGTTAAAGTCCACCGCCTCTGACGCTGGATTAACTCTTGTTACTGTCGCCATTTTTTTCTCCTTTTTTCTCTTAAATGACTTAATCTACGCTCCGTAGATTAAATGTTAAAAAAATTAATATTATATTATATTAACTATTAAGACCAAGTGTCGCCACTGATAGTCGTTGCCGCTACCGTAACTGAAACACCAGTCTCTGTGTCGATAAGCGCCTTTAAAGTCGCCGCCGCACCTGTACTTCCATTACCTTCGTAACCACCTTCTAAGCCTACTACTAGGTCATTAGCCGCTGGTATACCAAGTACTACGATATTCGCTTCGCCAGATATAGCTCTTACAGTTTTGTGAAAAACTGAAGATGCACCTTCTGGAGCAGTGTGAATTCCTGTAGCACCTGTAATTTTGTAAAAATCAATATCTTTCGATAAAAATTCTACGCCATTAGGGTTTGTAATGTCTTTACTTCCTGATATTACTGCCATTTGTTTTCTCCTTTTTTATAAATTTTTAACAATGTTCTGGGGTGCCCAGTAAGAACACCCCAAAAACCTTATTAAAGTTATTAGCGTGAATTACGCCGCTACTAGTGTAGATGCCGCTGTAACTGTTGCGCCTGATATGTCATAGTCATTAGGACCTACTGTGTCTAATGCTCTAAGACGTCTTTGTAAATCAGTTGCGTCAGTTTGCGAGTTGTCTACTATTACAGTCATTTTTCCACTGTTATCGTTTACAATGCTGTAAAGTAACGGTTGTACTTCACCAAGGATAACTTCAACTGCTTCTCTAGCCGCATCGTCTTCATTACGAAGGTCTCCGCCTGCGTCGATTACGAATGCACCTAGGTTAGCTGTACTTCTTACGCCGCCGTCAGTTGCAAAATTACCGAAGCCGCTTGTTCTTGCTAATTTAGCCATTTGTTGTCTCCCTTTTAAAAAATAGTAACTCCCTAAAATTCAACGGACAGGTTGGACGTTAGTTTGTTACCGTTTTATTAAAGAAAAGATTAACAATATATGTGAATGTGTTTGTATGATCACTTTCAGCCAATATTTGTATATTCTTTTCTCTGTATTGGCAGTCTACACTCCGTAGACTGTGTATTGCATTTATTTAGTGTGAATGGGTTGAAAATTGTGTGTTAATATTACTTTCTACGTGTTTTTAAGGCTCTTTGATGCAATCCTTTTAAAATTGCTACAGTTCCTGGACCTGCTTTAACAATATCGTCTATCATTTTAATTGCAGGAATATATGCACCAACTATTGTAGCAGGTATAGATTTTCCTGCTAACGCAAATTCTATAAATCTTTTTAATTGAACTATGCTTTTAGTTCCAGTAAGATATCTATACATAGCAAGATCTCTACCTTCTACACCTATATCAGGTACACTAATTTTAGGTTCATTATCTTTAACTAATCCTGTTTCTAAATTTTTATCTGTAATTAATCTTTGTAAATGTTGTATAATATCACTATTTCTTAATTTTGCTCTAGCGGCATGAAGTAATCTAGTAACTGCTTTTTTACGAGTTGTTGGAGTTAAACTAGTATAATTTAATATGTCTCTTCTAACTGCTTTATAGTCGCTGTTTCTGATTTTTAAAGCAGATTCTAAATTAGCAAATAATTGAGTATCAGTACTTTGTGTTCCACTTGCTATTTTTGATAGGTATCTATTTAAAGCCATGGTAGGAAATGTAGTAGCTTTTCTTTTTGCCATAGCACTTTTAGGATCTTTTAATTTGTTCATTGCTCTTTCGTCACCTGTAACAAAGTATATAAAATTGTACAGGTCAGTACCATTCATTCTAAAATTTCTATAGCTAGAATAAGTTGTTGTATTTTTAGCATATGCTCTTGCAAAATGTTTGTATGTTTTATATTTGCTTAATAGTTCTAAAATAAGAACAGTTAGATATAATCTTTCAGTACAGTCTGTATAAGTCAATATTTTAGTGTCGCTTGAATTACGAGTCATTCTCGCTTCATATATTTCACTAATAAATGGAACTCCAATTGTGTCTAACATTAATTTAATACCTCATTTAAAGCAATTACCATTTTATCTCTTTTAGGAGATTTAAAACATTGTACAAGTTTTTTGTGGGCTGTAATATGATCTTCATGTGTCATCCATACTTTATTATCTTTTGCATCTATTCCACCAATGCTTTCTGGAAGAATCCAATGTTGGACTGTACTTTTACCTTTTCTTTTTTTAGGTAGTGTTTTAATCCAACCTCTATATCTGTCGTACTTTATACACATCTTTAATTTGCTAGTGCCACGTTTGCCGTAGGTCCTGTTTTCGGGCCACCTTTAATAGCGGAAGGTCCTTTCTTGGGTAATACGCCTCGAGACTTTCCAGAAGGTTTAGGACTCCAAAAACTAGGTTTAGGTTTCTTTTTCTTCTTGATTTCATCAACTTGTTCGTCCTGGGCACCACCATCATCTACGTTCATGTACATTTGTCCAAATAGTGTTATCATATCTGGTGATCCTAAAAATTTAGCAAGAGTAGTTGACCCTTGTATATCTTTAGTAAATCGTCCTCTTAAAGCTGGTTTAATGTCATTAGATGTCATTAAATTTCTTATTAGTTCAGCTTGGGCTACTGTAACTTTAAATTGTTTATTATCATCTGTAGTAACGGTGTCTACTGGTTTAGGATTACCTTGACTATCTAAAACTTTACCTAATTGATTGAATAAAGAATCTTGTTTAAAGTCCTTGTCGTATGCTGGTTCCTGATCAGCTGGGTCTCTAAATTCATTAAATCTCATATTATTCTCCTATCTTTTATTTATTGCTCTGTTAGCCTGAGTGAACCCAGATCTTCTAACTAGTTTTATACCGCCCAACACATAACCTTCTCCACCAGGTCTACCATTTATAGATGCTTGAACATCTCCAGGTGCAGTATCTAATTGTGTTATAATATTATCTTTAGCATTCATTATACCACTAACAGTATTCCAAAGTGCTACAAAGCCATTTATATTTTGTTTTACATATTCTATAATTTTTTGTTTCTTTGGTTCACTAACTGCACTAGTTAATAACCATCTAGAAAAGTCACTACCTAAATTTTGAAGTCCTTGATCAACCTTTGCGTTAGTATATGCATATAATATTTTAGGTAGATCAGTTAGTTTCATACTAGCTAATTTGTTTTTGTCTAATAAGGCATCTATTAAAGTAGCATTTTGACTTACCACATTTTTTATTTTGTTTAGTGCGTTGGTATCTACACCTACTTTCTTGTTTACAGTTGTTGGCGGAATTACAAATAAACCACGTCCTTGAATATATCTATCAAGTTCTTTAATTGGCATAATTCTTCCTTGTTCACTCATCATATTGTGAACAACAACACCTGCTTTGCTTTGCCCAATTTTTTTACCTAATTCACTACTAGCATCAACACTATATTCTACTACATTAGGTTTAAAAACATATCTGCCATTAGCTTGTTCTGGTTTTGCAAAATATAACATATCACCATTAAAGTAACCTTGAAACTTATTAGGAATTGCTTTTGCTACTGTATTAAAAATAGGAACAATTTTATCTGCGTAGGCTTTATATGAATTTGTTTTAGAAGGATTTTTCTTTGCTCTATCTTTAATCATTCCTTTTAGCGCTTGGATTTGTCTAACTTTAGCGTCAAGCTCTCGTTGCGTTCGATCCAATTCACTTTCCAGTTCAGTTTTATGGTCAGTAACAATGATAAGTTGCTGGTTAATATCATTCAACGTTGCACGGGAAACCCCTAGCAAAATTGCTAAAACAAGCAAGATGAAGCAGGCACCCCCCGCAATGATATAGACCTGTTTCTGATTCATCTGTTTTTCTTCTGGATTCGCCGAAAAATTGTATAAAGCCCCTTTGTCATAAGATCGGGATCAACAATATCAATCTTGGCAGAATTCTCGGCAAAGTATCTCAATGCAGCTCGGCTACACCCAGATCATCTAACGAACTGGATAGAGTCAGATCCTGACAGGAAAAAAATCGACAACCCTCCAAATGCCTGCAACTCGTGTGATTTTAGACAGGAATGCCATGCATCATTTGGAAATGTGGATGGTGTCAATGTTTACAAAGGGGTGAGGCTGTATTCAAAACTTGCTGTCTCCCATTCAGACGAAATTAAAGGAGTTTCAGG
>ENA-UPTF01001879-UPTF01001879.1-marine-metagenome-genome-assembly--contig:-NODE-1879-length-12745-cov-3.524945_pt1 | contig 12745 bp, 11 predicted proteins | sample MGYA00238166_ERZ767019 | MGnify/ENA primary metagenome ERZ767019 (study PRJEB28930, sample SAMN06266391) | marine metagenome | isolation source: Sea water from 250 m depth | place: Atlantic Ocean... | reverse complement strand
ATCCCCTAATTCTTCCAAGTGGTCAAAAATTTCTTCGGCTTGTCTCTCCATTTCGTCTGTCATCCACTCGACATAGTCAGACCCTCCTAAAGGGTCAGCAACACTGGTTGCACCTGTTTCGTGAGCAACAATCTGTTGTGTTCGTAAAGCAATTCTTGCTGCATCTTCGGTTGGTAAAGCTAGAGCTTCGTCGTAGCTATCTGTATGCAGGCTCTGGGTCCCACCGATGACACCTGCTAAAGCTTGTATAGCGACACGTGCAATATTTATTTCAGGTTGTTGAGCTGTTAGTGACACTCCGGCAGTTTGTGTGTGAAAACGAAGTTTGTGACTACGTTCATCTTGAGCCCCATAACGATCACGTAACCATCTAGCCCAGATTCGTCTTGCTGCACGGAATTTTCCTATCTCTTCAAAGAAGTCTGAATGGCTGTTGAAAAAGAAACTTAGCCGAGGTGCGAAGTCATCCACATTCAAACCAGCCGCCTGAGCTGCTTCAACATATGCAAATCCGTTGGCCAAAGTGAAAGCAAGCTCCTGTGCAGCCGTGGAACCAGCCTCTCTAATGTGGTAACCAGATATGGAAATCGGATTCCACCGTGGCATCTCATGGGTTGTGAAGCTAACCACATCACTTACTAAACGGACAGATGGTCGTGGTGGAAAAATATATTCTTTTTGAGCCTGATACTCCTTAAGTATGTCATTCTGAAGTGTTCCATTAAGTTTCGATCTCTCTACTCCACCTTGTTCGGCAACTGCCACATACATTGCGAGAAGAATTGCTGCGGGTCCGTTAATTGTCATTGAAGTAGATACTTGACCTAGATCAATATCAGCAAAAAGGTCAATCATGTCGTCAAGAGTGTCGATTGCCACGCCAGCACGACCGACTTCACCTATTGACCATTCATCATCAGAATCACGACCCATAAGAGTTGGCATATCGAAAGCTGTTGAGAGTCCTGTGCCTCCAGCTCGTAGAAGATCTTTAAAACGGACATTTGTATCTTCTGCTGTTCCAAAACCAGCGAACATTCGCATCGTCCACAATCGGTCTCTGTACATGCCTGAATGTATCCCGCGTGTATACGGGAACTCACCAGGTAATGGTCCATCTCCGTAAACAGGAGCAACTGGAACTCCTGACATAGTCCGGAATTCTTTTTTCTCATCCATATATGTCAACTCCCAATAGTTGGACTTCCTAATGGATTTCTACCCTAACAAAAGTCAAAGACGGCTTAACCGCGTTGAGACATAAAGCTAATTATTTCTGCCAATCTGAACTTATTCCGAAGTGTTAATTTCCTCGGAAATAGCCTCCCATTGCTCTTCTTCTTTATTCCAACGGCCTAAAATCAGCGAGTCTCTCGCGTCAAACTTATCGGAACCAAGTGAAACATATTTATAACCCGGTAAAGAAAAGGTGCCCATAGCAGCCGCTGCTTGTGTGAAAGTTTCATTAGTCAAATCCGGACCAGCAGCGGTTGCCACTGTTTCAAATAAAGACAAAAACTGACATGATCCTGCTGTGCCTGGCCAGTAATTTGTGTCTTCTGGTTCGAGTTGATCTGGAGGTCTCACTTCAATTTCAAGTGCCGTTTCAACAAGATCCATGCAGTGTGCGAAAGAAGGATCTTCTCGCCTATCAAAAGCTTTGTTAGTAAGAATTAATCCAGAATTTTCAATTTCTGGAGGCGGCTCTTGAGACCACATATTCAGAGAGTCACCATTATGCAACAACAAATTAAATTCATCTCCTAAACCAAAAAGGTATTCCATCGCGTAAATAGCTTCCCCTACGAACCAAATTGTCGAAACATCTTCGGTTCTTGCCTTCTCGAGGACTACCTCTAAGAAAGCTATTGTTGCTGTTTCATCTCCAGTGTTTTCATTCGATGTGACAATTGGAACCGAAACACCTTCTGCTTCAAGTAATTCTTTTACTTCAGCCATTACAGGTTCAGATTCTGGATCTGCACCCCAGATCATTATTCGTCCAAGCTCTTCAAGACTGCCTGTTTGTCTTAAAAGACTCACAAAAGCTTCTCCTCTTCTACTGAGATTCATATCACTAGTTATCCAAGATGCTCGTGCACGGTCTAATTGTTCAATTGTGGGTTTTGCTCCTACAAGAATGGTTTCATAGGTATCTGTGAAACATTCATTGACGCCCTCAGCCCCAGGACCAGCGAATCCGTTCAGTACAGCGAAAACCTCTTCATCTTCTGTTAATTCAACGCATGCAACTTCCGCTGTTAAAGGTCCGACTGGCAAAAATAAACGATGGATTATCTCTACTTTCCTTCCTAAAATGCCGCCTCTTGCATTTAGGTCTTCCACCAAAACATCCACCATTGGTGGGTAGTTAGCATAAGTTAGATTTAGACCAGGAAATTGTTCGTTAAAGAGCTCAAAATCGATTGACGTAAAACCAACTTTTATCGTTTCAGCTGTTACTCCTCTAAACGAATCAGTCAAAATAATCGGTGCTGCTGTTGTAGTCGGGGCAGCAGTCGTAGTCGGAGCAGCAGTCGTAGTCGGGGCAGCAGTCGTAGTCGGGGCAGCAGTCGTAGTCGGAGCAGCAGTCGTAGTCGGAGCAGCAGTCGTAGTCGGAGCAGCAGTCGTAGTCGGAGCAGCAGTCGTAGCCGGAGCAGCAGTCGTAGCCGGAGCAGCAGTCGTAGCCGAAGATAAAGAACTAGTTTCTTCCTCACCCCCGCAAGCAGAGAAAAGCAACATCAGACTGCAACAAGCTGCAAATAATGAACTTTTCACAATAACCCCCTTGGTGAACTTTAGCTTGATGGTATGGACCTACCGCAAGGCGGAATCAAAGCCCTAAAATCTTCTGGACTGCCAAATTTCGGCTTCTTATAATCTCACTTCTTTCATTTACACTGACCCTTTGAGTATTTTCAGGAAGATGTTTGTCGATTTCCTCAAAAGGTAAAACTTTGATTGTCGGTTGTGGAAAATCTCGGGCGTGCAACCAACGACCCATTATTGTCAACTGTGAGTAGCCCGCAGTGTCAAGCCAGTTATGAACTCCTGGATCTCTGGCTGAAATGATGCAACGGAAAACACCATCAGAATCACACTTTGCCTGAAAACCATTCAATGAGGACTGTCTTCTCCACCAGTCCATTGACTCCCAGTAGATACTTCCAAGCTGAAAACCCCAAAAATGGCAATCTGGGGGTTTTACTTCTAGGAGTGCTGCTTCATTTTGACCGATTTCTATCGAACCCATTCCATATGAAAGACCTCCATGACCGCCCCAGTCACTTTCCTTCGGGCTTAAAAATGTGACTGTATTTGGTTCATTCATAAATGTACGAATAACTTCATCCCAAAATGTTCCAGCTTCATCAAGCCATTTAATTAAAAGCTCTGCTTTATCAACTATGACTTCGGGTTTTTCAGGCGGAGGTGGATATTGGGCATCAACTCTTTCAATTAACAGTTCTGCTTTATGTTCATTTTCCCAGTCATAAAAAAACTGCCTTATGCAAATCGACTCGGCATCAGGTGTGAGCTGTATCCAGTTGTGTTTATCGTCATCTGGAGGTGGTTCCGGACTGAGAATTATTTCCACGCTTCCATCTGGTTCAGTCTTTATGTCAGCAAATCCTAGATTCCCGGTTCTTGTATAATTTGGGGCGTTTGCGAAATGTGGAGAATGGACCTCAATGTCAAATTGGTGTGCTGTACCTCGATTCCCGAAAATACGGTAGGTCGAATCTCCTCTAATGCACGCGAACGAATACAAGCCGTCTGGGGAATCGATTCCCCAGGAATATGACCGATCTGCCCAACGATCAAAATATGGGTAATCAGGATCATTTAATTCCATTGCTAGTGTGGCCCCTGCTGTCAGGTAACGGGTCATGTACAGCAAACCTGTGGCTCTTTCTAATGATTGGGGATCCGTTGCTGTGTCGTTGTAGACAAGCCGACCTAACCTTTTCCACGCATTAATTAGGTCTTCAAAAATGTCTCCGTTTCTTAAGCGTTCTAATTTATTTTCCATTTTCATTTACCTCAAGGAGTGTTGGCTTCGGTAGCAATTAATGGATTCAGATATTCTTTAACTCCACAAATTTTGCCTTCACGGAACCTCCACAAACCTATGTAAGTATTTTGATAAGGCTTGTTGGTGATAGTGGATCTACCTTCGCTTACATATTCTGCTATTAGCAAATTCGGATCAAGGCACTCAAAGATTTCTGTGAGTGTGAGAGTAAATTCGAGTTTGCCCATTTGTGGTTTCAAATAAGTGAGGATTTCATTTATCCCTGTCAGAACTTTGGGTGGTTCACTATATGGAAGTTCAAGAACCCAGTCCTCTGTGTAAAGATTTGAAAATACTTCACTGTTTCCAGTTCCAATAGAGGAAATTGCAGTTTTTAAAACTTCCATGTTCTGTTCTCGAACTTTTTTTTCATTCAATGATCTCACCGCTTTCCAACCAAACTCTTTCACTTTCAGAAAGTTTTATTTCTGCAGAAGCGGCGTTATGTAAAGCTTCGGTCTTACTACGTGAAGCACATAGTGCGTGTGTTGGGAAATCCGCATTCAAGACCCAAGAAACTGCTATCTGTTCAAGTGTGCAGTCTTTCTTTGCGGCTAATTCAATTGCACGTTCACGTCTTAACCAATTTGCCTCTGAGTGGTAACACCGAGATGCCTCGGCCTGCAATCGAGTGTTTGGCGTCTGCATAGTTTCAAATTCTATTGAAGAGGTTAAATAGCCACCGGCCAAAGTTGACCATGCCAAAACTGGAATCTGGTTTTCTTTTAACCATTCCCTGTCATCTTGTGCCCTGTCTCCTGCAATGCTCGTTACTGCTTCCCATGGAGGTTGTTCTTGAGTAACTAAAGACAAGTGTGGACTGAAAGCTTCTGGTTTAACCCAAGAATTTTTCTTTGATGCTTCTAAAGCATTTGATAGCCGTTCAATACTCCAGTTGGAAACTCCCCATGTGTGTATCAAACCGGCAGAAACTTGTTTGTCAACTGCATCTACGAGTTCATCAAGTGGCACTTCTTCATTATCACGATGAAAGAGCCAGAGGTCTAAATAGTCAGTTCCCATACGATCCAAAGTCTTTTCTATGTCCACTCCGACACATTCTGGTAGGACACGGGACTCTTCCCAATTAGGAGGTCCAGGATGGCAACCCTTGCCAATAACAATGACTTTGTTACGAACATTTCGCTCATTAATCCATCTTCCTAGCCGTTCATCACAAGTACCGTCCTGATCTGCATACACAAGTCCTGTATCGAAAGCATTTATGCCTGCATCTATTACATCATCAAGCAAATTTTCCCAATGAGAAACAACTTCATCTCCGAAAAGAGTTGTTGCTCCTTGAATGACTTGCGACAGGGGAATTCGAATTCCTGAAATTTCTCTATATTCCATCATGCTCCTCGTCGTCTGCCGGATAACTAACACCTATTTCAGATCGAATACTGTCCATCAACTGAGTCATTGAAAGAGAGCACTCCCAGGAAACTTTTGGGCTCTGTGTTAACCCTTCTGATAAGCATCTATCCACTTCACGGATTTGATATTCGAATCCATTTATCTCATGAGGTCTAACGGTCTCTCTTTTCTCCGAACCTTTTGTAGTAAAAGCTTTCTGCGCACACCAAAAATAAGGTATTTCAATCGACCCTGATTCTCCAAGAATACTTGCTCCGTTGGGTAAGGAAAGATTAATGGCTGACCCAAGTGTCGCTAAAGCCGAATTTTGATACTGCAATGTAATAGCAATATGTGCATCTACGCCATCTGGCGAAAGTTCAGCCAATGAGAAAACGTTCTCTGGTGTAGTCTCATATATCAAATCTGCAAGTGTTAACGGATAAATACCAACGTCTAATAGGCTTCCTCCTGCAAGTTTGGGATCCCATAGCCGCGATTCGGGGTCATAGGGCGAATCGAAACCAAGAGACGCATCAACGAGTTTTGGTTCGCCAATTAGACCTTTTTTAATCCAATCGATGACTTCTTCATAAATTGGCAAATGCCTGGTCCACATTGCTTCCATCAGGAAAGTGTTACTTTCTTTTGCTGCATTAACCATCTTTTCGACTTGTCTATGATTTACAGCCAAAGGTTTCTCACAGAGAACAGGCACTCCCTTTTCTAAAAGAGTTGTAGCTCCATTGCAATGTTCACTGTGGGGTGTTGCTATATAAGCAGCGTCCACTCCTTCTGAAAGAAAAAGTAAATCTTCTCCTGATTTATCTATTCCATTTTTATTTGCAAATGTTGAAGCTCTTTCAGAATTTCGTCCTGCAACAGCGACGATCTCATGACCTGTTCCACGCGCGGCTTCAATGAAATTCGCAGTTATTTTTCCATGACCAACTATTAACCAACGCACTTGATTTGATTACTACAGTATGACCACGGAACGAAGAACCTCTCCACGTTCCATTTTGTGAAAGGCTTCTTCTACTTCATCTAAGCTAATTGTTTCTGAAACAAAACGGTCAAGCTCAAGACGTCCTTGCAGATAGAGATCGATAAGCATGGGGAAATCACGTGAAGGTAAGCAGTCTCCATACCAGGAAGATTTCAAGGTTCCGCCTCTACCGAAAATTTCAATCATTGGTAGTTCGATTTTCATTTCAGGATTTGGAACTCCAACTAGTACAACTGTTCCTGCAAGGTCACGAGAATAAAAAGCTTGTTCATAAGTAATTGGAAGACCTATAGCTTCTATTGCTACATCAACCCCATTGCCATCTGTTATTTCTCTAATAGCTTCCACTGGATCAACTTTTGATGAATCAATAGTGTGGGTGGCTCCGAACTCTTTGGCCCATTCAAGTTTTGTTGGATCTATATCAACAGCGATTATGGTATGCGCTCCTGCTAAGCGCGAACCTTCAATTGCCGCATCACCTACACCTCCGCAACCAAACACTGCAACTGAATCTCCACGGCTGACTTGCCCAGTGTTCATTGCGGCCCCTAAGCCAGCCATTACTCCACAACCTATAAGTCCCGCGACTTCCGGTTTGGCTTCAGGGTTTACTTTTGTAGCTTGTCCTGCTGCAACAAGAGTTTTCTCAGCAAACGCTCCAATACCTAAAGCCGGGGAGAGTTCCTTGCCATCGAGTTTCATTTTCTGTGTTGCGTTATGAGTAGAAAAACAATTCCATGGTCGTCCTCTTCGGCAAGATCTGCAATGTCCACATACAGCTCGCCAATTTAGGATTACAAAGTCACCCACAGTTAGGCCAGTGACACCTTCACCTACTTCTTCTACAAGGCCGGCGGCTTCATGACCCAGCAGGAATGGGAACTCGTCGTTGATAGCTCCTTCTCTGTAATGCAAATCCGTGTGGCAGACTCCACACGCTTTCACATCAATCAGGACCTCGCCTGGGCCAGGATTCGGAACTTCAATCGTTTCGATTGCGACAGGGTCTCCTTTACTTTTGGCAATAACCCCTTTTACTTGATGTGCCATTACACAACTCCTTAATAGTTCCTTTCACAAAAACTACACCCACTGGTGTGGAGCTTCCCAAATCAGCTAATTGAAAAATCTTTCCGATTTGGTTTATATTTCGAACCTGTAAATATTTGTATTTCGTTGGACAAAACCCAAACGACTGTAAAGACGATTTGCAGCTTCACGCGATGGTCGTGAAGTTAAATCCACAGTTTTAGCCCCAAGTCGTTTAGCAATATTTATCGCCTCTTGATTTAAGGCTTCTCCAATACCTTTATTTCGACATTTTTCATCAACGACAACATCTTCAATCCAGGCTCTTTTACCAGTTGGGATACTAAAAATAATCAAAGTTAATGAGCCGACTATTGCTCCATCAATAAAAGCAGCAATAAGAATTGAAGAGTCAGAAGCAACTATTTCTTCCAAAGTCGAACGATCTGGTGGTGGATTAGAATCTGACAACTGTGGAATCAAGCGGGTCATAGCTGAGACCAGTTCGTCATCAACTTTTTCTATTTCGTGAATTTCAATATTTTTTTCAGTCATCTAATACAAGCTTAGATTACAAATGTTAGGTCGCGCGCGAGCTCATATCCGATAGCCTCCGATTCAATGGCTTCAAAATTTATCCAATGGAATAATAAGGAACTTCTGGAAGATCTCGATGATCCCGTAGTAATAGCTGCTTTCGAGGGTTGGAATGATGCAGGTGAAGCCGCAACAAGTGCAGTGAAATACTTCTTAGACCGTTTCAATGCAATAAAAATCGGGACTATTGAATCAGAAGAATTTTTCGACTTCACAATTTCTCGTCCTGTAATTGAAATTCCTGATAAGCAACGCGAAATAATCTGGCCTGCGACAGAGATACACGTAGCTAAAATGTCTGACTCTAAACACGACTTGGTAATTATTGTCGGACATGAACCGCAACTTCGTTGGCGAACATTCACAGATCAAATAATAGAAATTGCTTCAATAAGCAAAAGTCACATGGTGACAACTGTCGGTTCACTTCTAACTGATATACCCCATAGTAGGCCTGTAAAAGTTTTTGGATCCTCCGACGATTCTGATTTAGCACAGAGACTAAATCTTCCTCCTTCAACATATGAGGGGCCGACAGGAATAGTAGGAGTTGTAAACAGTGTTCTACGTGAAAAAGGAATGCCTACTATGTCGCTATGGGCTGGTGTCCCTTCCTACGTTTCAGGAGCTAACTCCCCTAAGGCAGCTCTTGCACTGGTTGAAAGATTGGCAGAGGTCCTTCAAATAGGAATTGCCTGCACCGATTTGGAGATAGCTTCTGCAGCTTACGAAAGACAAATAAATGAACTAGTTGCAGAGGACATGGATACGGCTGAGTATGTGAATCAGCTTGAAGAGGATTTCGACAATAAATCAGAAGTTGAAGAACAAGATGGTAATCCTGAATTGCTGGTCAGCGAAGTTGAAGACTTTCTGAGAAATCAGACTGGGCAAACATAAAATTCTTAGAATCTAGATAAGACATAAAGAGTTCTTTTTAATCATTCTCGTCTAACCAAACTGGGTCACGGGGCTCATCGAACATTACTTCTACATTTTCACCTCTGATGGCTGCAAATGCATGCGAAGCCCAGCGTTGTGGTGAAACTGTTCCTTCAGGTAACGAATCTTCGCTGAAAAACCCAACATCACGACACTCTAAAGGGTGAGGTTTCAAAGTTCCTCCAGTCTTTCGACAGAGAAAAACAAGAGAATAAAGAGGTATTCCGGTGAAACCCAGTCTCATACCGTCGAGAATCGAAATAGGTTTAATGACTTCACATTCGATACCAGTCTCTTCTGCAACCTCCTTAACCACCACTTCCGAAGCTGAATAACCAACGTCAGCCCAGCCAGTTGGATAAAGCCATCTTCCTGAATCTGCTCTTTGAATAAGCAGAATCTCCCCGTTCTCATTCCCAACAACAGCGCCAACAGTCACTTTTGGTGTCACATAACCTGGTGTTCCTTCAATTACTGAATCAATCCAACTTTCATATAATTCATCAGAAGTTAAACCGTTGCCTTCAGCATGCTGTTTAATGTCTGCGGCTACTTTTAGAATCTCTTCATACCTTTCACGTTCATATAAAACTTCGGTGAATCCAAGTCCTGTTCGGGCGATACCTGCAATGGTTTCCGCCCATCTCAATAGATCCTGTTTGCTCGCTGCTTCTGAAGGTGTTTCAGACATACAACCAAGGTAGGGCAATAAGAACGATTAGTCACATTAAAATCTATAAATCAGCTCAGGAATAACACCCAAACTGAAAACGCGATCCCTGCTAATGCCAGAACAATCATGGTAGCGATTCCAGACCTCGGCAACCGACCGTCGCTGTCGCTTGGCAACCGTCGCCGCACTATTTGAAGAAGGCGGTCGGCCCAGGCGACGTCTCTGCTGAGAACACCGAGACCGATAGCGACAACTAACAGACCGGGCCCAGGTAGCGGCACCAAAATGACGCCAAGAACTGTTATCAACGATCCTAAAGCGATGCGGAAGAGACGGGTGACAGCACCACGGCGAGCTTCTTCCCGAGTTTCTTCGCGGTATCCGGTCTCGAATTCTGCCTCAATCGCCGCTTCTTCGAAACGGTTCTCTTCTTCACTCACCCAGGTGTCCCTTTCCCTTAAGGATCGTCCATCTCAATAAATCCTGTTTGGTCGCTACTTCTGAAGGTCTTTCATACATGCAACCAAGGTATGGCAATAAGGATAATTAGCCACATAAAAATTTATAAATCAGTCGTTAACCAGCGCAAAACTGCCAATTCAATTTCTTCCAGATGATCGAGGTCTTGGATTTTTCTCCCCTTCGCATCAAGTACATAAAATGCGTCAACAACATCTGAACCAAGAGTTTGTACTCGAGCCCTAACAATGTTCAGATCAAGTTCAGCGAAAGCTCTTGTAATACGATAAAGAACCCCAACACCATCAGGGCAACTCACCTCTAGAACTGTCGCAAAGTCAGAAGTCAAGTTATCTACTTCAACTTTCGGTTCGAAGGGTTTTGCACTAGTAGAAGCCGAAGTATAAATCCGCGAACGTTCACCAAGCCGAACTGCTAGATCCAGTCGGCCATCTAATGCAAGTTGCACCTGTTGGGAAATCTCTTCCCATTTCGGAAGATCATAAGATTTTTCAGCAACTGAGAAAACCGATAGAGCTCTCCCATCTTCTGAAAATGCGTCCGCGCCTATTACGTCATGCCCGTTGAGTGCCAGGACACCTGCAATTTTTGAAAATACACCAGGCCTATCATTGGTTATTACAGTTAATTCAAATTGGTCACCCGAGAAAACTTCCTCTCCAGTGAGCATTACGTCAAGTTGTTTTTGACTAGGGAAACCAACTTCAACAACATCATCAATGTCGCCACCAGATAAGACATGCTGTACACGCGTTACTAATTCCCTGACAAGACCAGCTTTCCAAGTGCTCCAAGCGGAGGATCCTGTAGCAATAGAATCAGCTTCGGTGAGTGCATCTAAAAGAGAAAGAAGAGAAAGAGTTTTTACCGCACTTGCAACAGATTTAATTGTCCCATCGTCATCAAGATCGCGCCTTGTGGCTACATCTGGCAAAAGAAGATGATGTTCAATCATGCCAACCAACAATTCAACATCATTATTTTCATAGCCCATTCTTTTAGCAATATTCTCAACTAACTCCATTCCTACTTCCGTATGGTCGCCTGGGTAACCTTTACCGATGTCATGGAGCAGAGCGCCTAGGACTAAAAGGTCCGGCTTAGATACAGTTTCTGTTAATCCCGCCGCTATTGAAACTGTTTCTAATAGGTGACGGTCAACTGTAAATCGGTGATAGGCGTTTCGCTGGGGTTTTGAACGGCAAGATTCCCACTCTGGAATAAGGTGTGCGAATAATCCGTACTGGTCTAAATCTTCAATTATTGGAACTGCATCAGGACCGGACATTAAAAGTTCAATTAATAACTCCCTTGCTTCTTCGGGCCAAGTCTGCGGAATTTCTGTTTTGCTTTCTGCCAGCTTTTCCAAAGAGACTCTCTCCAAATAGGCGCCACATTTTGTTGCAGTAACAGCCGCTCGTAAAGGCAAAAATGGATCCGTCATATCAGCTTTTTGTGTCAGTCCTAATCGACCGGTATCTAAATCAAGATCTGGGGCAATCCCTCTGTTGCGTAACTTACTTAGAGATTTCCTTATAGGTCTTGACTGTCTAATCCGTTCAATGCGTCTTGCCGCACCGTCTCCTGTCCATGTGATTACTCTTGCTGCATTTGCAACAGCACCCATCAATTCGTCAGCATTTTTATATTTCAATTGTTCAGCTACCTCGTCCTGAAGCTCTAACAAAAGTCGATCTGATCGTTTTCCAGTTACTCTGTGTAGTTCCACACGCACTGATAAGAGCGTTTCCACGGCATCGAGAAGGACTGTTGATTCAGAGGTAATCAAAATTGGTTCTGCAATCTCCATCCATTGCAAAATATGCGCGTCTCTTAATCCTCCCCTTCCTTGCTTCAATTCAGGTTCCAAAAGGAAAGCAACTTCGCCGTACTGCTTGTAACGGTCTTCGACTGTTGATCCAAGCTCTTTCAAATATTTACGGAATCTTTCAATCCATTGCTCTTGAGCTTTTTCAGCTAATAAATCAACAATCTCATTGTCTCCAGCGATAGATCGCGATGAAAGTAAACTCGTTGCTGTTTCAAGGCTTGATTCCGCGAGACTAAGAATCTCTTCTTGTGTGCCTACTTGATGTCCAAGTTTTAATCCTGCATCCCACAATGGGTACCAGATTTTCTCGGCTATGGGTAAAACGTCAACTGATTGATCATGTATTAATAAGACATCAATATCGCTGCCTGGGCATAGTTCTTTTCTTCCATACCCTCCTATCGCACAAATAGCTATCTCAGGTGGAGAACCCGCCGCTTCAAAAATCTCTTCTATGAATTGATAAAATAAGGTACAAGAAATGGACAACAAAAAATAACAGTTGATATTCATGAGCACAAAACAACATAAAAAAGAAAGTTCTCAAAATAATTGGATCGATCCTCTTTATCTGAATGATTTATTAACAGATGAGGAAAAATCAATTAAAAAAACCATAAAAGAATATTGTAAGTCGAAGTTATTGCCTCGAGTCGTAGAAGATAACAAAAAATGTTTTTTTGATAAAAAAATATACCAAGAATTTGGTTCCCTGGGTTTTTTGGGAACTACTATAAATGGTTATGG
>ENA-UPTF01001877-UPTF01001877.1-marine-metagenome-genome-assembly--contig:-NODE-1877-length-12751-cov-2.992899_pt1 | contig 12751 bp, 11 predicted proteins | sample MGYA00238166_ERZ767019 | MGnify/ENA primary metagenome ERZ767019 (study PRJEB28930, sample SAMN06266391) | marine metagenome | isolation source: Sea water from 250 m depth | place: Atlantic Ocean... | reverse complement strand
ATCCAATCTCGAATTCACTAAGACTCTCGGTGCACTTCTCAAAAGACCCACAATTCTAAAAGTGCCAACCTCAGCATTAAATCTTCTTTATGGGCGGCAGTTAGTCGAGGAACTTATGCTCTCCAGCCAATTTGTTTTCCCAAAAAAGCTTCTGGATGCTAATTTCTCTTTTTCGGATCATTCCTTAAAAGAGGCCTTGTCTTATCAGATCAAATCTAAAAACTAACCCTCTGAGAATCTCTGACATCCTTGACCTGCCCACATTTGTAAAATTATTCCCTGGTCATTCGTATTGCTAGTTAACCCATTTATAAGCATTCCTAAACCAAATGGGTCTATTTGAAACTTTCCAGCTGGATCATTTGTTCCAGGAAACGCTTCTTCAATTACCACTTGCCCTTCAGGAAGTTTCTTTAATTCTGTGACGCTTGAACCCAAACCGAATCTGTCAAGAGTCCACAAACCCGTTTTGCTGGCACCTTCACCTGAAACGAACCACTGTGAAAAAATTGAACCCATGTCGTATGATTCAAAAACCACTTCCAGGTCGTCAAATTTGAATACCTGCAGATCATTTGGACCGCAAATCTCTTCATTGGGTTCACCGAGAATACTTATTAAAGAGCTCATAACTGCTTCTTGAGGTGAGTCGAATGACAAAAGAAGTTGATTAGCTGTTCCTGCTAATAGAAGTAACCCATTCTCATTTAAAGTCACCACCCCTAACTCAATGATTTCGACTTCAATTACTTCTTCATCGTCAACAACAGGAACACTCGTAACAGGAACACTCGTAACAGGAACACTCGTAACAGGAACAACTGCACTTTCTAATTTTGTTGAAGATTCCTGCGAATCAGAAAAGGCGAAATAATAGACAGATGCTACTCCTGCGCAAAGAATAAGGACTGCTGCAACCCATGAAAGATTGAAACGTTTTTTTCTGTTTCGATTTATCTGCAAATCGAATACAGACCTATCTCCAAGAGAAATTACAGAGGGAGCAGATGGAGCGACACGAGGCTTTTTAACAACTTTTTCTTCGGCACCTAGATCTTCTCGAGTAACTATAGGTAGAGAGCCTGTAAGGGAATCGCCGTGTCTGATCCAAAATAATCCTCCTATGGCGGGTGCGTAGTCTGAACTTATTCCCTTCGGTCCATAAGATGCTAAAGCTGCGAGTGAGCGGTTCTCCTCAATGACTGTCATATTTCTTATTTGTGCTCGTCTGGAGGCTGCATGATAAATATCTAGATCGGAGCTATCTCCACTTACAACTAATAAAACTTCGTCTGGGTAAACATCAACGACTCGAATGCACCGTGCAATAATTTTGGAAAACAAATTAGCTAGTGATAATTCAAGATGGATTAGATCCTCATTAGGCAGTTCAACTTCTGCATGAAATAGTTTCTCAGTATTTAGAGTTTCTTTAATTGGTAATCCTGTTTCGGATTCGCCGAGAGCTAAAAGGTCAATCTGACCGTTAACATCTACGGCAGCGAAAGCAGAGTCGTCCCCTATATATATGGTTAATGCAGTTTTCATATATTTTCGTACTTATATTTCTCAAATGCTTCTTTTAACGAGTCTGACATTATTACCTTCTGAACAACTCATATATATAAAAAAATTGCCGTAAACGAAATCTTTATCGCATATCAACGAATCTAATGGCATCCTTAAAAGTGATGGACCTGAGACAATTAAACCATTTAATAGCCGTAGCTGATCACGGAAGTTTTTCTTCCGCCGCACGCTCACTTCATACAGTGCAATCAAACGTCTCTAACCATGTTGCAAAACTAGAAAAGGAACTTGGCACAGTCCTATTGGATCGTCGAACTATGCAACCTACGCCTGAGGGTCAAGCGGTCATAGGCAGAGCTCGCAGGATTAAAGCGGAGATCAAAGCAATATCAGACGATCTTCTTTCGATAAACGAAGAGGTTGAAGGCCAGGTTCAAATAGGTTGCATAGGCACAACCGCCCGTTGGATAATTACGCCCTTGCTGCAAAAACTATCTAAAGCCTTCCCTTCTCTCCAACCGAGACTTATAGACGCTGACACGAATTCTTTAACTCAAAAAATCCTTTCTGGAGATATTGACCTTGCGATCATTAATACACCTGCAATGAACGCGAACCTAGAATCAAACACACTGTTTGAAGAAGAAAAAATAATTGTCGCTCCAGTAGATCATCCTCTAGCTGAGAACGAATCAATAACAGTTCAAGATCTCTCCAAATATGAAATGATGATGACACCACAAGGAACGTTTTTTCGCGACTCGCTAGATGAAGAATTATCATCTGCTGGCGTAGAAATGAAAATTTCTGCAGAAATAGACGGCCTGAGACTATTAGCTTCTCTCGCCTTTCAAGGTCACGCTCCTGCCATTCTTCCCGCTAGCGCAGCTTCCGGGTACCCCGATAACAACTGGGCTTTAATTAGAATAAATGGACTCCTGAAAAGACCAGTAACACTTATAAGGAACAAAAGGATGACCCCTTCTCTGCCTGCAAGAGCAACTAATGAAGTTATACGTGAAGTGGTAAAAGAGATTGGCCCTGACCAACCGGGCATCGAGGTGCGTATCTAAACATGGATACCGAATCAAAGCATTCAGTCAAAATCCGAGGTAAAACGACAGGTTCTGTAATTGCAAATGTAGTTTCTTTAGCCGGTCGTAATGTAATGCAAATAGAAATTGGTTCTGAAGAGAACAAATCAATAAAACCGATTGATGGTGAAAATCTTGCAGCTGCTGCAAGAATAGCCCACGAACAAGGTATTCCTCTCGTTTGTTTCGTGGAGTCATCTGGAGCTGACATCCTAGAGGGTGTGGCAGCGATCCACGGTTGGGGCGTAGCGGCGAGAGAATTCGTAAGATGCTCTGGAAAAGTACCTGTTATTTTTTGTGTTACTGGAGCTACGGTCTCTGGACCTGCCTTGCTTCTAGGCCTTGCTGACTTTGTAGTAATGGTTGACGACAGTTATGCCTTTGTGAGCGGTCCGCGAATGGCTGAAATGTTCACAGGTGAAATAACTAACAACGAGGATCTAGGAGGAGCTTCTTTACACGACCGGACTACTGGAGTTTCTCATTTTGCAGTAAGTGATCTTGACGAAGGTAAAGAACTAATTGAAGAGTTATTATCTTTCTTGCCTGACAATACTTACGAAATGTCTAGAGGCTGGGATTCTGATGATCCTGCCGATCGCTCTACTCCTGAAGCAGGTGCTATCCTGCCCGATTCAATCTCAGATAGTTACGACATTCGCGATGTCATAACTTGTGTGGTTGACGACAGTCATATCCTTGAATCTCGTAAAAATTGGGCACCTAATCTTGTTACCGCATTTGCTTCCGTAGCAGGAAGACCAGTCGGAATAGTCGCAAACCAGCCTCAGTCAATGGCGGGAACTTTAGACATACCTGCCTCGCAGAAAGGAGCGCGTTTTGTTTCATTCTGCGATTCTTTTAATTTGCCATTGGTTACTTTTGTGGACACCTCTGGGTTCTACCCAGGGAAGGATCTTGAATGGAGAGGCATGATCAGATACGGAGCGCAAATGGCTTATGCATATGCTAGAGCGACAGTTCCGAGAGTTTGTTTGACTCTAAGGAAATCCTACGGGGGTGCGTACATAGTTATGGATTCTCGTTACATGGGAAATGATCTCATGCTGGCATGGCCTTCAGCTGAGATAGCAGTTATGGGAGCAAAAGGAGCAATTGAAATACTGCACCGCGATGCTGACGATGAGGAAAAAATCTTTCTTGAAAGCTCCTACGAAGAAAAACTGCTTAATCCATTCGTCGCAGCAGAGAGAGGTTCGGTTGATCGAATAATCGAACCAGCAGAAACAAGATCCGAGATTGCTTCAGCGTTAGAACTACTATCTGAAAAAAAAGAACGACTGCCAAAACGCAAGCATGACAATATCCCTCTATAAACCACTCCGGAAAATTGACTACGCCTGATAAATTGAAAACTGATAAAGACGAAAGGTAAAACTAAAAGTGTCGGAAAGTATAAGCATCACAGACAACAGGACCGGAGATTCAATCGAAATTCCCATACATAAAAATGGGGTTGATTCTGGTGAGTGGGCGAAACTACTTCCGGGGATATGGTTCGACGATGCTTCTTTTGGAAACACTTCGGGAGCCCATAGTGCTGTAACTGAGTTAGATGGCAGCGCAGGCTTTCTGAGATACAGAGGGTACCCAATCGAACAACTTGGCAAAGAATGCTCCTTTCTTGAAGTCGCTTACCTTCTGCTAAATGCTGAACTTCCCACCAGAGAACAACTCGCGTCATGGGAGGATGAGATACAGGAAGAATCCACCATTCACGAAAACTTCCATAAACGTATTCTTGAGGGGTTTAGGGATGATGCACACGCAATGGGAGTCTTAGTGTCAACTGTCGCAGCACTATCGACCTTCTTTCCAGAAAGTAAAGATGTAGAAGATCCTTCAGTGCGTAGAAAACAGATAGTAAGGCTGATAGCAAAAATGCCTACTCTTGCAGCTAGTGCTTATCGACGCAGTGTGGGAACTCCTTACGTTCTTCCGGATCCTGATCTCGATTACACAGATAATTTCCTTTCTATGATGTTCAGGCCGGGAGATTCTGAATATGAAGTTGATCCTGTTCTCAGACGCGCACTCGATCTCCTGTTCGTACTTCACGCAGATCACAGTCAAAACTGTTCAACGACTGCAGGTCGTGTAGTGGGGAGTTCACTTGCAGATCCTTATCTGACAGTGTCAGCAGCTTGCTCAGCTCTATCGGGTCCGCTTCATGGTGGCGCTAATGAGAGCGTTATTCGGATGCTCGAAGAAATAGGGTCATACGATCAAATAGACAGTTTCATAAATGCCGTAAAAAATGGTGAGAGGCGTCTGATGGGTTTTGGTCACAGGGTCTACAAAAATTATGATCCTAGAGCTCGAATCGTAAAAGATACGGCACACGAAGTTTTTGATGTCGTAGGTAAAAATCCGTTGTTGGACATGGCATTAAAACTCGAGGAAGTGGCACTTGCAGATGACTATTTCGTAAGTCGAAAACTTTATCCCAATGTTGATTTCTATTCCGGTCTCACATATCAGGCAATGGGATTCCCTGTTGAAATGTTTACGGTGCTTTTTGCGATTGGACGAACCCCCGGATGGTTAGCCCACTGGGATGAGATGCTCTCACAGGACTCCCGCATAGCGAGACCTCGTCAAATCTATATCGGATCACCCGAGAGAGATGTTCAACCTATAGACAAACGTTGATCATTTCCCTCTCATTAGCTCTCTGTAAGATCCTTCTTTGTCTACTCGGTGTTCTGTAGGTAAACCCAATACGCGCTCGCCAAGAATGTTTCTCTGGACTTCATCAGTGCCTCCACGAATTGACATTGATGGCCCTGTTAAAAACTCGACGTGTTCGTGGTCATTTATCAACATTCCTTTTGCCCCGAAAAATTCCTTCGATAAGTAAGCACGAAATTTAAATGCCAAAACACTTCTTAATTTTGCACCCGAACCTGCAGGACCAGAACTATTGCCTGACAATGTTGCACGCAAAATAGTCAGCTGATTAACACGGTGAAGCATGAAAGCTTTCATGGCTTTCTGTCTTGATACGGGATCATTTAAATAACCCTTGACTTTCCAATCCTCCAACCAAGTCGGGAGACCATTCGATTGATCACCTCCGCCAAATGATCTCCCCCCTAAGCTGGATCTCTCCAGTGCGAGGGTCTTTACTGCAATTTTCCAGCCATCTCCCAGATTTCCAATGCGATTCCTGTCTTCAACGGCCACATTTGAAACAAATACTTCACTGAAATGTCTGTCGCCGTTCATTTGTTCAATAGTGCGAACTTCTATTCCTGGCGACTTCATATCTACAGCGAACATTGTCAGTCCGGAGTGTTTTGTCATTTCAGGGTCTGTGCGTGCAAGACACATACCCCATTTAGAGTATGCCCCTCTCGAAGTCCATACTTTTGAACCATTTAGAATCCATTCTTCTCCATCTTTTTCTGCGCTCATTCCTACATTTGCCAAATCAGAACCAGCGTCCGGTTCTGAGAACATCTGGCACCAAATTTCAGATCCATTTGCAATCGGTAAGAGCCACCTATCCATTTGGTCGTCTGTACCCAATTCCATCAAAATGGGACCCACAAGACTTAAACCAACCCCGTAGGGATAAAGATCTGCCCCTTCAAATAAGCCTAAAGTTCTAGAGATCTGGGAGGCCTCTTCTGGAGTTGAATTTCTGCCACCATACTTTTGAGGCCAAGTAGGAAGCATCCAGCCTTCTTTAACAAGAGCTTGCAAGTAATTTCTGCCTGCTTCTAAATCATCACTCCCAGCTCCTAAAACAGTAGGCGTAGTTTCAGCACCTAATTTTGGCAGTATCTCAGAAATGGCTTCATGTATTTCTTCATCATTTAAAGACACATACTTATTCTGCCCTACAAATCGCCCAGTCCGCTGAATTCATAAGATTTGGAGCATTATGTCTATATGAACGAGATATTAGAAATTTCAAATACTGTTCTAGATGAAGTGATCTCAATACGTAGAGATATACACGCTCACCCTGAGCTTCATCTGGACAACCCTAAAACGCAAACTCGTATACTTGAATCTTTGGAAGACCTTCCTCTTGAAGTCACTACCGGTGAAAATCTGACTTCTGTTGTAGCAGATCTGAAAGGAACAAAAACTTCTGAAGGTTCTACCGTTCTTTTACGTGCCGACACTGACGCTCTTCCTATGGATGAAGATAGCGGAGAAACTTTTTGCTCAGTGGAACCCGGTCGCGCACACGCCTGTGGTCATGATGCTCATACAGCAATGCTCGTCGGAGCTGCAAAAGTACTTTCGGAAATGCGAGACCAGTTTTCTGGGACAGTTAGATTTATGTTCCAGCCGGGAGAAGAAGGAGCAGGCGGAGCAAGAATTATGATTGACGAAGGTGTGCTAGAAAACGTAACTCGTGCTTTCGCTATCCACGTAACTCCAAATCTTCCAACTGGATTCGTGGCCTGTCGACCTGGAGCAATGCTTGCTTCTACTGATGAGCTCAAAGTAACTGTTACTGGACAAGGCGGTCACGCTTCAACCCCTCATCTTTGTGCTGACCCAATACCGCCAATGGCTTCGATGATAAATTCTCTTCAAACATCTGTTACTCGGGAGATAAATGCCTTTGACCCTGCTTTGGTAACTATTGCTCATGTGGAAGCTGGAACTACAACAAATGTAATTCCTGAAAAAGCTTTCTTTGAGGGAACAATCAGGTGTGTGTCTGAATATACAAGGAATCAAATAAAAGAATCAGTAATTCGAGTGTGCGATCAAATAGCTAAGGCCCATAAATGCTTTGCTGATGTAACAATCACTGAGGGTTATCCAGTGACTGTAAATGATGACAGTGAAGCTGCTCGTTTTGCCTTGCTTTGTGAGAAAACGATTGGTGAAGGTAGTTTCTTTGAATTCCCTTCGCCTGTTATGGGAGGTGAAGATTTTTCATATCTGCTTCAGAAAGTCCCAGGTGTGATGGCTTTTTTGGGTGTTTGTCCGGAAGATATCGAAGATTCCTTGAACGCTCCCCCTTGCCACTCGAACCGTATGCGCATAAATGAATCGGCTCTCCTCTACGGTGTTGCTTTACATGCTGCAGTTGCTCTCGAAGGAGGTTGATATGGGTGCACAAATTGATGACTTTTGTAGTCTCATGGAGCTAGAAGGACATGGACCAGATGTTTACGTGGGATTAAGCCCCGATTATCCCTGGGGTAGGGTTTACGGGGGTCAAGTGGTGGCTCAAGCTTTACGTGCTGCCGCATCGACCGTTGAAGAAGAACGTCGCGTGCATTCACTTCATGCTTACTTCATTAGGGGTGGCACAAGCGATGAGCCGATCAGGTACGAAGTTGACCGGCTTAGGAATGGCCGTTCTTTCACCACGAGAAGAGTTGTTGCCCGCCAGTCCGATGGAGCTATTCTAAATTTGTCTTGCTCATTCCAAAAAGATGAAGACCAAGTAGACATTCAAGAATCTTCTCTACCAGATGATGCTGGCAATCCAGATGATTATGAATCTGAGAATTGGGCTCCTCTCCTAGAGCGAAGGCCAACGAATGGTAGTTGGTCTTCTGCTTCTGGAAGGGCGGCTACTTGGTTAAAAGTGCATGGGCCTATTCCTGATGATCCAATTCTTCAGGCTTGTGCTCTGGCTTTCGCTAGTGATGATGTTCCAACTGAGGCAGTTAGCACTTCTCATCCAAAAATGGCTGAGGTTCGTGATGGATGGAGTGGGTATGCGGATTTATTTGTTGGAGCAAGTTTGGATCACGCAATTTGGTTCCACAGGAGTGCTAGGGCAGATGAATGGCAGTTTCACGATTTTAGATCTCATGGACTAAATGGTGGTCGTGGTCTTTCAACGGGGGAAATTTTTACCTCGGACGGACTCCACGTAGCAACTGTCGCTCAAGAAGCACTCCTACGGGAAAGAACTAGGTAACCACTAGGAAATAAGGTTTAAGAAAATGAGTGATACTAATGTCTCAATTTTGTGGGAAGCCGTCGACTACATCCGTGTGGAAGAAATAAAGAAAGCTTTTCCACAAGTTAACTTTGTAGATGTTTCGCCAGGAGTGGAACTTGACCAAGAACTTAGAGGGGAAATTTTTCTTGTCACCCCAACTCGAGACACAGCTGAACTGCCCAAGTTCTTAGATAAGGGAGTCGAATGGGTTCATATAATGGCTCACGGAGTTGATGGGCTACCTTTCGAGATGTTGGACGATTGCTTGGTTACTTGCTCTAGAGGTGCTTCGTCTGTACCCATAGCTGAATGGGCTGTCGCTATGATTCTCTCTCATACGAAAAAAATTCCAGAAAGTTGGATTTCCAAAGAGCCTGAAAACTGGTTTCTAGCTCCACTTGAGACACTCTCAGGTGCAACAGTAGCTCTGCTGGGGTTCGGGTCGATAAATCAGGAAATTGCAAAACGTTTGGAACCTTTTGGTTGTCGAATCGTCGCTGTTCGTAATAGCGAGAGTGGACTCGCCGAGACGAGTGTGGAAATGCTCTCCACTTTCGAAGAAGCCGTTTCCGAAGCCGATCATGTTGTTATCGGTCTTCCGCTTACTGAAGAAACTCATCACATCGTTGATGACGAACTAATGAATCTTATGAAACCAGGAGCTCATCTTGTAAATATCGCCAGAGGTGACATTTTGGACCAGGAAGCCTTATTTGAAAATCTTGAATCAGGCCAAATCAGTAGAGCCTCTTTGGATGTGGTTACCCCTGAACCGCTACCTGAAGGACACTGGCTGTACAGTGACCCGAGAGTAAAGTTAAGTGCTCATATCTCTTGGGCTAGTCCTGATTTTTTGGATCAACTACATGACTTGTTTTCATCAAATCTTGAAAAATGGCTTTCAGGGTTACCTCTTGATGGTTTAGTGGATACTAAGAAAGGTTATTAATGTCACGCCTCAAACAACTCTCCGGTTTAACCTTGCATAGGAGGTAAAAATGGCTTTACCTGAAGGTTTCATTCAAATTTCAAATCGAGTTAGGAATTGGGGACGATGGGGTGACGATGACCAATTAGGAACGCTCAATTTCATTACTCCAGAGGTTGTAAGGAGTGCTGCTGAATGCATCAGAACTGGAGAAAGTTTCCCTCTGTCGGTAACTCTTGAGAAAGAAGGCATCCAAGTTGGTTTCATACCGGGACGCATTAATCCGATTCTCGAAATGATCTCAATTGATGAACCCATAGATGCTGAAGCTGGACTTGACAGTTTTCATACCAGTGACGATGTGGTCCAGATGGGCCTACAAGCTGCGACTCATTGGGACGGCCTTTGTCACGCTTCTTACAATGGTTTCGTATATAACGGTTATCCCTCTGAAACAATTACCAGCAGCGAAGGGGCGACGCGTTGTGGGATAGAAAATCTAAGAACTGTTTGTTCACGAGGTGTTCTCTTAGATGTTGCTAAAGCAAAAGGGGTTGACGTTCTGGAATGTCCTTACGCAATCACAGCAAAAGATTTAGATGATGCAGCTGCATTGGGAAATGTTGAAATAAAGAGTGGTGACATAGTGCTGGTCAGAACCGGAAGAATGTCTATATACGAATCCGAAGGCGGTATGGCCTATTGCTTAGGTCCTTCTGGGGATGGTTCAAATGCAGGGTTTTCTCTTTCGACAGTCGAATGGCTACACGATCGTGAGGTGGCTGCTGTAGCAAATGACACTCTGGCATTCGAGGTTTACCCTTCAGAAGATGTTCCGATGGCAGTTCACATGCTTCATTTGGTAGATATGGGTCTGACACAAGGCCAAAACTGGAACCTTGAGTCTTTAGCTGATGCCTGCGAGAAGGACGGAATTTATGACTTCTTCTTGAGCGCTACTCCTGAACCTTTTCTTGGAGCCGTTGGGTCTCCTGTGGCGCCTGTAGCTATTAAGTAACTTCTTTCATCTGAGTCATATGACACAGGTGAAAAGCGTCACCTTCTGAGTTTCATAATCTATTAACGAACAGAATTATGCATATCTCCAACTTAAGAAATGGTAGTTATGAAGACGAAATCTTTACCTAATGAAATGAATCAAGTACCTCTGTTTTCAGGACTTTCTAAAGCCGAAATAAGGTCCCTTAAAAGATTAATGACCGCTGTAAATGTCAATGCAGGCAAAACTGTTGTGCGTGAAGGGGACGTTGGAAGAGAGTTTATGATCATTCTCAGTGGAACAGCTTCGGTCAGCCGCCTGGGAAACAAATTTGCCACTTTAGGGCCAGGCGATTTTTTTGGAGAAATGAGTCTTTTAGGTAAGGGCCCAAGATCAGCTACTGTTACTGCTGAAACTGACTTACTTCTTGAAGCATTAAATAGACGTGAATTTGCAACGATGCTCCACAAGAATCCTGAGATTGCAGAAAAGATTCTGGCTGACGCTCAAAGCAGATCGACACAAGAAACATCAATGAGTGAAGCTGTTTAATTAAAAAATAAACTTTTCGACATTTCCCCCTATAGCTAACCCACTAATTAAGTGCGATGCTAGACATATGGAAAAGAAGAACTATTCAGCGAATGAATCAAAGGGAATCGTAGTAGTAGGTTCTGCAAATATCGATTTAGTCGCTTCTGTAAACCACTTACCTGTTCCAGGGGAAACGGTCTTAGGGAATAGTTTTAATAAAATCCCCGGCGGGAAAGGCGCTAATCAAGCTGTGGCCGCAGCAAAACTCGGAGGCCAAGTCTCTTTTATTGGATGCGTGGGATCTGATCAAGAGGGTGAAATACTACGATCAAGCCTGGAAAACTCAGATGTTGACTGCAAGTTTCTAATTTCACTTCCAGAAGCCTCTACCGGAACTGCAATGATCGGGGTTGACGCGGAAGGCAACAATTCAATAATTGTTAATCCAGGTGCTAATGGTGCTTTAATCCAGGAAAACATAATTGCGGCTAAAGAAATAGTGGAATCCGCAAAAGTCGTTTTAATGCAACTGGAAATACCAACTAGCTGTGTAGAAACTGCTGTTGAAATGACAAATGGAATTACTATTTTGAACCCTGCACCTGTTGTAGATATTCCAAAAAAGTTGCTGGGAAAAGTAGACGTACTTATCCCAAACCAGATAGAGCTGGCTCATTTATCCAATAAGGAAAGTTTCAATGACATTGATGAAGTAGAAATTGCAGCTAAAAGTCTCGACATTGAAACAGTGATAGTGACTTTAGGAAGCAGAGGAGCATTGCTGGTTTCTGGCAATAAAACAGAATTAGTTTCTCCACCAGTAGTTGAGAGTGTTGACACGACTGGGGCTGGAGATGCCTTCTGTGGCTCACTAGCGGAATCGTTATCGAGAGGGCTGAGTTTTCTTGAAAGTGTTGAACAATCTGTCACTGCCGGTGCACTATCAACAACTAGTCATGGAGCACAAATCTCAATGCCCACACGTTCTGAAGTCGACTCGTTCTTGAGATAAACCATAATATTAGTCTTATGAATGCTGGAGCTAAACCGAAAATTATTCTTGATTGTGATCCCGGCGTTGATGATGCAATAGCAATTATTACCGCTTGTAGGTGGGCAGATATCGTAGGCATTACTTCAGTGTCTGGAAATGTACCTGTTGAACATACGACTTCTAATGCACTGAAAATGAAAAAACTTCTCAATATAGAATCCCCCCTTCACAGTGGTGCTTCTAGACCTATTGCGGGCGAACCTTTTCATGCTTCTCATGTGCATGGGCAAACAGGGCTTGGCAATACTGACCTCCCTGAGCCTGATGGCATTGCTGATTCTGATGACGCAGTTGGTTTCATTTTGGAGAAAACTCGTGAAGAGGAAGGAATACATTTAGTACCAATTGGACCGCTGACAAATATTGCACTTGCTATAAAAGCTGATCCTTCTTTGGTCAATAGAGTTGCCTCGATAACTTTGATGGGCGGTGGTGCAGGAGTCGGAAATGTGACTCCTGCTGCTGAATTTAATATTTTTGCGGATCCTGAAGCTGCTGATTTAGTTTTCAGATCAGGTGGACAGTTGAATATGTTGGGGCTTAATCTGACTCATCAGGTTTTAATGGGTTCAGTACACGCTGATCAATGTTACGCGTTGAAGACTCCAGTCGGTAAAACGGCAGGCGACCTTCTCAATTTTAATGGCAGAACACATGGAAC
>ENA-UPTF01001874-UPTF01001874.1-marine-metagenome-genome-assembly--contig:-NODE-1874-length-12764-cov-2.300623_pt1 | contig 12764 bp, 10 predicted proteins | sample MGYA00238166_ERZ767019 | MGnify/ENA primary metagenome ERZ767019 (study PRJEB28930, sample SAMN06266391) | marine metagenome | isolation source: Sea water from 250 m depth | place: Atlantic Ocean... | reverse complement strand
TATTTCACGTGATGGATTCGGTGATGACGGTGGAAGAGCGGAAGAGATAGAATTTAGAGCGCGCGACGGGCAACGTTTCGTAATTACCGGTAATCGCTTCAGAAGAGAGTTCGGACTTAAATCAAACTGGTATGGAGTCAACTATGGCCCACCCGAAGCAGCGACCCAATTTCCAGAAGAACGACTGGATGAATATAGGGTTACCACTGGCTACACAGAAGAAGAATGGCAGTCACTACTCGACTCAGCAGACCACTTGCAAATGACACCAAACGAATTCCAGTTCTCAGCGGTATGGGCAGTGGCCTTCTTATTAAATCTTTCATCTAACGAAAACGGCTCCAAGCCACTAACGGAACCTCCCTTGATTGAAGGTGTGCATAATGTTGAAACCGCCTATAAGGCTGCGACAGAAGACCAGAGAGCTCTTGAAAAGATCGCAGAAACATTTTCTATAAACGGCGGTCAAGCCCAAAAAGCAGCCGTAACCATACTTGTTTTCCTTGTCCAAATAGCAAAAGCTGCAGGTCGTTAAATTCCCGTAGTCACTTAATGTCCTTAAGGAAGGTACCCTCCGGTGATGAAAGGTCTTATATTGGCAGGGGGAAGTGGGCGAAGATTACGACCAATAACGCATAAAACAGCAAAACAATTGGTACCAATAGCCAACAAACCAATACTCCACTATGTGATTGAAGATTTAGTAGGGATTGGAATCACAGACCTAGGAATAGTTGTAGGGGACACAGCGAAAGAAATTGAGAAATCCGTTGGAGACGGTTCCCAATGGAACGCAGACATAACCTACATACACCAAGAAGAACCACTGGGGTTAGCCCATGCTGTCTTAATCTCTGAGTCCTTTTTAGGTCAGGAAAAGTTCGTCATGTACCTAGGCGACAACATGTTTGAAGACTCTCTACATGAAGTAGTTAAAGACTTCGAAAATTCTGCAACAAATGCACGACTACTTTTAGCAAAGGTTGACAACCCGAAAGCTTTTGGAGTGGCCGAGGTTGATGAACAAGGAGCAATTGAATGTCTGGTAGAAAAACCTGAAAATCCTAAATCAGATTTAGCACTTGTAGGCGTTTACCTTTTTGATTCGACAATCCACCGCGCAGTGAAAGCGATTGAACCTTCCGATAGGGGAGAATTGGAAATCACTGATGCAATCCAATGGATGATCGATGAGAATCAAAACGTAGAACACAGAACATTAAAAGGCTGGTGGATAGATACAGGAAAGAAAGACCCCTTACTGCTTTGCAATGAATTAATACTAGAAAAAATAGAAACACGTCTTCTAAGTCAAATAGGTGAGACAGTAACACTAAAAGGGGAAATAGTTTCAGGTGAAAACGTTGAAATAATAGATTCGAATATTCAAGGGCCGGTAGTAATTGGATCTGGAGTAAGAATAGAAAGAAGTGATATTGGACCGTACGTTTCAATAGGAGATGAGTGCAAAATAGAGGACTCATCAGTGGAACGTTCAGTACTCATGGAAAAAAGTTATGTAAGCGGAGTCACACAATTGACCAAATCAGTTTTAGGAAGAGAAGTTGAAATTAACGGCAAGGAATCAGAGTTTCAAGAGCCAACTTCAGTGATGCTTGGAGATAGAACAAAAGTGAACCTTAAAAATGGTTGAAATCAAAGAATCAGAAATCATAAATGGGGTAATAGTTGCTAAACCTCAAATATATGAGGACGAACGTGGATTTTTCATAGAAACATGGAGACAGGAGTGGTTGCCTGGAACTAGACCAATGATCCAATCAAATAGAGCAGATCGTTCAAAAGGAACTTTGGTTGGATTTCACTATCACATGCATCAGTCAGATTATTGGTATGTATCTCATGGGCAAGCTCAAGTAGTACTCCATGACCTGAGACAGGGTTCACCTACGCAAGGAGCAACGCAAAATTTTAAACTGGGAACAAGCAAGGACTCAGAACAAAAAGGTGTGTATATTCCACCCGGCGTAGCTCACGGATTTGCTGCTATGACAGACATAACAATTACGTATTTAGTCGACAATTATTATGATCCTGAAGATGAATTGGGCATAGCTTGGAACGACCCTCAAATTAAAGCCGATTGGGAAATAGATAACCCCATTCTTTCAAAAAGAGATCAGTCGAATTCTCTTTTGGAAGATATAGAAGAATATTTACAACCCAAATTTCAGGCAGATTCCTAAATGCGTTTACTGATAACAGGAGGTGCAGGATTCATAGGGTCGGCTTATGTAAAAAAATTGATAGCACAAGGTGATGAAGTAATCGTCTATGACGCACTTACCTACGCAGGCAATTTAGGCAATCTTAAAGAAGTCGAAGAAAACGATTCTTATAAGTTCATTCATGGAAATGTGTGTGACTTAAAGAAACTTGATGAAGCCATCAAAGGCTGTGACGGCGTAGTTCATTTCGCAGCAGAAAGTCACGTGGACCGATCCATTGCTGACCCCAGTCCGTTCATTGAAACGAACTGCACTGGGACCGCAAATCTTTGTGAACTTGTACTTAAAAATGAAATCGAAAAATATGTTCATATATCCACTGACGAGGTTTACGGGTCGATCGGAAGCAAAACCGGTGAAGGTTCTTTCACCGAAGAAGACCCTCTGCGACCCTCATCTCCATATTCTGCTACAAAGGCAGCTGCGGATTTGATTGCCTTGTCTTATCATCACACGCATGGGCTACCAGTAAGTATTATTAGACCTTCTAATAATTACGGTCCGAACCAATTCCCAGAAAAAATAATTCCTCTTTTTATAACAAATCTTCTTGAAGGTAAAACAGTCCCTCTATACGGCGATGGTCTCAACATAAGAGACTGGTGCAATGTTGAAGACACTTGCGAAGCAATAGACATAGTTTTAAAAAAAGGAGAAAAAGGCTGCGTATACAACGCAGGAGCAGGAAACGAAAAGACAAACTTAGAACTCGCTGAAAAACTCATTGAATTGTGTGAAGCTGATAGTTCCCTGATCCAGAAAACAACCGATAGAGCAGGTCATGATAGGCGCTACTCAATAAATTCAAATCTAATTCACCAGCTCGGATGGCACCCAGAATGTGATTTCGAAAAAGGACTCGAGAAGACTGTTGACTGGTACAAACAAAACAGACAATGGTGGGAGCCATTAAGAAACGAGTCGCAATGACGGTTTTCATATGTGGTTCCACGGGTCGCCTAGGCAGGTCTGTAGCTAAAGTCTTCGAACAAGAAGCAAAAGTTGTTGCGCCCACAAGACAAGAGCTCGACTTAAGATCAAAAGAAGAAATACAAGAAGCGATCGAGGCTAACCAACCTTCAATATTGATCAATTGTGCAGCTTGGACCGATGTTGACGGTTGTGAAAAAAATCCAGAACTAGCAAAAGAGATAAATGCAACTCTGCCTCAACAACTCAGTGAGCTGAGTAAAAAAGTCGGCGCCCATTTAGTTCATATCTCAACCGATTTTGTTTTTGATGGAAAAACTGACATTCCCTATAATGAGAAGGAGCTTCCCAACCCATTAAGTGTTTACGGGCAAACAAAACTTGATGGCGAAATCGGTGCAGGGCCGAACGCAACCATTATCAGAACCTCATGGCTTCAGGCTCAAGATGATTCGAACATGGTGAAATGGATACTTGAAAGTTTCAAGAAAACCGGACTAGTCGAAGTCCCAAATGACCGTCGTGCAAATCCAACTTTCGTTTCCGACCTTTTACCGGTAATCAAACATTTTGCAGATTCACGCTATGAGGGTGTGGTTCATGCAACAAATGAAGGAACGACGAACTGGTACGAATTCGCAAGGTTTGTCGCTGAAAAATCTCACAATGATTCAACCCGCGTAATCCCATCGGAAGCAGAGAAACTAAACCGTCTTGCAGAAAGGCCGGTTTTTTCAGCTTTAGATAATGCCGTGATCCGCGAAGAAAAAATTGAACCAATCCGACATCACCAGGATGCTGTATTGGACTTATTGAGGCAAAGATAAATAACAGTGAATACGGATCTAAACCTCAAGGCAATAAGAACCTGTGATCACCTAATAGACGTAGTCATAGGGCTTATAGCTTCATGGACGCTTGCGTTTCATTTTTCCAAGCTCTTCAATTTGGAAAGAGATGCAACTTTGATAACTGGAATCATCGTGTTCTTGGTAGTTGTCTATTTTCTTTTCAACAACTTAGAAAAACACAAAAACGCAAACGATCCGCCATCATTTACAAGTACTCAAAACAAGTCTCATACAGTAATTTTTCTTTCACTAATAGCGGTATCAGCCCTATTAGCTTGGGTTGATCTAGACGGATTACTCTGGCCGTTAGCATGGATCCTTTTGATAGGAGTCCTTTTTTTCTCATTCAAAAATTCCTGGGAGAGTGACAGGACAACAACTTCTCAGAGGACTCGAGAACTTTCAAGATTGGGAACAGTCCTTGTTATTGCACTTGCATTATTAACCGCATTCCTATCTTTGATAATGGTTAGGCCGGACCAAGATGACGTCTTTCTCGTGAATCACTCCACTTGGGTATCAGAACATTCGGATGAAATACCACAACGAGACACAATTTTTAGCGATAACAGCCTTCCCACAGAAAGGCCAGCAGGGGTTCAAACCTCAATTGAATCTTTAATAGGGGCGGTGTCCGCTCATTTGCCGGTTACAGCCGCAGCGTTGACCTACTTCGCTTGGGGGCCGCTGATCGCAGCTCTAGGAGTCCTTGCGACATGGCGACTACTCAGAGGGTTAGGAGCAAGGTCACCGGCATTAGCGACATGGGCAGGAACCGCTTTTCTGATTCTTGATGGTGAAATGCACGCATCATTTGGAAACTTTTTCGTCGGAAGATCATGGCAAGGCAAAACGGTTCTTTTGCTTTTAGTGATACCGATGCTCTGGCATCATGGCGCTAACTGGGGAAGAACAGGTTCAAAGAAGTCATTGTATATTGCGACACTTGCCGGTGTAGCAGGAATCGGATTGAGTTCATCAGCGGCATTTCTCGTACCAGCGGTCGTATTGGCAGCAGTAGCCGTAACTTCAATCGAGCAACAAAAACCACAGAGACTAATTCAATCTTTGATTGTTGTCACTCCAGCGGTCATCGCTGGCTTCTATACGGTTCTCTCAGAGCCTCAAAAACTACAAGCAGCTAAAGGTTTCATAGCAGGTATCAGCCCCAAAGAGCTTTTAGACAGCGGAAATGAACCTATAGAAATTTTGCGAATGGTATTTGACAGAGGTGCGACAACATTCATAATCATGATTTGCATACTCACATCTTGGATCACTGTAAAAAACAGATCAGCTAGACTGGTTTTACTTGCAGGACCAATAGTTGTCTTTCTGGGTTTCTTCACCCCAGGAATACTTGACGTTATGAATGAAATCGGTGATGCAGATGCAGTTGCATGGAGAACTCTCTGGGTCTTACCACTACCGGCAATGGTCGGACTCGTTTTAATCGCACCTCGAGCGGGGATTAGAGGCGCCCCTGTAATTGCTTCGACAATCTTAGTAGCGACTTTTTTGGCATTAGGAACTCCTATAACAAGTTCTGATAACAGAAAAACAGAAATAGTTTGGCCACCTGCCTATGATCTTCCTCAGCCAGAACAACAAAGCGCTTCAAGTCTTATAGAGATAGTCGGCCCAGGAGGCATAGTAGCAGGGCCAGAAAATGTAGATTTTTCAGTTTCTGTAATGACTACAAAGGTTCGTTCAGTCAACCCGCGTTCTGCTTATTTGACTGGAAGACACGCAGGGGAAGAGTTCCGATCAGACGAGAGATTAATTCTTTCTCGCGGATTAGAAACTGGCAGGTCAGAATACGGAACTGAAAGTTTCGAAAACGCTTTGAGAGTGCTTAGTCCGGACGCGGTATGCCTTAAAGACACCAAAGAACAAGAAGTAGCTGAAGTACTAATAAATGTCGGTTATAAAGAAATTGGCAATGATGGCTTCTGTCGAATTTGGGTGGAGTAACAGATTTATCGTCAACGAGGCCTAGTCCACCTAGCCAACAATCGTCCACCAGGAAAACGTTTCAACCAAGAAAATTTACTACGAAAACTCGCTTGAGTTGAATGAATCGAAAAAGCACTGTTCACGCTTCGACGATTAGTTTCATACAAATCCTCCAAATGGTCAGTAATTTGACCAGACATCACTACAGAACGAAGGCTGGCTTCAGCTTTATAAAAATCGGTTAGGAGATCATTTCTTAGATCTTTCGGAAACATCTCGAGGAATTTGACAGTTGAATTCTCGATAGACGTATTCGAAGTCCAAGGGGTCTTAGAGCCTGATTTAACAATCACATAAGAAAGTTTCCATAGAGAGCGGGCTATAGCAAGGTCAGCATTAACTCCGCCTGAAGCCACCCATTCATCGTCAATTAGTTTTAAGGCCCCATCTTCGAAAACCAGATTGTCGAAACCGCAATCAAGTAATTCCTCACTTAGAACTTCAGCGGTCAAATCAGTGAGGAAAGGGTGCATTTCCGAATCTACGGAAGGAGTGCAAGTATTGAGCGTCAACCAATCATCAAACATCGACAAAAGATATTCAAAATCTTTCAGATTTCCCTCTCTCAGACTTCTCAACGCCAACTGTTCAAGATTCGGACCCGAAACATATTTCTCAGCTGAAGACTCGTCATTTTTTTGAATTAGCCAAGAAGATTCAGAAGAAGTATTTTCATATGCTGATTTCCGATTGATTTTGCGTGTTCCGTCTTCAACAGTTACTTGTCTAACCCCTAAGAAGTTTTTCTTCCTGTCCCCAGAAAAGCGCCAAGCGATGACATCCTCGTCAACAATTGATTTGGATTCATTAAGTCTGCAAATAACTAAAAAAGAGTTAGACATATCTTGACCCATGTCAGAATCAACTACTTGGCGATGTAAAGCTCTGGTGTCAAAGAAAGGCAAAACACCTGAACGGCTGCGATCCACAGGTGCGCCTACAAGCTGATCTATTAAATCAACACGGTCGTTTTCCATATATGCACGATCAGAAAGAATGGTTAAAGGCAGTTTGTAATCAGGAAATGGGTATAACCAATTTTGATGTTTGAATCCCGCATCCGTGAGGAGAGATGAAAGTACAGGTTTGGAAAAAGTTTTTACTGAACTAGTTGAAACATAACCTTCTAAACCGACCCACGGTTCATTAAGGTGGTCCTCATTTGCCCCCATCCAATAAGCAAGACCCATCTGATTTTCAATTGCAATAACAATAGACCCATCAGCATTAAGCAGTTGAGATAATTTTTTAAGGAAGCCGGAAGGACCATCGGCGTGGTTAGTCGCATATTCCAGAACACCAATCACAAGAATTAAATCGAAACCTTCACTGTCATCAAAATCATTAACAGATCCACAGCGAACATCAACGTTGAGACCCTCACATCGTAAAGAGGCCAACTCGGCACGCATACTGTCACCTTCAAGAGCAACAACTCTTGCGCCTCTCTCTGCTGCGTAACGACTCATGACACCCGTGCCGGCGCCGACATCTAGCACCCTCATAGATTTGTCAAAATTGATAGGGCGTAAAATATTAGTGCGTCGTCTATCAAGGTGATAACGACTTGGCCAATCAGTTATGTGAGACGCTAAAAAATCAGAAGCGCTAGAACGGTCATCAGTCGAAAGGAAAATGCTTTTCATCCGATCTTCCGCACCATCACGCCAAGTAATTTCTGATGAACTCACTTAATTACTTTCATCCACATTTTTTGCTGCCCAGTTGCCCCCAAGAGCCACTAATCCTGTTTGATGGCTTCCAGCTACGGGATCGACTTCAAATCTGAAAAGATGCGTATGACGTTCAAAAACTTTCGTCATGTCACGACTATGAAGTGCAATTGAAATTTCATACGTTCCAGGTTGCACAGGAAGAGATGGCATTTGATAGTCAACTTCGATTACCCCTGCTTCGTTCCCAGCACTTGTAGCAGCTCCTGAATTTATCGAAGAGACATGAGTGCCGTCGGCCCTATAGAGACCCAGGGCAACAGTTATGGGCTCACCAGCCCTATCAGCGTCGTAACGAACCCTTATAAGAGCAGGTTGACCTGAAGCAGTAGAAGACATTGAATGCCCATTTATGTCAACCAGGTCAAGGTTTTTAACTAGATCATCAGGTTTTAATCGTAATTGATGAGACTGGTTAGAAATACTCGTATCGGAATGCTCGTCGTGCGATATGAAATCTTCGAGTACCGAAGAAGAAGAACCCACCGAAGCCAACTCACCTTTATTAATCCACACACTTGAGTCGCAAAGACGCCCGATCATGTCCAAATCATGACTTACGACAACTATTGTTCGGCCCTCGTCACGCAAGCGGGCGAATCTATCCAGACAGCGTTTCTGAAAAGTTAAGTCTCCGACAGCCAATATTTCATCAACAAGAAGAATCTCAGGTTCTACATGAATAGCAACTGAAAAACCAAGCCTCATATACATTCCTGAGGAGTAGTTCCTGACAGGTTCGTCAATGAATTGTTCAAGTTCGGCAAATTCAACAATGTCATCGAACAAGTTTTTAATTTCACGACTTGTAAAGCCCAAAATCGAACCGTTCAAATAAACATTTTCACGCCCAGTGAGTTCTGGATGAAACCCAGCCCCCAGTTCCAACAGAGCTGAAAGCCGTCCACGAGCGACTGCACTTCCTTCGTCAGCGCGTAAAATTCCTGCTAACACTTTCAACAGAGTGCTTTTCCCAGATCCATTACCTCCGACTATTCCAAAGGTTTCACCAGTTGGAATTTCGAAACTCACGTCACGAAGAGCCCAGAATTCTTCGTATCTAGTTCGATGCCCTGCAAGTAAAGTTGCTTTAAGCGTCCAGTTCCGGTCTTGCATAAGACGAAACTTTTTCCCCAACCCTTCAACAGTTATGGCGTTGCTAGTTCCGCTCATATCAAACTTCCTCAGCCATACGAGGTTCAAGGCGATTAAATATCTTAAAACCCAGGTACAAGACGACGAAGGCCGCTGTCAAAATCGCCAGCCAACGTTCCAGAGAGGGAAAACGAAGGTCGTAGAGAACATTTCTGTAGGCCTTAGCCCAGGAAACCATTGGGTTCAACTGGTAGAGGGTTCGGTAGCTGATCCCAAGAAATTCTTTATCTGCAGGTACCAGATTTAGAGGATAAAGAACAGGGGTTAGGAACATCCATGGTTGCAACGCCACCATCAGAAAATGTTGAATGTCTCGAAAGTAGACATTGGCTGCACTGATCATCAGCGCAAGGCCGATCGTGAAAAGCAGTTGAAGAATCATTAGGGCGGCTATCACAGGTATCCATTGAAAAGCAATGTGCCCCTCCCATAAAGCGATCAGAATAAGAAGAACCAGCATCTCAACTATCAGAGTTAGAAAACGTGCGAGAACAGCTGAAGTCGGCAAAACCCAACGAGGAAAGAAAATTTTAGTAATTAGCGAAGAATTAGCGGTTATGGAACGGTTGGCTTCAGTGAGGCTAGTCACGTGGAATTGCCAAGGCAGCAGAGTCACTAGAAGGAAAACTGCATATGAGTTGAGACCACTCGGGTCACCCACGCTAGGTTCAATACGCAAAAAGACCGAAAAGACCGCAGAATAGACAACAACGGCTACCAGGGGATTCAATACAGACCATGTCCAACCAAGAACAGATCTCTTATATTTTGATCTCAAATCGCGTAGGGTCAAATTCATCAAGAGATCAGGCTGAATTAGTCCCAACCATTCACGTTTATTCTTAGGTATTCCCACCGCCTAATTCTAGCGTTCAGTTACTGTTCATTCCGTGGCGTCTCGCTTTAGTCACTTTTCATCTAGCCTTAAAGTAGTTAATTATGAAGTCATTAGAACCACATACGAATGTCACCAGTGAAGGGTTCAAGCTAAACCGCTTGTACCTGAGGCTCTGGCATGCCGGTTTCAGATGGCTTTATCTAATAGATGCGATTTTTATGTTCACCATCATGGTTTTAGTTAATTTGATTCGTTTCGGTACTGATTGGCCAGAAAAAATGGAAATGTGGATCGGCATAGTAGTTGCGACCTTTATTTTTCAATTTGTTTTCTATTTCGGAGGACTTTATGAAAAGCAAGTCCGTTTAGGTCAAAGAATGTGGTTTTCCCATGTGGCTGTAATGACATTTGTAGGGATAATTATTATCAGTGTTCTAACTTTACCTACTGGTAGGTATCCGGTCCCAAGAGCTAATCTGCCAGCTGTTGGGATACTAATTGCGTTGGCTGCGACAGGGAGCAGAGAACTCTCGAGAAAACTCCGAACACGTCGGTTTGGGCCGCCAAGAGTTTTATTGGTCGGCAGTGATCATCAAACGCAATTAGCAGCTGAGCATCTAAACGAAAGTGACCGCGGCGCGATTGTCGTGGCAAATCTTAACGAAGAAATTTCTTCCGATATTGAGTTGATATCTGAAGTCGAAAAATGCGATGCAACCGATGTTGTTTTTGTTGATGACATTTCCCTCGAGAAAGTTTTCCCTGAACCCGCTAGAACTCTTAATCAGAAAAATGTTGGAGCGTACCTGCGCGTAACGGCAGCAACGGCATTGATAGGGCTGAGAGAAGTAAGGGAGATCTCAGGCATGCCCTATGTTGCACTGCGAGCAAAGTCCTTACGCCCACATCAGATAAGACTAAAAAGACTGATTGAACTATTGGTAGTTTTAGTTATTTCACCTCTAGTAACGGTTTCATTTCTTGTCGTAGCTTTCTGGTTGAAAGTGATAGCAAAGAAGGAAATAATTTTGAAACAAGAACGTATCGGAAAAGATGGTAAACGTTTCACGTTATTCAAATTCAGAACCATGAGAATCGACGCAGAAACAGATGGTGAAGCAAAACTTGCCCAAGTTGATGATGAAAGAGTTCTTAAAGGGTGCAACTGGTTGCGGAAAACCCGATTAGACGAAGTTCCCCAGTTTTGGAATGTGCTTATAGGTCAAATGTCGATTGTCGGACCTCGCCCAGAAAGACCAGAAATGGTTTCAAAATTTACAGAAGAGATAACCGGATATGGAAGAAGGCATGAAATACCGCCGGGAATAACGGGTTTAGCTCAGACGAGGGGAGGTTACCATACAGATGCTTCATACAAGTTAGGACACGACCTTCAGTATCTAATGTCATGGTCGCCAATTCTTGATTTGCAAATCATGTTGAAAACAATTTTGGTAATGTTCCGGCGCAAACAATGAAAGAGCCAAAAGTAGCGGTAGTTATACCTGCTAAAAATGCTGAAAAAACATTAGAAAAAGCTTTTATTTCTGTTTTTAATCAAAAAACAGACGAACAAATCGAGGTATGCATAGCGGTAGCTCCATCTGAAGATTCGACACTAGATGTTGCTAAGAAAATTGAACTCAATAATGAAAATGTAACCCTTGTGGAAAATCCATCAGGTAAAACTCCAGCGGGTTTAAATCTAGCGATCAAAAATACGCAAGCACCGGTGATAGTTCGACTTGACGCTCATGCAGAACTAGAAGAAAAATATATATCCACTGCTTTAGAAACTTTAGAAAAGACAGGAGCAGCAAACGTAGGAGGAAGACAGAATCCAGTTGGTACCTCACCTTTCGAAAAAGCAGTTGGCCTAGCAATAAGTTCACGTTTTGGAGCAGGTGACGCAAAGTTTCGTACAGGCGGCAAAGCAGGCGAAGTTGACACGGTTTACCTCGGAGTGTTTGATCGAAGTGCAATTGAGAGCGTAGGACTTTTCGATGAGAGCCTTATACGTAATCAGGATGCTGAATTAAATTGGCGCCTGAGGGAAAAAGGAAAAAAAATCTGGTTCCAGCCTGAACTTGTGGCAAGTTACAAGCCAAGATCAACATTGAGAGAATTGGCAAAGCAATACTATGAATACGGAAAATGGCGCCGTCATGTAGTTGGAAGTCATCCGAGATCAATTAAATTGCGTCAACTAATCCCACCACTCAACGCATTAGTATTTTTCCTAGGTATTGTTCTTGGGATTTTTTGGGCGCCGTTATTAATTTTTCCCGCTTTGTACATGGTCGGGACATTTTGTGCGACTACAGCAAAGTCAAAAACGGTTAAAGATTTTATTTATCTGCTGATGATCTTCCCAACAATACATTTTTCATGGGCGGCAGGATTCTTAAAAGGTGTAAAAAATTAAGTCAAGAAGCTTCGTAGGCTTCAATTACATCATCTACGGGACCATCGGCAACTACAACGCCACCTTCGATCCAAATGACACGCTGACAAGATTGCCTTACCTCTTGCAGATTGTGACTTACTAGCAAAAACGTTCCCGCTTTTGCTCGATGTTCCTCAAGTCTTTCAGCACTTTTCTTCTGAAAAGAACGGTCACCAACTGCAAGAGCTTCATCTATCAACAGAACGTCAGGTGCCAAAGCAGTAGCTACAGCAAAATGCAATCTGGCTTTCATCCCTGAAGAAAAAGTTTCCATTGGTAAATCTAAAAAATCACCCAGTTCACAGAAATCAGCAACACTGTCAGTCATGTTTTCAGCTTCTGACTTGTTTAAACCTTGCGCTAACAAACCAAGCTGAATATTACGCCAGCCTGTTAACTGAGGTCTTAGAACCGCTTGAACGCCAAGAAAAGTAGGGACAGATTTAACAAGAATCTCACCTTTATTAAGAGGAAGAAGACCTGTCATAGCCTGAAGAAGACTCGTTTTACCAGACCCGTTAGGGCCAATCAAACCCACAGATTGAC
>ENA-UPTF01001873-UPTF01001873.1-marine-metagenome-genome-assembly--contig:-NODE-1873-length-12775-cov-2.598598_pt1 | contig 12775 bp, 10 predicted proteins | sample MGYA00238166_ERZ767019 | MGnify/ENA primary metagenome ERZ767019 (study PRJEB28930, sample SAMN06266391) | marine metagenome | isolation source: Sea water from 250 m depth | place: Atlantic Ocean... | reverse complement strand
TTCTTTGATATATCTTCAAGTGGATCACGATCTTTCACATCAGCCCAGTATTCTTTTTTAAGATACTTATGCCATTGTGTTGTGAGATCTTTATAATTCATACCCAGAGCACTTTCATACCCACGTTCATCATTTTGTGTTCGTTTCATAGAACGAAAAATATCCCCGATTTTTTCCCGACCGTATTTCCCCGATATAAACCTCCATAATGACTGACCGCCCTTATAAGCCATGAAATAATTCAGTTCCTTAACAGATGGCATTCTTTCATGTACCGCAATATCCCGCATGACCATATCTGCTTTCGTATCCCAGTTGGAACTCAGGTACTCTGCCAGCCCTTCGTTGGACCATATAGGAACACGAATTTTGGTACGGCTCGAAACCACATTCTGCATGCTACCGCCGTAAACCATATCATTGATCATGGCATGAACAAGCTCATGATGGATCACATGGCGGAATTGCTCATAGTTCCCTTCAAAAGGAAATACCACACGATTCTTGAATAGCTCTGTAACTCCGCCAATGCCTTCCCGCATGTAGGTTCCGACCACATTAGTTTGCTGGAACTCGTTATGTGAGTTGTATACCATGATGGATACACGGCGCTTCAGATCCCATCGCAGGTGAACAGAGATCTGTTCATAGGATTCTTCCGCCACATCTGCAGCGAATTCCGCCAGATTCTGTTCACCGCCATAATAGTAGATATCAAAATGGGGTGTCTGGATAAAATTCCAGTCAAAATCCCTGTATTGGACCTTATTTTTCCCAAAGGATTGGGCATTAAGCGAAGTGGCCAGGAATAATATAAATGTATAAAGAAATTTCATGTCTCTTTTACTACGTCATCTTTTATAGGTAGTTCCCCAAGATTAGTTAATTTTACCGAGAGAAGTCAACCATTCCTCGAATTTCATTTTTTACCTTCGCTAGGCCCTTGCCCGGTGAAAAAGTCACAGGTAAGTTTCGCCCGTTATGAAGACACCCGTCTATTTTATTTCTGATATTCACTTAAAACTGAAGATAGATACCAACGAAAAAGAACGTCGTGATAAACTCTATCGCCTGCTGGATCATATCCTGGAGAGCGGGGGTACCTGCTTTTTTGTGGGTGACCTGTTTGATTTCTATTTTGAGTACCCCGACCTGGTTCCCAAAGCCTATATGGATTTCTATCAAAAAGCACTGGAAATGAAAAAGGGCGGCATTGATCTCCATTTTTTATTGGGCAACCATGACTATTGGGTTCAGGAATTCATGAATGAATTGGTGATGGACGAGATATATTTTGATGATGCAATCATTGATGTGAATGGAAAGAAATTTTTTATTACTCATGGGGATGGTCTCTTAAGCTGGGACCATGGTTACAGGGTATTAAAAAGAATAATCCGTTCCAAATATTTCATTTGGTTACTTCGCTGGATACATCCTACCATTGCCTATAAGTTTGCACGATATATTTCCAGGAGTGGACGTCATAATACCCATTCTGAAAAATTTAATGAAAATGTTCGCATTGAGCTTCAGGATATTTCAAAAAAACATTTTGAGAATGGCTTTGATTACATGATCTCAGGGCATTATCATTTAGGTGAAATGTTTAAGGTGAATGAAGGAAAACTGGCTATTTTAGGCGATTGGTTCTTCCGTCCCTATTATGCTGTCTTTGATGGGAATGACCTAAGCCTGAAACCTTGGGAGCATGATGCATAGGTATATTATCACTATAATATCCGCCCTTTTTCTGTTTCAGGGGTGTTCAACTATAAAAGGATTATTTGGGAAAAAATCTATTGGAGATCCCAATGATCCAGACTTTTTGAACAGGGTTCAGACTCTAAAGAGTGCCTACCGGGATGGAAACATCCAGGCATTGGATGAGTTGATCGAAGTCTACGAAGACCCGGATCTGCATGTAAAACTGCGCGTTGCCGCAGGGAAAACCCTGGCTGAAACCCAGCATCCCAGAGCGCTCCACGCTATCGCAGAAATGGTAGCAACCACCACAGCATTGGATTATACCCTCTTGAATGAATCGATCAATATGCTGGGAATGTTCAACGAAAACCCCAAAGCAGCAGATGCCCTGGTTCGCTCCATGCATAAGATGGAAGAAAAAACGAACGAGATCCATATCTCCCTGGTCAAGAATCTGAATCAAGTCAGAACCAAAGACCAAATCCTTGCCCTTCTGGATCTCTATGAAGTGGCAAAAAGTAACATGTCCCGTACAGAGCGGCTATTGACAGAGACACTGGGAGCACTTGGAAACCATCAGGTGGTGCCGATCCTGACTACCATCGCCAAGGATCCAAAAATTAATATCGGTATTCGAAACAAGGCTGTTGAAATACTGGGAAAGAAAAATCCTAATGAAGTGGCTATTGCCTTTGCAGAATTATTGGGTGACCCAAACACAAATCTTGAAGTTCGGGAGTTTGCATTAAATACCATGAAGGGAGTGAAGGAGGAAAACCTGGTCATTGCCCTGTTAAATACCTACAATATGGGGAAAACCCAATACTACAGCCTTTTAAACACCATGCTGGAGGCTTTGGGTGAGTTTGATGATCCTGAAGTGAAAAAAGCAGTTATAGAGATCGCCCATAGTAAGGACTACCCCATAGATATTCGAAAAAAAGCAATTGATAATCTGGCGGCTTTCAATGATCCATCCGTTGTAAATAGATTACTACCCATGCTGGAGGATAAAGAGAATTACATCTATTACGATAATATTATAGATATGGTCTATGCCTTGGGCGAAGAAAAGAAAAATGCAGAAGCAGTGCGCCGGATGGCATTCAAAGCCCACTTTTCCCGGAGGGAGCATGAATAGATATTTGGCCTGGCTCCTTCTCTTAGGGATTGTATTTGCTGTTAATGTTAAACAAAAAGCAAAAAAGAATTTTACCGTAACTGGAGTTGTACAAAACAGTGCTGGAAAAGGTATCAAAAAGGTAAAACTCACTATCATTAATGAAGAAGGAAAAGAGATTGAAGATGGTAAAAGTAAAGGTGACGGAGAATTTAAATTCAAAAAGATCCGGGCTGGCTCATATACCCTCAGGGGTGAACACAAAAAAGAAGGAAGCGGTGAAGTTAAATTCACTTTAAAAACAACTGATGTAGATTTGACCCTAAAGATCTCTACGGGTGAAATTGTGGATACACCTTCCCAGTCCGGTTCAGAAATTGAGATGACTGAAGAACCAGTCATGCTTCCGCAACAGAGACCAAAACCAGCAAAACCTAAATTGAAATTTGAAGATTTATTTTTTGAATATGAATCCAACCTCAAAGCGCTAGAGACAGAGATCGATTCATTAAAAAGTGTGGTAAAAGGATATCAGAAAGGCCAAACCATGCCCAACGTCAGCCGAGAGTTATTGGATTTGATCAAAGTACCAGCATTTCAGCACCGGGTAGAACTCCAGAATGGCACAGTTGTTACGGGTGATTTATTAGAAGAATCGGATTCGACCCTGACCCTAAAAACCCAGATCGGTACACTGGTACTGAAGAAGGAAATGGTGGTTCGTATGGATGAGCTTGAAAAACCGGGACCAAAGGTCATTTTCTTAGGAGATCCATTTATTGATTATTACCCTGATCGACAGATTTTTTCAGGTCGGGTCAAAAATGTTGGCGAGATCCGGGCAGATTTTGTAAGGGTGGTTGGGAACCTTTTTGATCAAACTACTTCAAATACTGGTACAGATTCGATCTTTGTAAAGGGCACTCGGATTGCATATGAATCTAGTGTAGTAGCAGACACAGCACTCGAACCAGATCAAACTGCGCCCTACACACTAACAGTCCCCATAACAAAAGGACGGAAAGCTGAATACCATACCATGGATATTCACTGGGAAGAAACAAAATAAAATCAGTCTATAATGTATAAATCCATATTTATTCTATTACACATAACCTTCATCATGGCTCATGATGGAAATAATAATCGTGCAATAGAATTTCCTGATCTTCCAGGCTACAAAACCCTGGTCTGCGATCTCCACATGCATACCGTGTTCTCCGATGGCAGTGTCTGGCCAAATATCCGTGTTATGGAAGCACAAAAAGATGGTATAGATGTTATAGCAATCACGGAGCACATAGAGTACCAGTCTTGGATAAGTGATATCCCCCACCCTGATCGAAACCGTTCATTTGAACTGGCAACAGGATTTGCAAAACATTCTGATTTAATGGTGATAAACGGTTCTGAGATAACCCGGGACATGCCACCAGGACACGCCAACGCTATATTTATCAAGGATGCAAATAAATTAATGGTGGATGATCCAATTGATGCTTACTTAGAAGCCCGGAAGCAGGATGCCTTTATATTCTGGAATCATCCTTATTGGGCGAGCCAGTCTCCTGATGCCAGCGTTCCTCTGGACCAGCTCCATCTGGAAATGATTAAAAATGGTCTTTTAGAAGGGATAGAAATCGTAAATGATACAACCTATTCCAACGAAGCGTTTCAATTAGCCCTGGATCATAACTTGACCATCCTGGGAACATCTGATATTCATAATTTAATTGACTGGCAGTACAGGATACCATCCGGAGGGCATAGACCCGTTACCCTGGTCTTTGCCCGTGAGAAATCTCAACCATCTTTAAAGAGGGCATTAAGAAAGGGTCAAACTGTAGTCTGGTTCAATAAAAAACTACTGGGGAAAAGTGATTTTCTTATTCCATTGATCAATTCCAGCTTAAGCATTCGTTCCGCAAGCTATATTCATAATTCAACAATAGTTCATGTTGTAATAGCCAATAACTCAGATGCACCCTACATCCTCAGAAATCAAAGTGTATATGATTTTTATAATACTACAGATCTGGTTATGGTTCCACCCCATGGCGAAACCATAATTGATGTGAGAACCATAGATAAAAAAAGAAAATTTGAGATGCAGTTCGAAGTGTTAAGTTCTTTAAGTGCGCCAAACACTCACCCTGTTATTAGTATAGTTGTGAAGCCTCAACAATAAGCATATTAAAAAATCTTTTATTTGTTAGCTTATTCCTTCAATCAATTTTTAAAAAACGCTTAGACTACTTTTACTATTCAAAAATCTGTTTAACGTAAAATTATTAATTATATTAAATTATTGACTAATGAAAAACGTAATAACATTATTTTTATGCTCTTGGATATTCTTTTCATCTGTTTTACTAGTTTTCCACGATGGACATAATCATAATCTTGTATACCAACAATTGTCATTACATGATCAGGAATGTAAAATTCATGATCATGGTTCTGAAAACTTCAACTGTATCTACTGCAAGATCAGCAATCAAGAAAATTTTTATACTTATAAAAGTGAAATTATTTTCGAAACTTTTTTCAATGAATCATTTGTTTTTCAAAATCTTAGTCACTTAAAATCGTACCAAAATAAAAGTTTAAAGTCCAGAGCTCCCCCCTCCTTGATTGCATAAACAATTCATTTTTAATAATTATATCAATTACATAATAACTTTCTATGGAGGTTTAAATGAAGGTTTTTTTCATACGCACTATAATTTTATTATTATATTTTTTTTCAATCCAAAACATTTTTGGCCATAAAGATCATTCTAATAAACCAGCAATGCCTGCCATTGGTATTGTCCAAGGCACCATCATTGATTCGGTTACATCTAAGCCTATTGAGTATGCATCTGTCTCGCTTGTTGATCTAGAACACAACGAATTGGTAACAGGAGGCCTCACAGATAAAAATGGTCTATTAAATATTAGAGAAATTCCGTTAGGGAAATATGTTGCAGTTATTGAATTCATCGGATATGAAAAAAAAGAAATAAACCCTATTATTCTTTTCCCTGGAGAAGGTGGTGGGATACGACATGACTTCGGAACAGTGAAGCTAAACGTTTCTGCTGTAAACATGAGTGAAGTTGAGGTATTAGGTGATGAAAGTGTATTTATTCAAACTATTGATAAAAAAATATTTAACGTTGGACGAGAACTATCATCATCTGGAGGAACTGGCTCAGACGTTTTGAGGAAAATCCCTTCAGTGGATGTTGATATTGACGGTGTTGTTTCTATTGCAGGAGACGCAAATGTAACTATCCTCGTTGATGGAAAACGAAGTGGTAGAACTGGCAGTGGTAGGCGTGGAGAAGTGGAAAATATACCAGCTTCTATGATTGAAAAGGTTGAGGTTATCACTAACCCTTCGGCGAAGTATGACCCTGATGGAGTTGGCGGAATCATCAATATTGTATTAAAACGTGGAGCACTGGATGGGTTTAATGGAAATATTTCCGCTATGCAGGGTCAGTATAAGCAACAGAATATAAATGGAAATGTTAACTACCGTACTGACAAATTGAACCTTTTTACTAGTGCAAATTTTCGAACTGGAGATAGGATTGGGGATGGAGTAAGACAATTCCAATATGCTTATTCAAATAGAACTGATTCTTTATTTCAGAATACAAGCCGCACGAGGACTCCAGATAATCTTGGATTTAGAATTGGAGGAGACTACTACCCTACTAAAGCAAGCACTCTTGGGTATACCTTTGATATTGCAGAACATAAAGAACTCACTGAAGAAGAATTCTATTACACTGCCAATACTCTAGACAGAGCATTAGTAGATACAGAATTTCATACTACTGAACACGATGATGGACAACATTTTGACCATGTACTGACATATGAAAACAAATTTGATTCCCAGGAACAATTATTAAAAGCATACATAAGTTTTTCTCATGAGATTGACGATGTACATGAACATGGCGGAAGCGAAGCTGAACATCATTCAGTTAATAGGGAAAATGAAACCAATGCTATGGAACATAATGATAATTGGACATTATCAATCGATTATGAAGATGAGTTAAGAGACAACCTGGCAATTGAAGTTGGTGCAAAAACAACTCTGAGAAATTTTGGTAAAGATCTGGACTACCTAGGGCAAGAATATAAAAATGATTATAATGAAGATATCTATGCAGCATATCTAGTAACAAGATATGATCTGACAGATCGTTTTGGTTTCAAAGTTGGAGCCAGACTAGAGCAAGTTGAGACCAAAGCCACACTTGGAGGTCCAACGGAACATGATTCAACCAATATCATTACAAAGATTTTTGATGATGCCATCGAACAATCACCCTTTGATAATCCGTATTTTAAAGTATATCCTAGCGCTTTCTTACTTTACAAATTGACTGCAAATCAAAACCTACAATTTGGATATTCTAAAAAGGTTAATCGACCAAATAGAAGGACATTGAGCCCTTTCCCTAGAAGCACTCAAGATATAACTAGGCTAAGAAATGGGAACCCATATCTAAGACCAGAATACAGTGATGTAATGGAACTCACATTTTCAAGTAACTCTAGAAAATTAAATCTCAACTTGTCTACATCATATAAGAATACAAGTGATGTAATCATGTGGTGGGACAGAGATTATGTAATATTTGACTCAACAACATATGAGCTTCTTACTGCTGGTAATGCTGAAAATTCTAAAAGTACAAATATAAGCGGAAACATAATGTATAGACCTATGCCACTGGCAAGTATCATGATCTGGGGATATGGCTGGAACTCTGAAACATCTGATAAAGGTGAGTCAGACTTTAATGGGAATTCAAGAGGTATGGGCTTTGGAGGAAGATTGACCTTGAATATTCCAACAGTCGCGAGACTTGAACTATCAGGAAATGGAAGAGGTAAAATGAAGATAACTACAGGCACAATACCAGCTAATTTTCGCGTGAACCTAGCACTTCAAAAATCATTCTTACAAAATCGTCTATCCGTTACTGCTAAGATCAATGACATATTTGATTCTGGAAAATTCATTATTGATACATCTAATGAAGTAACGAATAGTATAACACAAGAGACCTATACCCAATTAATGTATGCAGAACGTCAAAGACAAAAACGTAATGCATCTATTGTATTAAACTATAACTTTGGAAAACAGCAGAAGAAAAAATGGGATAGGAGTAATTTTTCTGGTCGTTCAGGTGGCATGGGAGGTGGTGGAATGGATATGGATTACTAATGGAATCTAGGGAAGACGAATACGCTCAATCATTTCCCTGACTTCAATTGGAGGCTGTGGATTCTTTTTAGCAACCAGATAAGCAACACTAAAATTCACGATAGCTCCAATAGCACCAAATGCATTGGGTTCTATACCCATAAACCAGTTCGGCTCCATATTTCCAAGGAATGCTGTTGACTGGATAAACATAATACCCTTGTGCTGGAATACATATAAAAGAGTTACGCCAATTCCAGCTAGCATTCCCGCAATTGCGCCTTCTTTATTCATTGTCTTAGAAAAAATACCCATCATCAGAGCTGGGAAAATAGATGATGCAGCCAGACCAAAGGCTAACGCAACGGTCCCTGCCGCAAAATCAGGAGGATTAAACCCAAAATAACCCGCAACTGCGATCGAAGCAGCCATAGCAATCCGGCTGGCTTTTAATTCTTCTTTTTCAGAAATCTCTGGATGGAAAACACCTTTTAACAGATCATGAGAAATTGATGATGCAATAGCCAGCAGCAAGCCAGCAGCGGTTGACAGGGCTGCTGCCAGTCCCCCTGCGGCAACCAGTGCGATTACCCAGTTGGGTAAGCCAGCAATCTCTGGATTGGCCAGGACCATAATATCCCGATCTACTTTTACCATTTCATTATTTTCAGTGCCTGTGTACTGAATAAAACCATCTCCATTTTTATCTTCAAATTGTAGCAAGCCTGTTTTTTCCCAATTTTTGAACCAGGAAGGTCGATCTTTATAGGCCAAGTTTTGTTCCTGGTCTGGTTGATCAATGGTGGCCATAAGGTTTAACCTGGCCATGGCAGCTACAGCCGGTGCTGTAGTGTATAATATAGCAATAAATACCAATGCCCACCCCGCGGACGAACGGGCAGCCTTTACTGATGGTACAGTAAAAAACCGCATAATTACATGGGGCAACCCAGCTGTGCCAATCATTAGGGACAAGGTATAGAAAAACATGTTAAATAAACTTAAGCGCGCATTGGTGGTATATTCCTTAAACCCAAGATCCGTAATAATTTGGTCTAATTTATCCAATAAATGTGAACCATCTTCCAGGGTACCACCCAACCCTAGCTGGGGAATTGGGTTTCCTGTAAGCATAAAAGAAATAAAAATAGCAGGTATCGTATAAGCTATGATCATAATGACATACTGTGCAATCTGGGTATAGGTAATGCCCTTCATCCCCCCCATAACAGCATAAATAAAAACAATAGCCATTCCAACCGTAAGCCCCTGATCATAGTCTACTTCCAGAAATCGTGAAAACGCTACCCCGATTCCTTTCATTTGTCCTATCACGTAAGTGACTGAAGCAATGATAAGACACACTACCGCTACAACCCGGGCCGTCTTGGAATAATACCGGTCACTGATAAATTCAGGGACTGTGAATGAACCATGCTTTCTTAGATATGGAGCAAGTAATAATGCTAACAACACATATCCACCAGTCCAGCCCATCAAGAATACCGAACCGCCATAACCAAAAAAAGCAATCAGACCTGCCATGGAAATAAAAGAAGCAGCCGACATCCAATCTGCAGCAGTTGCCATTCCATTAGCAACCGGGTGCACATCTCCACCAGCTACATAGAATTCTTTTGTACTTCCGGCTCGGGCCCAGAAAGCGATACCTATATATACAGCAAACGTAGCACCAACAATAGTAAAGGTGAGAGCCTGGAGTTCCATTTTAGGATTTGATTCCTTTATTCATCAAGTGTTCCATATTTCTGATCAATTTCACCCATTTTAAACGCATAATAAAAAATAAGGATTAAAAAAATATAGATAGAGCCCTGCTGGGCAAACCAGAACCCTAACTTATACCCTCCCAAGTGTATGGTGTTTAAACTATCAACTAAAATTATGCCAAAACCATAGGATACCACAAACCAGATCACCAGGCATTTTATGATAAGAGAAATATTTTCTTTCCAGTAGGTGTTTTGTTCGTTCATATTATATAGGTTTTTCAATCCCATTTATTATTAGGCTTCTGGCAGGTTTCCATTCCCCGAATTAAAAGGCTGCTTTAGTATAGTTTGAAATATATCATAAATAAACCTGATCCTTTCCGTTTCACTATCAATATCAATGAGATTTTTTTTCAATGGGATGGGAAGCTGGAGCCCCTGAAGAAATTCGTATGAGATTTTCTTTTTCAAGTGGGTTTCCAAATCTGAATCTATTTTAAACCTGAGCAATACTTTAAGATAAGAGTCCTGCAATTGTACGAGCAGATCTGGTTCAGATTCCGTTTGTAGTGGCAGGTATTTTACTTGGCCTATAACCGTGTCCCCATCCATTTCTGTTTTAATGAGATCAAATCGTTCAAGACCTTTTACCATAATATCGTATTCACCATTTTGATATTCTTTAAAAACTTTTATGACCTTTACAGTACATCCTTTCGAAAAAACCCCTTTTCCTTCACGGAGTATAATTCCAAATGGAATATCTTTTTCAATAGCATTTTTAACCATGGCCTTATAACGGGGTTCGAAGATGTGCAAGGGTAGATTTTCGTAAGGAAGCAATACCAATTCTAGAGGGAAAAGTGGTATCTTATACATGCTTGTAAGAATTCAATAAAAACATTAATTATCAACTTGGTCAATCTTAAAATAAGTAAGCGCACATAACCCATAATCTTACATCGCTATTTATTTTTCTTTCCAATAGATTTTAAAAATATTTACAAGGGATATAATATTGATCTAGATGTATACACTTCTTAAAAACCCAACATTCTTACTTTTTTTCCTTGGAAATATCATTTCACTTATCGGTTTTGGATTCAACCTTATTGCAATAAGCTGGCTGGTTTTAGAAAAGACTAACTCAGAATTCGCATTGGGTAAAATAATGGCATCCGCCACCGCACCTGGTCTGGTCCTGGCCCTGTTCGCCGGGATCATTATTGATAAAGTAAATCGGAAATGGCTTCTTGTGGTTTTAGATATTTTTAGGATGTTTGTTGTTATTGGATTTCTATTTGCAATAAATTATTATGAATTCCAATTATGGCTGCTTTACCCAGTGGCTATATTGGTGGGCCTTGGTAATTCACTTTTCTGGCCAACTGCACAGGCTTTTGTTCAGGAACTTGTTGATGAAAAAGACTACTTTAATGCAAATAAACTGCTTTCTGCAAGCTATCAGGTTGGCTCAATTTTAGGTGCAGGTGTTGGAGGATTTATTGTTCATTATTACAGCCCTGCCACAGCACTCTGGATCAATGCAGTCACCTATTTTATTTCCGGGATTTTCATTTCCTTGGCTCCATTTAAGCGTGATGAAACAGACCATAAACCTGAAAAATTGTTTAAGGCATTGTCTCGGGGGTTTTCTTTTCTTAGAGGGAAATATGATATTCTAACATTGGGACTAACAACAATATTATCTGACGTTGCAATCTGGGGTGCCCTGTCTGTACTAACAATTACCATCTCAAAAGAAATATTTAATAAAGGCACCTGGGGCTATGGTCTGATGGATGGGCTCTATGGTATAGGTGCCCTAATATCTACAGTTCTGGTTGGACACCTGGTTTTAAAATTGGGACGCAGTCGATCTCTCTTATTATGCTACGGTGTAGCAGGCATCATGTGTTTTATTACCCCTGTAATGCCAACAATATACCTAGCTGCTACTGCCTACTTTTTTATGGGATTAAATAATAATTCTGCACGAATTATTATCCGAACATTGTTTATGGAAAATATTCCTAATCAAATCATGGGCAGGGTACAAACCATCTTTGGTGTCTACACGCGTATGATGGTGATTTCCAGTGCTCTGATCGCAGGATGGATTATCGAAAATCAAAGCATAATTTCCGGAATGTCATTTACAACACTGCATTATGTAGCTGCCCTTCTGGGAACCCTGGCTGTGCTGAATGTATGGAAAAGTCCAAAGAATATCCTTGCTGAAGCGAACTGATTGTGCCTGAACTACCTGAAGTACAAACTGTTGTAGAGCATATCCGCCCTGACCTGTTGGGAGAACAAATTATCGGCATTGATCCCATTTGGCCCAAGGTACTGCACAACTTCATTCCCGAAGACCTGATTAATGAAACTATTGATACCCATATTGAAGATGTCAATCGTCGTGCAAAATTCATTATTATTCAACTCCCTAATCACATTATTGCGGTTCACTTAAGGATGACGGGAAAACTGTATTTTGTAAAAAAAAACGATGTGCCCAACCATGCAAGCGCTGTGGTCAAGATGAAAAGCGGTAAATCACTCATCTTTGATGATGTGCGAAAATTCGGCAGATTTTATCTTTACAATAACCTGGATCCTATTAACTCTTGTCATGGTCCAGAACCCTTGGATGAATCTTTTACCATTGATTTATTTTTAGATATTTTTACCTCCCGCAAAAGAAATATCAAGGCTATGCTATTAGATCAATCTGTGGTAGCCGGGTTAGGGAATATATATGTAGATGAAAGTCTTTGGATGAGCGGTATTCACCCAAGTTCAATTTCGAATGCCATTCCAAAAACAAAATTAGTAAAGTTATACAAGTCTATCCGGACCGTTTTAATAGCTGCTATCGCTGCCAAAGGAACAACCATCATTAATTTTTATGTGAATGAAAAATCTGGAAAATTTGCAGATCAGTTATGTATTTTTGGAAGGGCGGGCAAACCATGCCTGGAATGCGGGAAT
>ENA-UPTF01001872-UPTF01001872.1-marine-metagenome-genome-assembly--contig:-NODE-1872-length-12778-cov-9.830013_pt1 | contig 12778 bp, 10 predicted proteins | sample MGYA00238166_ERZ767019 | MGnify/ENA primary metagenome ERZ767019 (study PRJEB28930, sample SAMN06266391) | marine metagenome | isolation source: Sea water from 250 m depth | place: Atlantic Ocean... | reverse complement strand
GGAGAGACCTGGTTTCAACTTGGTGACCGGGATCTTGCAACTCATGTTGAAAGAACAAATAGACTGAATCAGGATGAAAAGCTCTCCGAGATCACTTCTTTATTCTGCAAGAAATGTGGAATAAAAGCTCAAATTATTCCAGCAACTGATGACCCATTACAGACGCTTGTTGAAACTGAGGAGGGACTTGTAAGTTTTCAGAATTATTTTGTCAGAGAACAGTGTAAGCCAAAAATTATCTCCCTCCAATTTAATGGATCTGAAACTGCCAAGCCTTGTACTGAATTGGAAAAGGTACTGAGCAGTTCAAAGTTGGAAACAGTAATTATATGTCCTTCTAATCCATTTTTGAGTATCGATCCGATACTTTCTGTGAAGGGTATTAAAGAAGGCCTTAAGCAAAACAGAGCAAAAGTCATAGCAGTGAGTCCGATTGTAGGAGGTGATGCAGTTAAAGGACCCACGGCAAAAAATCTAAGGGACCTTGGCTACCCTGTCTCTGCTTTGGCTGTAGCCAAATATTACAGCAGTTTTATTAATGGATTTATATTAGACAAGAGGGATGAGCATGAGGCTTCACTAATTGAATCTCTTGGAATTAAAGTTAGTTTGGAAGATACCATTATGATCGATCTTAAATCTAAAATCAGATTAGCCAAAAGAGTGCTGGATTTTTCTAAATCGCTTTAAACTTTTTCATCTATAATATTACCCTGTGTGGGCAGTTATCCCTGTTAAGAATATCTCCCAAGCCAAGCAAAGGCTGTCTCCTTCCCTCAAAGAGGAAGAAAGAAAACATTTGTTTTCCGCAATGCTGGAGGATGTACTTAGCGTGGTGGTAAAAATACATTTTTTTGAAAAAATCATTTTGGCCACTAATTGCCAGAACGCAATCTCTATAGCAAAAAGTTATGGGGTATCAGTTTTTACAACTGGCCCAGACCGTGGTCTAAATCAAGCAGCCATTGAATCTGCCAATTTTCTCGAGGGAAAGGGTATTAAGGGAATGTTTCTTATTCCTGCAGATATTCCATTAGTGACAGATAAAGAGATATATAGTGTTTTAGAGACTCATCCTCCATCCCCTTCAGTCTCAATTATTCCTTCACAAGACAAGTCCGGATCAAATTGTCTGGTACTTACGCCACCTTACATCATGCCACTGAGGTTTGGGAAGGAAAGTTTTGTTCGGCACAAAGAGATTGCTCAAAAAAGAGGTCTAAAAATTAATTCCAGAGAGCTCACCGGATTTGGACTTGATATAGATACTCCTGAAGACCTTTCTGACTTAATGCTTAATAAAGGTAATACAAGAAGTCAGAAATATCTTCGTCAAACAAGATTTTGGGAGAGAGTAACCTGAATCAAGCTAAGTTATGGGCTTCCTTCCAGCTTGGTCCTCCAGTTTCCTTTACCCAGTAACTTTTAGCCCAGCCTACTCCCTGCCAGCTTCTTAATTTGGTGGGACGAAGCCTGAAAAGCCAACGGGGTTGATTTAAGGTTGGCACCAGATACGTCGGTCCATCTGGACCAAGATAACGAACGGCCATTTTTTCACCAATCCCAACCCATTTACCATCTACTACACTTTCTTCGACCAGTTCAGCTACTCCTTCACAAAGTACTTTTTCCATCGTCTGGTCATCATCAATGACCCAGCTGCAGCGTGGATCATTTTTCAGGTATTCAGCCCATTTCGAGCGTGATCTGGGAATAACCCAGAAACAACCGTTAATGCAGTCACAGCCTGATCCTCTGTCACATTCACTTTTATTTTCCCAATGATGCCAACAGGGGACAACAAAAGGATCACCGTTAGGCTTCAAGCAGGCCAGCCTAAGGGTGTACCCTTTTTCAAGGAATATTCCCATTTCCTCTGCACTCATCTTGCCAACTGGTTTTTGATGTTCTTGATTTTCATATTTTTCAGCCATAAATCACTCCATGTAATGCTTGATTTTAATTTTACTTGATCAAGTCTGTCAGACTAAATCGAAAATTTCTCTATCTTTGGGTAGATAAATTTGAGATCAAGACTTGACATAATTAATTTATAATATACCATGTGGATTTCATTATGGTCGTAATTAATGTTCAAGTCAATGGGAGATATTTATGAAAATTAAATTGAATTTCAAAAAGTTTTTTTCTGTAAGTCTGGCAATATTGCTGGGACCTTTAGCATTTCAACTGTTTGCAGCAGATGCTTTCACCCAACAGGAAATAAAATCATCCCCTTATTTACAAAGTGTTCTAAAACGAAAGGGGCAGAGATATGACACTACCAAATTCCGGAAAGCCGGTCCCTACAGAATAGCAATAGCCGCACAGGGAACCAGTAACTCATGGTCCGCACTATTTGATGAACATGCATATTGGTATACTGAAGAACTTGGGAAAGGGGTCATCAGTGAATTACTGTATGCAGACGCTCAGGCTTCAGCCGACAAACAGGTCCCTCAGGTGGAGGATCTTTTGGCTCAGGAACCCGATGCCCTGATTCTCGTCCCTATGGGAGCTGCTGCTCTTACAGCACCAGTTGAGAGAGCTATGGCACAAGGAGTCCCAGTTGTGTTGTGTGCAAGTGCTGTAGAAACAGATAATTTTGTCACCGAGGTCGGAACCAACCTCTATGCCAGTGGTGCAGGTTTAGCAAAGTATCTTACTGAAAAGCTTAATGGTAAAGGAAGAGTGTTAATGATGACAGGAATTCCAGGAACGAGCACATCTGATGTCATGGAAGCAGGCGGGAAAGCAACTTTTAAAAAATATTCTGGTATTGATCTAGTTGATGAACAACCTGGGAACTGGTCCACCGCTGAGGCAAAACGTATAATGGAAACATGGCTGGTAAAGTATGGTGACAGTATCGATGGTATTTGGTCAGGAGGTGCACAAATGTCTCAAGGTATTGTAAGCGCCTACCTTGACAAAGGTATGAAGATTCCTCCAATCGGTGGTGGAGAGTATGCTACTGGTTTCCTGAAACAAGCTGTAGAAAATGACCTGAAATATGGGGCCTGGCAGTATCCTAATGCGATGGTAGTGTTGTGCATGGATGCTGCAGTAAATATTTTACGAGGTCGACTTGTTCCACGATTCATTGATTTTGTGGATAATATTCCTGGAACTGGGACCTTTACAGATTCTGAAGGAAAGAGATATTACAATAAAAAATGGAGTGACGATGTTTTTGGTCCTATACTCTTTCCAGACAAAAGACTTGAAAAATTAGGTTATCTGAGAAAATAAACAATCACACCTGACACATCTTGTCAGGAATTTCTATCCTTTAAGTATATAACGACTGGCAACTTAAAGAATTGTTAAGTTGCCGGTTGTTCCTACAGTACATTAATGAAACTCACCAGTGACATCCACGTTGTGGGAGGGGGATATTACGGTTTCGATATATCCGGCAGGCTGGACTGTCACGTTTATATCATCAACAGTGGTTCAGAGCTAGCGATCGTTGATCCAGGTTGCGGAATCAACAAAGACTTTGACACAGTCCTGTCAAACATACGTGATGATGGTCTGGATCCTAAGAACATCAGAAAGATTTTTGTAACCCATTATCATTGTGATCATGTCGGCGCTGCAGCTGAAGCCAGGACTATACTGGATGCTGAAATGTGTGCTGCAAAATCTGTGGCGACTCAGATCAGAAATGGTGATGAGAAAGCTGCATCACTGGATGTTGGTAAAGCCGTCGGCTTCTATCCTGAAGATTTTAAATTGAAGCCTTGTGAAGTTGATCTAGAACTTTCAGAGGGTGACATAGCTCAGATAGGCAGCTTGACTATGGAAACCTTTGAAACTCCTGGTCATTGTGAAGGACATTTAAGCTTTCTATTAAGCGGAGGAGAAAGGAAATATCTGTTCGGTGGGGATATGGTATTTTGGGGAGGAAAAATCCTGCTTCAAAACATCCATGACTGTAAAATTGATGTTTATGCTGATTCAATTTTTAAAATAGAGGAATTAGATTTTGATGCCCTGCTTCCAGGCCATTTACAGATTTCTCTTAATAATGGGAAATCACATGTGAGCCAGGCTGCGGATTACTTTCGGAAATTAGGTATTCCTCCCAATATTGTATAAAAATTTTGTCGTTCATGGACCTGAATGTGCCCCCCTAGACCTGTCTTCTTGTTTATACAGAGCAACAGCTGCAACAAAAATAATTCCTTTTACAAGCCCACTAATGAATTGACTTGCTCCAAGAACAACTAATAGGTTGTCAGTGAATGTCAATAGAAGTATCCCTCCAATAACACCGGTAACAGTTCCACGACCCCCGAAAAGGCTTGTACCTCCAATTACTACGGCAATAATAGCATTCAGTTCCAATTCTTTCCCAATCACCGGATCTCCGACCCCCATTCGCATCAGCCAGAGCAAACCTGTTGAAGCAGCAAGTACGCTGCATAGCGAATAGACTCCATAACGTACTTTTTTGATTTGAATTCCCGATAACTCTGCTACTGAAAGGTTCCCCCCTATGGCATAAATATGTTTTCCAAACACTGTCTTTCTTAACAGAAACATTATCAAGAGAGTGATAAATATAAAATAATATACAATGATTGGTACACCCAAAAATTTCTGGCTGTAGAGCATGAGAAAATCCCTGCTTGCCCGACCAATTGGTTTGGTTGTAATGGTTAGGGAAATTCCCTTAAGAATGAAGAGAGACGCAAAAGTTACAACGAAAGGAGAAAGGTTAAGTTCATTGATCAAAAAGGCATGGATTAAACCGACCAGAAGTCCAATTCCAAGAGTCAATAATACGGCAATCCAAACATTGTCTGGATTGCCGTCCATTACGATCGCTGAAACAAGTACACACAGTTTGACCAGGGAACCTATTGAAAGATCAATTCCAGCTGTAAGAATCACTAACATTTCACCCAAAGCAGCAGTACCTAGATACGCTGCCTGTCTAAATACATTTGTTAAATTTCGAAGAGACAGGAAACGTTCGGAATTGAATGTACCAATGAGCATCAAAATCATAATCAATCCATAAACAACAAGAATCAGAGAATGTTTCTGAAAAAATGATCTTTTCATAGGTTTCGATTTAATAATTAATCATAATCAGGTTGCTAATCTATTTTGTCGTTGCATATTCAATAATTTGTTCTTCTGAAGTCTCAGAAGATTGAAGCTCAGCAACTATACTTCCTTCTTTCATAACAAGAATGCGGTCACTCATCCCAAGAATTTCTATGAGTTCTGATGAAATCATTAGAATCGCAATCCCCTCCTTATTCAATTGTCGCATTAGTTGATATATTTCGAATTTTGCGCCAACATCTACACCTCGTGTAGGTTCATCCATGATGATAACTTCTGGTCTGGTTTGAAGCCATTTAGCAAGCACCACCTTTTGCTGATTGCCTCCACTGAGGTATTGAATCTCCTGGTTCCCAGATACCATTGCTATTGAATGTTTTTTCCTTGCTAGCTCAACAATCTCTTTTTCTTTTTTCCAGTTCAAAAATCCCCACAGAGAAATGTTTCGTAAAATGGACATGGAGATATTATTCCTGATTGGCAATTCGATAAAAAGTCCCTGCTGTTTTCTATCTTCTGGAACAAGGGATACTTTTTTCTTAATTGCATCTGATGGATTGTTTAAAAAAATTTGCTTCCCTTTTAGAGATATACTTCCGGAAGCCAGCATATCTGCACCAAAAAGAGCTCGTGCCAATTCAGTTCTTCCGGAACCCACCATTCCTGCCAAACCAACTATTTCCCCTTTACGGATATAAAGACTTACTTGGTTAAGAATGGTATCTGTTGAAATATTCTTTGCCTCGAGAATAATATCCTCTGGCTGATGAGTTGATACTGGAAAAACCTCTTCTAATGAACGTCCGACCATCATCCTAACCAATTGAGATCGGTCAAGTTCTTTAATAGGTTTTGTATCAACAAGTTGACCATCCTTCAGGACACTCACAACATCAGCAATTTTAAAAACCTCTTCAAGACGATGAGAAATGTAAATGACGGACACACCTCCTTTAACTAGGGACTGAATGATTTTGAAAAGTTGTTCCAGCTCCGATCCTGCAAGGATTGCAGAAGGTTCATCCATGACAATCAAATCAGCATTCTTTGATAAAGCTTTGGCAATTTCAATCATTTGCTGATAAGCCACACTTAGGTCACCAACTTCTATGTCCAGATCAATCTTGATTCCTAATTGCTCAAGAAGATCTTGAGCTACTGATCTGAGTCGTACCTGGTCTACCAGACCAAATGCATTTCTCGGCTCTCGGCCTAGGAAAATATTTTCTGCAACAGTCATCTGTAAAACCAAGGCTAATTCCTGATAAATTACACTGATGCCCTGGTTCAATGCTTCTCGAGTTGAAAAGCTTGAATGATTTTTACCTTTAAATATGATCTCGCCGCTATCTGCTTTCAAAGCACCGGAAAGTATCTTGATAAGTGTTGACTTTCCCGCACCGTTTTCTCCAACTAAAGCATGAACAGTCCCTGGACTGCATTTAAATGAAACATCCTGCAATGCACTGACACCACCAAATGACTTTGAGATGTGGTGCATTTCTAAAATGTATTTGGATTCTGTTTGATTCATCAAGTAAATATTTTGTTCTAGAAATAAATCATCTACAGCAAATAATTTTCATATACTAATGGTTTTTTCGAGCCAGACCATATAGTGAAACTGCTGCCAGAATGACAATACCCTTAATTATGAATTGTGTTTCAATTTCCAAACCGATCAATACAACCATCGTGCTCAGGATCTGAATGATCAAAACTCCGGCAATTGTTCCTACTAAGCCGCCCTTTCCTCCAAAAAATGCAGTCCCGCCAACAACCGCAGCTGCAATTGAGTCGAGATCAAAACCAGTAGCAATAAAACGGTCCACGTAGCCAACATATCCAGTCAAAATAACACCGGATATTACCGCAAGCCCACTGGCTAAAACATAAACTGAGATCTTAATTAGATTAACTGGAATTCCGGTAAGTCTTGCTGCTTCAGGATTACTACCTGTAGCATAAATCCTGCGTCCATAGGATGTACCGTTTAAAATAACAATAAACACTATGTTTAGCCCGATCCAGACCATCAATGGAATGGAAATGAACCCCCATGATTGATTTACAATTCCCATGGCTTCAGGAACGAATCCACCAGGCACACCTCTAGTGAAGGCCTGGTGTGCACCTTGAACTAGGAAAAGCATTACCAAGGTAGCCACAAGCGGAGGAACTTTACGCTTAGTGATCAATAATCCATTACCAAGCCCGACTAACATGCCAAATATTAATGCCGTGAGGATTGCGATGGGTATCATTTCGTCCTTGCCGTTACTAACTTCCGCAACAACTATGGAAGTCATTACAATGACTCCACCTACTGACAGGTCTAATCCGGCAACAAGCATCACCATAGTCTGGCCAATCGCAATTATGCCAAGTTGTGCACACTGCCTGAACATAACTGCAAGTGTTTCCTTTTCAAACAAATTTGGTGTAATCAGCGCAGCAACAATCAAAAGTATTACAAGAGCCAGATAGACACCATAGCCTGTGATAAATTCCTGAAATCTAAAACCTTTATTCTCTCGTATTCCTGAAGATGAAGATTCCATATCTGAAATGAAATGTTGCAAAATTTTGTTTGACTAAATTGACTGATCCAAAACAAAAAAGCTCCCACACTTTTTGATGAAGTATATTTTTCCTGTGTGCAACACCTTAATTACCAAGAAATTTAACCCCACCCTCCAGATAGAGAGCTTTATGCAGGATAATAAACAGAATCAATGCTAAAATCAAGTAAAGCTGATTGAATTATTTGAAGTTAGATTTACTGTAAGTACTGGTTATATCTTGTTTGCTCAGCATCGTTGCAGTATCTAATTCATTCAGATCATCGAACCAAAGATTTTTTTATTTTGAATAGTAATATTGTCCCGTTTTATTAAGAATCGTTTAATTTAAATTATAATTTGTTTTAACCATTGATAAATGTTTAATTACATACATCACCTGTACATACTATAGTGTGAAAAAAACATGACTAGGTCTTAACATCTGTAATTAAAATCTCTAGATTAAGCCTTTAATATTGAAGCTCCATTGAACGAAAATTTTTGAAAATATAAATTTTTAAAAAAATATGAATTCAGACAATCATAATGAATTTTTTGAGCGAAGACCAACTTTTGAAGAAGCTTATCTGCTGGCAGGTAGTAAAAATTTAAAATCTCTTACCAAAATAGCATCCAAAATTCGAGATAGGGGTCATGGTAATATTATTTCCTATTCTCGTAAAATCTTTATTCCTTTAACAAAACTTTGTCGAGATGTTTGTCACTACTGCACTTTTTCCAGGGATCCGCTGCAAAATCAACAAAGCTATATGAGACCTGAAGAAGTAATGGAGCTTGTGCATGAAGGTGAAAAATATGGCTGTAAGGAAGCTCTTTTTACACTTGGTGATAAACCTGAACTGCGTTATTCAAAGGCAAGAAAAGATTTAAATCAATTAGGACACCATTCCACCTTATCATATCTTTCCGAAATTGCTGGCAGAGTATTGCAGGAAACATCCTTACTCCCTCATATTAATGCAGGAGTCATGTGTAGAGAAGACTTGAAGAAATTAAGAAAAGTTTCTGTTTCTCAGGGACTTATGCTTGAAAGCGTTTCCCCTAGTTTGCAAAAAAAAGGAGGACCACATCATGGGTCACCAGATAAGGAACCGGACGTTCGTATCAAGACAATAAGGGCTGCCGGAATTGAAAAAATTCCATTCACTTCGGGAATTCTAATTGGCATTGGAGAGACTCGACGAGAAAGAATCAAATCACTTTTGACATTGCGTGATTTACATGACAAATATGGGCACCTTCAGGAAATCATAATCCAGAATTTTAAGGCCAAGCCGGGCACTCCAATGGCAAACAGTCCAGAACCAAGAGTAGAAGAAACAGCCTGGACTGTTGCGGTTGCACGCATTCTCTTCGGTCATAAAATGAACATCCAAACACCCCCCAACTTGAATCCAGGTTCTCTCAAAACCCTTTTGGATTCAGGTATCAATGATTGGGGTGGTATATCACCATTGACCCCAGACCATGTGAATCCAGAAGCCCCATGGCCAGAAATAGCCAGTTTGGCTGAATCTATGGAAAAATACGGAAAAGTTCTAACCGAAAGACTTCCCGTTTTTCCGAAATATGCTCTCAATTCAAGGGATTGGATTGACCTTAAAGCAAGTTCTTATCTCATTAAATCAATGGACCAGCAAGGCTATGCAAGAGAAAATAGTTGGTCTCCAGGTAAATCTTTTGTGCTCCCTACTCAATTTCTATCAAAGTCCGTTCAAAAGAAATTCAGAAAAGAAAGCCTTGTCAGATCTGTTTTGCATGAAATTAAGGATTCTGGAAAAATCCAAGAAGAACAAGTAATCCATTTGTTAAATGCAAGGGGGCTTGAGTTTGAAATGGTTTGCGAAAGAGCAAACGAATTAAGAAAGCAAGTTTCAGGTGATGAAGTGACTTATACCGTAAATCGAAACATTAACTACACAAATGTATGTTATTTCCGATGTGGATTTTGCGCATTTTCTAAAGGCAAGATGTCTGAGAATCTGCGTGGTAAACCTTATGATCTCAGCCTGAACGAGATTGTCTCAAGGACCAGAGAAGCATGGGACCGAGGGGCTACAGAAGTTTGTCTACAGGGAGGTATCCATCCGATTTATACAGGTGAGACTTATCTCCGTATCTGTGAAGCGATTCATGATTCTGTTCCGGGAGTTCATATTCATGCATTTTCTCCACTTGAAGTCAGTCATGGTGCCAAGAGCCTTGGTCTCAGTATTCCAGATTTTCTTATTAAACTTCGTGATTCGGGCCTTGGAACATTGCCTGGAACCGCAGCAGAAATCCTAGATGATGAAATACGGCAAATTATCTGTCCTGACAAGATTTCAACCAAAGAATGGTTATCTATAATGCGGCATGCTCATCAGACTGGTTTCCGTACTACTGCAACCATTATGTTTGGTCATGTCGAAGAGACTTATCATGTGGCCCGTCATTTACTAAGAATACGGGATTTACAGCAAGAAACCCGCGGATTTACAGAATTTGTTCCGCTACCATTTGTTCATATGGAAGCTCCCATTTATCTCAAAGGGAAAGCTCGTAAAGGACCAACATACCGAGAAGCAGTTCTTATTCATGCTGTTTCGCGTATAGTTCTGAATCCGTTAATCAAAAATATACAGACTTCCTGGGTAAAGATGGGGCCTTCCGGAGTTAAAGCCTGTCTGGATGCAGGTGCGAATGATTTAGGTGGGACGTTAATGAATGAAAGTATCACCCGAGCAGCAGGTACAAGCCACGGACAGGAAATGCTTCCCGAAACTATGGAACAACTGATTGTTCAATTAGGAAGAAAACCTAGACAGCGTGATACAGTATATAGAAATGCAAATCCACTCCAGAAATCAAAATCATTTGGTAATAAATTACTAGTAGATTAGTAATCCCCAAAAAAATGATTGGATTTAATTTTTTTTGCTGACTTTATTTACAATGAAAGTGAGGACGTGTTTAATTTGGAACCAGCACGGCCCTGCCAAGTATTTTTCCGTCCCTGAGATCATGTAAGGCCCTGTTAACCTCATTCATTGGATATGTAGAGACTTTGCTGATCAAATCTCCCCTTACTGTAAGGTTTGTAACTTCGACAAGATCTGTGAAGTTTCCTACAAAACTTCCAATAATTCTGATTTCTCTTGCAACAAGTTCAGCAGTTGAAACTCTAACTTCACCTCCTGTACCTATTGCAAGGTAACGGCCTTGATTATTAAGCAAACCAATAGCTTGGTTTGGTATGTCCGATTCTCCAAAGAAATCTAATACAGCTCGAAATCCGTTCCCATTTACAGCTTTGAAGTGATCCAGCTGATCAAGTGATTCATAACATTCAGTGATTCCTAAACTATTGGCAAGGTTTCTAGCTTCCTCGCGAGGATCAACAGCAATAATTTTTCCTGGAGTAAGGCGCAATAACAATTGGATCCCAAGATGACCAACTCCACCAATTCCTATGACAAGAACCCTGTCCTGGGGACGAATGAATCCCATCAGTTTTCTAATCGCTCCATATGCAGTTATTCCTGCATCTCCCAGTGGAGCTAACTCTGTAAGTGATGCCTTCTGATCAACTTTGATTAAAGATCTTTCAGAAAATTTTGTCAGTTCACAAAACCCTCCGTTTACATTAATTCCTGGTGTTTTCCTGTTAAGCGTATGTGAATCTATGCCATACCTTTCCTCGGTGCTAATTCCGGAAGTCAGGAATGGATAACATAGTACTTTGTCACCTTTTATGAATTTGTTAACACCTTCCCCAATACTATATACTTCACCAGCATTTTCATGACCAAGGACAAAAGGAAGCTTCGCAAGCGGAATACCAAGATCTCTCCCTGTGATGATATGTAAATCGGTTCTGCAAACTCCCGCCGCTTTAATTTTTACTATAACTTCTCCTCTACCTGGTTCTTGTGGAGAGTCAATATCCTCATAAACCAGTAGTTCTTTTTTGCGTAGGTCCGAATCGTAATTATGGAGTACAGCTGCTTTCATTTATTTTTAACTTAAATCATCATATACCGTTTTCAGGCTGCCATCCAACCGCCATCAACGAACAATTCTGTTCCCGTGATATAACTGGATTCAGGTCCGGCTAAGAAATGAATTGCTGAAGCAACCTCTGAAGCATTACCCCAACGTCCCATCGGTGTACGAAAAATTATTTCCCGGGACATTTTGTCACCGGCATTTTCAATGGTTTTTTCTTCTCGTAGAACTTTTATAAAGCCTGGACTCACTGTGTTGATCCGAATGTTGTTTGCGGCATACCTTACAGCCGCATTTCTGGTCAAAGCACTGACAGCCCCCTTGCTGGCATGATATGAAGCAGACTTACCAAAACCTCCAGATGCACCAAAAATACTGGAAACATTGACTATAGAGCCCGACTTTTGTTCCTTCATAGATGGAAGAACAGACTTAATTCCGAGCCATATTGATTTTGAATTAACGGATAACATTGTTTCCCAACCCTTTTCATCCTCCTCTTCAAAATCTGGAAGTGTACCTATTCCAGCATTATTGACTAAGATGTCTATCTTTCCAAATCTATTTAATACTTGACCAACAACTTCCTTCCATGATTTTTCTTCGGTAACATCATGAACCAGAAATTCATTCTTGAAATCTGAATCTGATTCTTCAAAGGTATCATTTCTATCCTGATCAGGTTGTATATCTGTTTCTATGACGGTGATTCCTTCTCTTTTAAATCGTGAAGATGTTGCCTTTCCTATTCCTCTGATAGCACCAGTTACAATTGCAATCTTACTTTCAACTTCATTCATTTCATTTAATTTCGACTTTTAACCCCGATTTTTCTGCATCAATCGCTGCTTCGCAGATTTCCTGAACATGTAGTGCGTCAGCCAGAGAGTCCACTCCCGCATTAGGTTCTCCTCTCACAGTCTGAACAAAATCCCATAGCTCTTCCCTTAATGCCCCCATTGTCCGACCGTCAATTTCAGGCCAGAAACCAAGATCAGGAAAATAACTAGCTGATTCGTCATTGATAGTCAGTGAGGGTTCATATGTTTTAAGAAATGAGGAACCTTTGGTTCCAAGAACTTCAATCCAAGCGTCTACAACTCCATTACCGGTCTGCTTATCCT
>ENA-UPTF01001868-UPTF01001868.1-marine-metagenome-genome-assembly--contig:-NODE-1868-length-12820-cov-8.554108_pt1 | contig 12820 bp, 10 predicted proteins | sample MGYA00238166_ERZ767019 | MGnify/ENA primary metagenome ERZ767019 (study PRJEB28930, sample SAMN06266391) | marine metagenome | isolation source: Sea water from 250 m depth | place: Atlantic Ocean... | reverse complement strand
CCGCGCATTTCCGCAAAAAGATGCCCGGAACGTTTGATAGTTTCAGGGTAAGTCACCCAGTATGTATTAAATCCAAGCTGATCGAGTTCGGCCTGAAATACTTTTCCAACAGTTTTATTTCCTTCAATATTGAGCGTTCCACTATTGATATTCACAACTTTTTCAAGTAACGCTATCGCTTCTTCTGTATGTTTTTCAACATATAATTGTATTTTCTTTTCATGTTTATTTAATCCACCTGAAAAAGCCAGGGAAACAAAAAGTAATCCCGGTAATATTATTCTGGTATTGATATTCATTTTGTATCCTTTATCACTAGATATTTCTTCATAATAATTTATTATTCTCAGTTTTGATAAACATAACCTTCTTCAAATCATTCACCCGACAAACAAAAAAACCTGCTACTTGGCTGGGCTTGGTGCCTTTAAAGTTCCTTTATTTTTCAATCCGTATCCAACCAAAGTAATGGTTTACCCCTCTTATGATGAGACCGAATAATATAACAAAAAATATCCAGGAAGGCACTAAAGTGAATACGTCTGGAAGAATAAAACCCAGGAGAATAGTTAAACCATAAAAAAACAATATTGGTAATACAGCTTCTTGTTTTTTAATAAAATTTTCCTCGTTGAAACTCAAGCCTCTATTCTCTGCCTTTGCTCTTGCAGATTTGATATTGAGAGCCATGAACTTGTCATATAGTTTTTTCATGTTGGTGTCCTTACTAAGATACATTTACAAAGTACAAAGAAATGTCTATAAACAAAAACCCTGTCTGTTCTACGCATACTGTGCTACCAAGTATCGTTAAAATAAAAAATAAGAATATTTCAACTAAAGGGGGGATAACGCGATCCTAATTATTAATGGTAAACAGTACAAACCCTATTTGGTTTTATCATTTATTGATTAAAAAACACTTATATTCAACTGGGGTGAAGGAACAGAGAAAAGCCAAAATTCAACAACTTTTAGATAATAAATACTTTAAAAGCATGCTTATCATTTTTGGCACACTTTTCTTATTTGTGTTTATTGATTCCGTGATTTATGGGATTTCTTATGATGAACTAACAACCACTGGTTCTGCAATATTGACTGTTTTTATACTCTACCATATTTCCAATCTTTTTAAAACAAAGTAACTAATCATCATTCTAGAAACAAAAAGCCCCGCTACTGGGCAGGGCTTTTGCTTTTAAAATAGATTGATTAACTAATATTAATTCTTAATTGTTTTCTAGGTGTTTTTTCCAATATAAATAATCTGGATTTTTTATTTGGTCATCAAATCTAATTTGAAATCCATCATCAGGAGTTTTAGTAGCATTTGGATTATCTATAAACTCCGGTGCATTTGGATTATACTTTGGTACAAATCCAAGATTTTGACCTTTTTCATTCCAAGTATATGAATGCTGCATATAAGGATAATTTACCAAATCAAAATTTGATAGAACGGTACCAATAAGATTAAAAGCTAATTCATCTTTTTTCTTAATGTCCTTGCTTACATGCAGGGCTTTCCGGTTTATTCTTTTTTCCACAAAACTTAAATCCATATTTTCTGGGTCTCCACCCGTTGCCGCAGTTTTAGCCATTTCTTTAGCGGTTTCTTTCATCATCTTAAATCCAGACTTAAAACCTAATTTTCCAACGGGTTCTTCAGGAGGGATCACCTCAAGACCACTAGTGGTTACTAATAATTCTTTATTATCCTCATCACTTACAACAAATGTTCGCGAAGGTGAATGATAAACATCTTTTCCCCATTCGGTATCCAGTACTTGTTTAATAGAATACAATACATTGCTTTTCTTTGATGATTTTCTAATTTGACCATCAAAAAACGGATATCTTTGATCATCATTTATAGTGAATTCATATAGAACCTTATCAACACTAAAACTGCAACTAAGCTCAGAGTTATATCCTAACTTTTCAACCTTATCTAGAGCCCTCCACCACTTAAGGTGGGTATGGACCATGCTCCCCAAAATTGCCTCGAAATCTATCTGCTCATCCCTAGTATCTAAAAAATATTTTGACTGACATTTACACTCGGTCTGCACTTTATTTTTGATCTTGACTTCATATGAAAATTCTTGATAGGCAGTTTTTATTACGGGACGGCTTATATGTTTTAATTTATCTTGAAGAGACGTAGAAACGCTACCATCTGAATTCAATGATTCCTGTACCGATCTTTCAGATGGTAAGCCACTTTCTTCTTCAAAATAAGCAGTTCCAACCTTCCCTTCTTTCATTGTTGATCCTTCTGCAACTAGGATCTTATTGCCATCCGCTTGTTCCTCAAGCTTTATAGATTGGCCAGTTGCAATCATACCCGTTTTCACATCCTTTAACTTTTCCTTAGGAGCCTTTTGTTCTTCGCTAGTCCAATACATCGCTCCAAGTAAGCCTCCAAAGTCTTTTAAGACTGGACCAATTATCTCAAATTGATCCAGAGAGTATGAAATAGGTTCAACATAAGAATTAATTTCTGTAGCTACATTTTTTTTTCTAATATTTGCTGTTTTTTTCAAAGGGTCTACATACATTGTTTTCGCAAGCCCTTTCAATGAAATTTTTGCTTCTTCTTCTTCTTCTTTTACGATTTCTAAAAGCTCTGATTTCTTTTTGAATTTCTTGGAAACATTAACAGGCATTGGATACTTTTTCTTTTTTAGAAAACTAGCCCTTTTTTCCTCCAGTAACCTTTTTTCTTCTGCTGCCTTTTTTGCAGCTTCTCTTCCTTCTTTCGATAGAGGATTAAATTGTGCCACTAATAAACCTGAAAAGGAAAATAAAATTAAGGTTATTATAAATCTATATTTTGCTTTCATCATGAACTCCTTATTGAATTAATATTATTAGAAGAGGCTCCACTGTTCCTATAAAAGAAATAACGCCTCTTCAAGCGGCGTCAATCTAAGCATCGCAACAACAAATAATCCATAAACTACAGACAACGCTAGGGAACTTTTATTTTTATGAAATATTGATGCAGCAATAGTATTTAGTTATTATCTGAAAAGCATATCATTCACCAATTATTTTAACCAACACTCGCTTATCTCTCCTCCCATCAAATTCACCATAAAAGATTCGTTCCCATGTCCCAAAATGAAGATTTCCATCGGTTACAGCCACCACCACCTCTCTGCCCATAATCTGCCGTTTATGATGAGCATCTCCATTGTCTTCTCCGGTTCTGTTATGATGATATTTTTCCGGGCTTGGATCAAAAGGCGCAATTTCTTCTAACCAGCGCTTGTAATCTTCATGTAGCCCCGATTCATCATCATTGATGAATACGGATGCTGTAATATGCATGGCATTGACCAAACATAACCCATCCCGGATTCCGCTTTCATTGACAGCAGTTTTTACATCAGATGTAATATTGATAAATCCCATTCGTTCGGGAATATTAAACCATAGTTCTTTATGAAATGTCTTCATCACTTCTCCTTTTTCATTTAAACATTGAAAGTACGTAACGCCAGTCCTAAATGTCTAGATACAAAAAACCCCGCTTCTTTGCGGGGCTCTTGATAAATTGATTTGTTATCAAATACGTTAAGATTTTCCTTCTTTCAACGTTCCTTTTAGAATTTCTTTATCATCATTTTTTGTTACTTTATAAATTGTTCTATTTTGATCATTATGATACGTTCTCATTTTTTTAATATGTTCTAATTCTGAATGTTTTGTACAATGTTTTGTAATTGACTTTTTATTTTTTAGATAAAATATTTCTTTATAATCCGTATCACTATAATGATGCAATTTGAAATTAGTGCTTACTAAATGTCCACCACTGATCAAAAGTGTTATACTAAATAGAGTTTCTAAAATCATACTTAACATGTTTAACTCCTAAGATTAGTCGAATTTACAAAAAATAACATAACAATGTGTGCCTTTACAGCCCCCTAATGCCCCTTAATTCTTTATGGGTGGCTTTAATATTTTCCAAACGCCAATAGTTAAAACAGGGATAACAAATATAATCCAGTAAGCCCAAGTCAATCCACCGTACCCCTTGGCAATCAATCCTACAAGGCCGACTGCATTGGCAATAAATATTGAAACAATCAAAAGTATTATTCCGATAGCAGATCTCCATTGGTTGGATAATGCCGTATAGACAGATGCTATTCTTTCATTAAACCCATGGATTACACCAACCCCAGTTTCAATAAAAGTTCCAAAGAGAACAATCTGAAAAATGAGTTTAAACCAGTCCCAACCAATTTTGTCTAATACAGCATTTACAGGAACAGGTGCATTTAATACATTTGGATATTGGCTCAGCATGGTAAAAAACATAAATACAGCCGGAATCATACCAATGGCGCCAGCTACCAGCCCAGATATGATTGCTTCTTTGCGAGTATTAATATGACGGACACAAAATAGAATGCCGGGGACTAGACCTATATTATAAGCTGCATATTTAATACCGCCCATTGTCCAACTAATATCAGATGGTTGCTGATTAAAACTGGATCCAATGGCATCTCCATAAAGTAAATACACGACCAAAAACATTATGGCAAAAACACCATATAAAATAATGGACCAAAAGGACAGTAATTTTTCAATCAATGGAGTCCCAAAGAAAACAATCACGCCTACCAAGGTCATCATAAGGATAATACCCATCAAATTTGAAATACCAAACATTTCATGGATGATTTCCCCGGAGGCCGATCCCATAACGGATACAACCAATATTAATCCAACCAGATAGAGTACTTCATAACTAATCCAGGCTTTGCCTAATAACCCCTGGATGAAAGACCGATATTCATAATTTCTTTCTTTCCGAGCTAATTCAAAACAAATGGCAAGTACAATACTCCATATAATTGTGGCAACACCCATATTAACTAAACCCGCCACAGGGCCAGCAGTCAGAAAGAATTCAACCAATTCTCGGCCAGTACCATATCCGCCTCCAATTATCAAGGACTGAAAAATAAAGCCGGGGAGTAAATATTTTTGAAAAAAGGGGTTATTCAATTGAATATTTCATTCAAATTATCAACAATAATACCACATCCATCCATCAAAGGATCGATACAGGGAAAGCCTGTTTCAGTTTGTAAGTTATCAAGATATTCCTGGCGCTTATCTTTATGTAAACCTGAAGTATTGATACTAATTCCTACACAAGAAATGTCAGGATTGGTACGCTGTCCAAGCTGGTTGTGGATATCTATACATTCCCCGATAGATGGGATGGGATAATGTTCCCAACCAGACATCACTTTACGTGTAGCATCATGGCAAACCACAAAAGCATCCGGTTGTGATCCGTGAAGCAAACCAAGACTTACTCCGGAATACCCCGGATGAAATACAGTCCCCTGCCCTTCAATCACATCCCAATGATCTTCCGTATTATCAGGGGAAAGCATTTCTGCTGCGCCAGATATAAAATCTGCTTTTATGGCATCAATGGGGATGCCTGCGCCTACTATTATAATGCCTGTCTGTCCGGTTGCCCGAAAGGTAGAGTTCATACCCGCTTCCCGCATGGATTTATCCAATGCTAGGGCTGTATATTTCTTGCCGACTGCACAGTCTGTTCCAACCGTTAAAAGGCGCTTACCTAAACGTTTCATACCTGTACCCACCGGCAGATTTTTTGGCGGTACGCGGATGTCAATTAATCGCGAATCAGATTGACTTGCAGCTTCAACAACTTTTGGATTGTCTTTTAGCTTCAGATGCAGACCATTTACAATATCAAGCCCTTGATAGACCGCATCCATAATGACGTTCCACCAATTATCCGGAATGATGCCTCCTATCGGTGCCACACCAATAATTAAACTACGCACACCCTGGGATACAGCCTCATCTACTGTCATATCGGGAACACCCATATCCACTTGACAATCAGGAAAACGTAATTGACCCGCAACTAAATCCGGTATCCATTGGACGATTCCCTGTCCCGTTTTTGCATAGGCTGAGTCTTCCACATCACCAATTAATATTAAATAGGGTGCCTTTAATTTCAATTAATTGATTTCTTCCAATCGATATGCATGGCTGGATATTTTCCCTTTAAATTTATTTATAAAAAATTAATGGATTAGAATAAATGAGTCAGGATTTGATGTGGTACGTCAGTCTTCTATATCAGCATCATCACGTTTTATATAACCCTCTGGAGTCATATGATATATATTTTGCTGGATATTAAACTGACAGACATATCCTTCAACTTGAGTATACTTAATAGGATTATCGCTTCGTCCAGTAAATTCTTTTAGCCACGTTCTTAATCGAGATACATTCTTCTGATTGACATTCACTTTATGTACTCGTCTTCTCATGGCTGTTGTAATCTGACCTCGAGCTATAGCAAACTTCATAAGAGTGTTATGAACTTCACTATATTTACCATCTTTAGTTCTCAATCCAGTTCTATCCGAGGCTATAATTATTTCCATTCTATCATCATGAGTGAATTCAATATGATTTGGATCAGTAAATAAGAATGATATGTCCTTCCATTTAGTAGTTGGACAAGCACCATCCATTTTAATCCCTTTATCATTTAAAATTGCTGCCACCGCATCATCGCTAATATCTATGTTATCATGGAAAGTGCGATCTAAAATATCAGCACAGTAGTTTTTCAAAACGTCTAAACCATAATACGGTTCAAAATTTGCTGCTGACTTCGGTAAATCATTTAATTTTAATGTAAGATAATCTGTCATTGGATATGTTGGTTTCTGGCTTTCACAAAGAATTTTAAACTGGTTTTGATGTTGGATATACTTACTTATAGATATCCAAATAGCACGTTCATATTTGAGAATATCATTAGCTGTATCTATACCAATAAGTGTAGTTGTATTTATATTCTGCTCTTTTAACCGCTTAATTAACTTATCTCTTTGCTTAATCCAATATGTAACTAACTGTTCTAATATATGCGGTGAGTGATGTCCCTTAAATACAAATTCAAGTTTTAAGGCTTCATTAATTGGTGTGTGCATAGAATCTTCTTCAGTAACATTTAATTTAGGCTTATCAATGTCTTGAATTGCCCTGTACCAATCTGTACCAGTATAATCATCCAACACTGGCATCCTGTCAAGGTTATCAAGCACGAATACCATATCTTTATCTATGTTTTTCTTACTCATTTGGCCTTAATAGATAGTCAATGATACGCATGGATATAATGGTAACTCAACTCTAATAGTAATTTTGAAAAAATGACAAGGATCCTCGTTATTAGAGTTAAACATATAGGTGCGTATACATACTAATCCAGACCTACAACTGAGAGTGGTGGAATTACTTCATCTATTTTAACAGCACCATCTTCTTAGTGCTAATGTATTCCCCAGCCTGTATCTGATTTCTAAGTATAAATTGGTGGCATTTCATTAGATTATGGGACGGTAACCGTTAAACCTCTCACTTCTAAATAATCCGTAATATCCACCTCATTTCCGTTATCATCAATAAAATGAAGCTCTTCAGGTACAATTGTAAATGTACTCGTTCCTGAAGAAAGCCCAGTTACTTCAAACGCAGCTAATTGACCGGTGCCATTTACCATGGCATCACCATGAATTGCACTGATCGAAAGATGTATTTTATCATCCACTATTTGAAACAGTGAAATTGCATTAGTCCCAAAATAAGATCCCTGCACAAAACTTAAAGTGTCTACCTCAACAACACTTGCATTGTAACTTATCTGCATTTCGACGCCAAAAACGGAAATTCCCAGATCAGTTATTTCCAGTGATATTGATGTTGATCCGCCAATTGTTATTGAAGAAGAACTGGATGACAATAACAAAACTGGAGAAATTACTGTAGTATCTACCGTAATCACTTGCGGGTCAGAAATGTCACTGCCATGAGTTGTTGTAGTTGTCAACGTAACGGAAAAAAACCCGACATCAGTGAAAGTATGAACTGGATTCTCCGCTGTTGTTGTACCTCCATCACCGAAATCCCACAAGTACTCAACATTACTACCTGTACCAGGATCCGATTTATTAGTAAATGTCACTATCAACGGAACATAACCTTCTGTAGGTTCAGCTTCGAATGCGGCAATAGGGCTATCGATTGATTCATCCTCATTATCAAAAAGCCCACAGTTGGTTAATATTACACCAAAGAACAAAATGAATATTGTGTTTATCTTTAACACCTTTCCATTCTTTCCTTGAATTTTATCATTTCAAAAGCACCATCTTCCTGGCCTGCATGAATTTCCCAGCATTTATCCGGTAGATGTAGACTCCCGCACTTACGGGCTTGCCAAAACTATTGGTAGAATTCCATTGTATTGACCTATAGCCGGCTTCCAAGGTGGCGTTGACAAGCTGAGTTACTTCTCTACCAAGCATATCATAAATGACAATATTTACGTGACTCTGTTCTGGAAGATCGTATCTGATTGTAGTGATGGGGTTGAAAGGGTTGGGATAATTCTGATAAAGAGAGAATTTATCAGGCATGTTTACCATGCCTAATATTCTTTCCAAAAGTGATCTCATCTTCCGTACCGGCTCACCATCTCCGCTTAATGCCTGGTATAATTGTTCAAGTGCAGGCTTATGAAAGGTAACCAATGTACTGTCACTTGGATCAATCACAAAATTGTTCGAACCGTCCCCATGGCTCTTTCCCCAGTTAAGTGCGATCCCGAATAAATCACTTTCATCAATAATACCGTCTCCGTTGGCATCGGCATATGTGGCAGAAGAATTCAATACCCAAAGAGAGTCAAAAGGAGACGGTAACCAGCCATAACCAGCCGTACAACGTTGTGGGCCGGTTTTGTAAAAATAAGTCGCTAAAGGCAGAATATCAAATTCATTCACGACTCCATTGTTGTCCGTATCACCAGGGTAAACTGATGGTAGTACAGTATAAATGCATTCCTGAAAAGAAAGGCTAGGCCAAACATTCATTCGGGGGGCATAGTTATTAGCCCTTTGCTCATATTCTTTTTCTTTACTGTAAAAAGATACGTTATCTGTAGAATCCAAAACGCCCAAAGCAAAAGAGTGATTTCTACAAGCTGAATTAATATTATCAGTTAAATCGAAGGATACCTGGGTTTCCGGCTCAAGAGCATACAGCGTATCTAACGGTGTTAATAAACTATGATCAATAATGCCTATGTTGTTTTCATCAGTCAATCTTTCGCCCCAGTCCGAATCAAATGCGTAAAGAATGATTCCGCCATCTTCAGCCAGTGAAACATTTTCCGGGACTAAGTTTAAATGAATGGTACATCTGTAATTGAGAGAGGTCGGAATATCAAAACGTAAAAAAGCCATATTATTTTTCTTCACTTTCAGAGCGGGTTCTCCGCGCCATTCATCAATATGAATAAATGGTATTAGGGCACTATCTACAGCCACTGTATCTATTGATCGATCATTCGTGGGATACATTTTATCAGCAACCGTAAAAGACCAGTCGCCTCCACTAATGCCGTCCACTGTAACGGACCAGGTATAGGTCCCGCCCGGTTGAAACGTTTGAAAAAGCACATTATTTGGATACCGAAAAGTCTCAGCTCTGTTTACGCCGGGCCCGCTTAAAGTAACTGTAGCCGTTGTGCCGGTATAATCCTTTTTATAGGGGTAATTCCAGACCACACTGTAATCTATGGGGACATCTACTGCATTATCATTGGGTATGGGAACACTGGGATAAGGATACCTGTATCCCGGGATCCAGTATACGGAATCGCCATATTCGTAGGCGCCAATGTCGGGTGCAGCGCCTACAAACCTGCGGTTCTGTCCAGGATACGTAGGCGGGTGATTAAAATCCGCACCAACTGGATTGTATACACCCAGCCATGGTTGATCCGGCCGTTCATCCAGCCAAAGGCCATGACTTGGGGCATTATCACGACTATCCAAACCATCATTTATTCCTGGAACTATCACGCCAGCATCAATCAAATTAGATCCTTTCCTGGGGCGAAAATCATAACTCTGTCTTTGGTCATCCCACGGAACTTCACCAAACTCCTCTAAAAGAGTTTCTTCAGATTCAGCATGCCAGCCATACCAGGGGTTTGCCAGTTCAATTTGCGGTGCAGGAAAATAAGAACACCAATTATCCACACAACGCCTTAAAAATCGACCATACCAGATGCCCGAGGTTGCAAATGTTTCATAATTCGAAATGTCTTCAATAAGGGAATCAGCTTCCGTCAGGCCTTCTGTGGGCTTGCAGTCGGGTGAGCTACAATCCAATGAGCTTTCTGCAATACTGTTAAGGATTCTTGAGTTAACGTTGCCAGGTTCAGTAGCCCCTGCCCTGTCCGGGCCACAATATTTACCCCATCCAAGAGAGATATCGTTCCTCCTATTATCGTATGTGGTAACATGGTACACTTCATGATAGTCACCTTTCAGTTTCATGCCGCGACTAGCACCTATAGCAACAACATGATGCACATCCCCTTCAGTGCCGCCGCAGGCACTATTAAACCGCATACCATTCAGACCCGGCATATTTATAATCCATGAATAACGCGTCGTGCCATATTCAACAGTCGCTCCATTTCTTTGAATGCCGCTGCCATCTATGCCATCATATAGATTCTCAAAGCGGCTATACTCTACCAAACCACCCCTTCCAGGCCAGAGACCGGCATTGGTGCTATTCTCTATTGTAAGATAACGATAGTATGCGGGGCCTGCATGGTCTCCACCTACATAGTTAGCAGAACCATGAAACCAATCATTATACCTGACTAAAACATTTTCTACTGTAGATTGATGTCCAACACCCCAAAAGGGAGATCGACCATTGCTATATTCGAAGATACAATTTCTGATGGTCATATGATCACTATAACCATTACTACTGCCAGAGCCTATACTGGACTCTCCGCCAAAGAACGCACCAAATGAAAATCTGCAATCTTCCATGGTCCTATAATTGCAATTACTGAAAATTTGTGCGCCGGCAAAAAAATGGATATTTCTGAATTCAAGATTATCCGAGTCTAAAAAATTCATATTTATTACCCTTACCCTTACCCGGACATTTGGGGATGAAAAGTTGAAATTTCCACCGGGGTAGAGGTATAAAGTACTTGTGCTAGCATCAAATGACCACTCTTCCACTGTATCTAAATTTGCATATTCACCAGGTAAATAATATTCAATGCCATTAGGGTAGGCCGGGGAGTCTAAATACGGCCATGCATCGGAACTATCTGGGTTGTATAAGAAAGGATTTTTCCCAATATTTTCCCATATAGTATTCGGCTCAGGGTTCCTTGGGTTACCGGTGGTAGGGTCGGTAGGATTTTTTATATTAAAGGGGAGAGCAGGGATCATATACCGGTCATTTACAAACACACTGTAAAGGGTATCAACCGGCCTCATGATCTGTTTTGAAATGGCATCCATATCCAGAACCGCTTTCCATATACCATTTTCATGATACTCCCACTCTGCATTAATGGGTACAGTACCATCGATCCTCACATCTTCACCGGGATATCCTTCAAAAGTAATTGTTGGAGCGGGTACTGAACCAGTAGGCCAATCAAAACCATTAAACCTATATTTGTTGAAAAGCTCATTATATCTTCCTCCCTTGATATAAATACGGTCCCCGGTCTGTGCATCATCCATCGCACTGCGGATAGTGGGATACGGACAATTGGTGCTCCCATCGGGTCCATCAGGACAATCGTCAGAATAATATTCTTGTAAAATCTCATTATTATCAAAGTCATTGTGGACGTCCCCAGGAAAAATCCCGATAGGATCGACAGTTCCACTTTTATCAATTAACTTCCAATCTTCATTGAGATCCATTGTAAAATATGATACCAGCCCGTCTCTGTCATCTAAACTTAAAGTATCATTCATTGCTGCCTGAATCTGTTCTTGAGTCCTGGTTACATTCCACATTCGGACCTCATCCATTTTACCGCGGAAGGATGAGCCCAGTATTTTTACCGGTACTGCTACTGGAGTCTCTCCTGCATGATTGTCACTTTGCACCAGTTCACCATTTACATATAATTTTAAATTTTCACCATCAAACGTAACGGCTATATGTTGCCAAATTTCTTCTTGTATGTCTGTTCCTTCAACTATTTCACGTGCTCCCTGAGTGCCCACCCCAAATCCAAATCCATATCTTATCTGATTGCCATAATGAATCGATATTGATGGTGGCCTTTGCGAGCTATTACCGCCGATACCCGGGAAGCCATTACCCATGATTTCACGATGATGGGCTGTAGCGCCATCTGGGACATATGCGTCCATATAGACTAATGCTTCCTGAGTATAATTGATCCAGTCTGTGGGTGCATTATCAGGCGGTTCATCTTCTCCATTCCATAAATGGACCTCATCGGTACCTGTCACACTGTGGCTAGGGTCGTCACCAAATCCATCAAACAAAAGGTAGTTATCCGTCCCATATTGCGAAAGCGCACTTTGATCAACAATTAGATCTACACCATTTGCAATTGAGACAATCAGTAATAATGGTAATAAGATTAATGTCTTTTTCATTGGATTATTTATTTGAAGAGCAATATTACACCCCACGAGTCCTAATTGTCTATAAACAAAAAACCCGTCAATAGACGGGTTTTCATTGTAGCAGGGGCTGGATTTGAACCAGCGACCTCCGGGTTATGAGCCTCTTTGATCTTCTTCTATTTAATTAACCAGTGCGACGATGAAATGACGAAAAGCTCTTAAAAAGAGATAAGTTTACTTCAACAGCACCATTTTCTTAGTCTGCATATATTCCCCAG
>ENA-UPTF01001867-UPTF01001867.1-marine-metagenome-genome-assembly--contig:-NODE-1867-length-12822-cov-3.338800_pt1 | contig 12822 bp, 10 predicted proteins | sample MGYA00238166_ERZ767019 | MGnify/ENA primary metagenome ERZ767019 (study PRJEB28930, sample SAMN06266391) | marine metagenome | isolation source: Sea water from 250 m depth | place: Atlantic Ocean... | reverse complement strand
TGATGCCATCCCGAGGAATGCTGGGGGCAAAGTTCTGAAAACGATGTTGAGAAAACTTGACTGATGACAGAAGGAAAAATCATTGTAGATTATTATTTTGATTATTGTTGTCCTTGGACCTACTTGAGTTTTAAACGACTGATCCAAACCACCACAAGAACTGCTTCAGTGATTAACTGGAAACCCATACTAATTGCAGATATTGAAAAAGAAATTAGCCAAAAAAACGAATCTCGAACTCTTCACCCATCTGAAATTAAATACAAGAAAAAAGATCTACAGGATTGGGCTAATTATTGTGGTCTAAAAATAATAGCTAGGACCAATGTCCCTAAAGAGACTTCAACAAAAGCCCTGTGTGGAGCATTTTTTGCTGTTGAAGCAAATAAAATAGCTGAATACAGTGCCTTGGTTTTTGATGCATATTTTGCTGACCTCAAGGATATTGCAAACAATGATATCCTGATAGAAATTGCAACCAAAATTGAACTGGATCTGAATGGTTTCCAATCTGCAATTGATTCGGTGCAAAATATAGATCAACTCAAAGAAAATACTTCTGAATTGCTTGAAAAGGGAGGATTCGGGTCTCCAACCATGTTTGTTGGAGACGACATGTATTTCGGTAATGATAGAATGCCGCTTGTTGAATTTTCCATTGGTGGAGCAAGTGGAAAGATTTTGGTACTGCCAGGTCAACATGGCACATAAGGGAATGAATATGGTAGATTATTAGGCATGAGCAGATCAGCAAAAACAACTCGAAGAAATTTTTTGCTTGGTGGTGCATCAGCCATCGGTCTATCTTTAAACTATTCACAATCAACTGTCGCGAATCTCAACGCCAGCAAACCGTATCGATCATGGGAGGATCTGGCAAGAAAGAAATGGACTTGGGACAGTATTGCCCACTCAACTCATGGAACCAATTGCACAGGTCAGTGTGCTTTCAATGTTTACGTTAAAGATGGTGTGGTCTGGCGGGAAGAACAACAAGGTGAATACGGTGCTTCCAGTGATGCTCCAGATTACGGTCCTAGGGGCTGTCAAAAAGGATTGCGTCACTCAAAGTATATGTATGGCAAACAAAGGATTTTATACCCTTTAAAACGCATTGGTGAGAGAGGCCAAGGTCAATGGGAAAGGATTTCTTGGGACCAAGCCATGTTGGAGGTTGCTGACAAATTTTTGGATTACAACATTGAATACGGACCGGAATCTGTGACCTGTGGATTGGGTACACAAATGGTTATGAAACGGGCATCTTATGCCAGCCTTCTCCGCTTTGCCAATCTCAGTGGGGTTCAGATGCCAGAAGCGTTTGCGGGTGTTGGGGATCTTTTTTCTGGCGCCCATATAACTTTTGGTCATGTCACTTTAGGCAATACAATGGCGGAGATCTACAAATCGAAGTGTTGTTTAATTTGGTTTTGTAACCCAGCGGTCACCCGGATACCAGATGCTCATTTTTTCTGGGAAGCAAAATACAATGGCACTGAAGTCATTTCAATCTCCCCTGATTTTAATGCAAGCGCCATGCATGCAAGCAAATGGCTGAACCCGAAACCTGGTAGCGATATCGCATTGGCAATGGCGATGGTGCACACCATTTTAGAGGACAGAAGCTTTGATGCCGAATACATCAAAGAGCAATCCGACTTGCCTTTTTTAGTCAGGTCAGACAATCTCAAATATCTCAGGGAGACTGATTTTGCCATCCCCGAGGCAAGAGATAATCTGTTTTATGTCTGGGATGAAGCCTCCAATACACTAGTGGAAGCACCAGGAACAGGAACGCCACCGGCACCCCCTGGAACTCCTGAACACCTCATCCAAATGCCCTCAATTGAACTGGGAGCAGTTAACCCTGCAATTGAAGGCGAATGGATTATTGAGACCAAGGAAGGACCTATAAAGGTTACAACGGTCTTTGAGTTGACTAAAAAACGCGCAGCTCAACATACTCCTGAAATGGCACAAGAGATAACAGGCATTCACGCAGATATCATTCGTCAAGTAGCAAGAAAATTTGCAAGCGCAAAACCGAGTATGATTTATGCAGGTTATCGAGCTTCAAAATATCTGCATGGCGATCTATTGCAAAGAGCCTTGTTTTTGCTTTTATCTATTACTGGCAATACAGGAAAAGAAGGCGGTGGACTAACGATTACCAACCTTGCCAAGGATGACGCTGTATTCCCATTTGCCTTATCAAATCCAGCTGCTGCCTTTAGAGTTGCAACGCTCTCTCGCTGGGATTACGTACATGCCAATATGAAAGAACATAATGCAGATGCTTTTGGAGAAGAATTGGCAGATGAAATGGATAAATACTTCCAAGAATCCGTGGAAAAGGGCTGGTTTCCTGATTATTCCAAAGTACCGTGGAAAATGGGCATGTTCTCAGGAACCAATGCAGCAAGCTGGCGCTCATCTGGAAAACGTTGGCGGGAAACCGCTTTCGGTAAACTGGAAACCATTGTCACATTTGCGACGGATTGGGGAACAACAGCCATGTATTCTGATTATGTACTCCCAATTGCACATCACTATGAACGACATGATTTTCACTTGGAGCCAAGAACGCCCTATATGCAAGTTATTGATAAAGCAGTAGAGCCATTGGGGGAATCTGTTGATGACTGGACAGCTTATAAAAAATTGGCAGAAGCCATCAGCCAGAGAGCAAAAGAACGTGATGTCCAGCCCATTCCTGACAATGTCATTGGTGTTCCCATTACAAGAGACTACAAGAACTTCCTTGACGACTACACCAGCAAGGGGTCAATTAAATCAGTAAAGGATGTGATCCAATTCTTGCTGGACAATTCCAGTGGAATTCAAAGTGTATCTTTTGATGAATTAGCAGAAAAAGGTTTTCTCAGAAACAAGGGATCAGAAACAACTGTGCACAGCAAAGAATCACCCTATTATTCAGATATTTGGGAAAGCGTTAACAAAAAAATAGGGTACAAGACACTCACGCATAGGCAACAGTTTTATATCGATCATGAATGGTTCTTTGAATTTGATGAAGTCTTGCCTAAACACAAGGATGCATTGGTGAATGAAGGTTATCCGATGAAAATGATCATGGGACATGCAAGGCATGGAATCCATAGCATGTGGAGAGATGACAGCTTTCTATTGAGCTTACAAAGGGGTGAACCTGATATTTACGTTAATCCTAAAGATGCAAAAAAGAAAGGAGTTGAAGATGGAGATTTGATTGAAATTTTCAACAAAACAGGTTCTTTTATTTGCCAAGCCCATCTAACCTCTGGTGTCGGACAAAACATGCTTTACATGTATCATGGCTGGGATCCCATGATGTTCAAAAACAGACAGAATTTTGGTGCGGTTGTCCAAACAGGAGGATTGATCAAACCAACTTCAATAGCTGGGGGTTATGGTCACCTAGGCTGGAAGCCTTTTGCTTATGAGCCAAACCATACTTTCCACGATTACACCTGCGATTTTGAGAAATATCAAGGAGCTTAATTGCTAAAAAATATCTTCCCTGGGCACTGGTTTTAGCAATAAAAAAATCAGCGCTGCAAAAATGATCGGAATGATCCCCACATAGGTATAACCAATGTTCCAACCAAAGCTGGTGGCTGCATAGGTTATCGCCAGTGGTCCCAAACCAAACCCTAAATTGATTGCCAATGTGCCTGAAAAACTCGCCGCTGTTGCTCTGAGTTCTGCTGGAAAATTCTCAGCAATAAAGGTAGCCATAACTGCATAGGCGCCATAGAAAAATAAAGTCATCAAACCATAGACCACTAAGACTTGGGTCCAACTCTCAGCCCACCATATTAAAAAGATGAAAGCGATACTACCTAAGAGCGCCCAGAGAATAATTGTGTTTCTACGAATCAGAAAAAACTCGCCAACAATTGCAGCCGCTATATAACCAAATGCACCAATGCCATAGGAATAGCCAACAATTTTGATCGCATCAACTATATCCCAACCTCTTTCTTGGGTGAAATACAGCACCAACATCAAAGTACTTCCATATGCAAATGCATATAAAAACTGGCCTGAAAATAATAACAATGATTTTCTTCTCCACTCTTTGGTGAACAAGATCATAGTGCTAGGGCTTGGTTGATCGTCCGTCTTTTTATTTTGAGCTGCCAGCCATGCTTTTGACTCTGGTAGATATTTGTGAATGATCCATCCATAAGGCAAAAACAGAAGAGCCAAAAGAAAAGTGTAACGCCAGTTAATTCCAAGCTGATCAATCATGAAGGCAACCAAGATGGAGGCAAAAAACCAACCTAGAGGAAAACCAATTTGTAAGATCCCCGTAAACAAACCCCTAAACCTAGGAGGTGAAGATTCAGTTACTGTTGTTAATGTAATAGGAGACTGTGCACCTGCAGCGGCAAAGCCTAAAGTCCTGGCAATCAGGACTGCTATAGTATTCGGCGCAATTGCCAGATAAGCAACAAAAACTGGGGTTAAAAACGTTGAAAGCAATAAAGATTTCTTTCTTCCAATACGATCCGTGAGAACGCCTATTTGGGTGCAGATTAATCCTGAGATAAAAAAGGTTAATGCGACGTACCATCCCACGTCGGTCAGTGTCCAACCAAATTCATTTTGAAACTTTTCACTAACAAGAATGAAAATTGAATGGTCAAGATTTGCAAAAGTTACGCCAATCAAACAAATAAAGAATACTTTGTAGGACAACACAGGTATCTCTGATATAGAAACAATAGGGGTGGTTTCTTGCTCTGAGTTTGTCTGTAACTGATTCATAGGTTCCTCAATTAGATTTGTATGTTGATACTCTAGTAATATATGTTTTAGTAATAATAAGTAGACAATATTAACAGCACAAAAAAAATTAGTGCTGTAAATTAAAGCAAGAGGAAGAGATATGGTACTTCAATACAGCGCAGTTGGGATCCAGAATGAATCGCACATGGCAACAGACATCAGCGACTACTGGAAAGACTTAGAGCGCTTGGAAACCAGCATAGGCTATGCCGTTTGGAATTGCAGCCTGGATCTTCCGGTACGATTGGTGGCTATTTCCGAAGGCGGCATTGGCGGTTGGTGTTTGGGAGGGGGCGATGAACATCTGAGAATTTGCCGGGATGTTGTTCCCGAAATACCCGGCAAGGAAACTGAATTCCTAGGCGAGATATGCAAACAATTTAACATCTACCTGATTGCTCAGATGGTTGCCAAAGCCCCTGAAATCATGGAAGACCGGATCTTCAACATTGCTTTTATCATCGACCCCAATGGCGAAGTAATCCATAAACACATCAAGACATCCTTTTATCAAAGAGAAACCAATACAGCACCGAGTGATATCTGGAATCTGTATTTGGAAAAATATGGAGATGATCCTGAAACATTGCTTAATATTCTTTATCCCGTTGCCAAGACAGACATTGGCAATATTGGCACCCTGATTTGTGCTGAGGGAAGTTATCCAGAGGCAGCAAGGGGGCTTGCTTTGAATGGCGCAGAAATTATCTGGCGAACCCAATATCCTGAGCCTTGGATGGGCAATCAGATGAATGAGGTGCAGAACCGAGCACACGCTGTTTTTAACACCTGTTATGTTATTGCCCCGAATATCGGTGGCATCTATATGCCAGGAGGGGAAGATTTTAAAATGAGCAATGGCAGAAGTCAGATCATTGATTACAGAGGCGGCATCATGTCTGAATACCTTGGCGGGGGTGAGGCCTTGGTCAGCGGCATTATCAATGTGGATGGATTGCGTGATTTTAGAGTCCGTGGTCAGTGGCAAAACTTGGTCAAAGATATGCGGGTTGAAGAATACAAATTGATCTACGATGCAATGATGGCCAAGGGTGGTATCTACCCACGGAACCTGTGTATTGAAGAACCGCCACTGACTGAAGATGGACAACTTGAACTGGTTAAACATCAAGTGAACAAAATGGTAGCTATGGGTATTTACACTGCGCCGCCCGACTGGGAGCCCTATGAAGTGAGCGAGGAAGTTCGAGAACGTATTAAAAAGGCAAATGCGATAAGCTGATACTCAATGGACGGATATCAGATATTTTTTCGATTGTTAAACCCTATAACCAGGGCGATTGCCAGATCTCCCCTACATGGCCTGGTCAGTGATAATGTTGTTGTATTAATCTTTCCAGGGATAAAATCTGGCAGAATTTATTCCATTCCAGTGAGCTACCTTGAAACTTCAGAAAAAGAATTGGTCTGTGTGACCGACAGACCCTATATCTGGTGGAGAAACCTAATTAACAATAAGAATATTCAGATTCTCCTGAGAGGCAAATTACTCAATGCTGAAGTGGAGATTGAATCCGAAAACGATGACCTGATAGCAGAAAATTTAACGGCAATGTGTCTCCACAGTAAAATTGATGCGTATTTTGCAAACGTGGGGTTCAAAAATGACATCCCAATCGAGGAAGACATTATTGCAGCAGCAATAAATATGACCTTGATTAAACTATCAATTAACTAAAAATTTGATTTTTCAACCCTCATTGTCTATCTGCTGTGTTGCACGTCTTCGCTCTTCCCTTAAAATCCTTTGACTTCTCTCTGCGAGAGCTTCTTCTTCTGCAATGGTACGGCAAACTCTTCTCGGCAGTCTAGTTCCTGATACCTTTATATTCCGGCAAACTACTTTGTTTTTATCTTCTTCAACAATGGCTTTCTTTTCATTATTTTCTAAATCAATATTTTTCCCAGATTCAGGAATTGAAGCACATCCTGAAACAAGAAAAAATGTGAAAATAATTAGTAACTTTTTTTTCATCTATATACAGTCCTTTTTTTTGGTAACTATCTTTATGAACAACAGGTTTTACTTTTTTCTTGCAGTGTAGATCCCAGAATCAATAAGCTTTTTGATTGTTTCTTTGAACACTGCTCCAGCATCTTCATGTTTCATTGGAGGTAAATTCTTTGGCCAAATCTCTTGATCGTAGAGCTTCTTGAAAATCTCAGTTTTTAAGTAAGGTATCCAGTTTTGAAATCTCGCGTTTTCCCTGTAATGTCGCAATGCGTCAATGTTGATTTCTGAGGCTATATAAGTATCTCCAACAATATCATTTTTAGCTAACACGGTACCTTTGTAGTCGATTATTGACGATCTTCCTCCAAGAGCGCCATCAATGGTCGTCGGTGCATCTCCTTCAGCTCCTGGCATTATAAGCGATCCGGTATTGGGTGCAATCATGTAAGCGGTATTATCAATGGCTCTGGATCTGTTTTGAACTTCAAAAATCTCTCTGGAGACCCAAGGTTCTGGCAAAGAAGCTCGATAGAGTATTTCGGCACCATTCAGAGCAAATGCCCTGAATGACTCTGGAAAACAACCCTCAACACCAACCGTGCCAGCTATATTGCCTATTTTTGTTTTTGCAACAGGGAAAAAGGACTCTAGGGAATCGCCATGTTGTTCAATCCATTGATCGTAAACGTCGTGCGGGGTTGTGGAATGCTCAACAAAAACCACAATATTCTTATGGTGCTTATAAATTACTTCACCCTTGTCATCAATGATGAAAACAGTGTTGAAAAATCGATCGGGATAGTCGGCTAATTTTTCTTTCAGCTGACCAATAATAAATGTATTCTTTTTCTTTGCGTAGTCGCCTAAAAATTCTGTTTCCCAGCCGGGGATTTCTGCGGCCATTGTTGCTGCGTAGTCCGCCTGATCCATGTCCATAATTTCATCGACAAACCCTTGAATGGCGCCCTCGCCCAATGCAATCAATCTAACCGGGAGTTCAAGTGAGCACATGTGTGTGACCATATCAATCATATTGCCGATATGAATCAGATTTTTCTCAACTTCAGACCTTGTTGCCACATGCTTGATTTTTGTTTGCAAACCAACAGCTAGATACGGGTCAATCATCATTCACTCCTATTGCTCTAATCAAGATAATCCTTTAAGTCGATATCATCAATCCCTGGAACTATGGGTTTAGTCAAATCATCAACATAATCCATATCTTTGGTGGCATCAATACCAACACGAACAGAGGTCTTGTCCGGTAATGCTGAGCGGTCGATTTCCCAAGTAACAAAATCAGGAAATAAGTGAATTTTCTCAGCCCGCCCTATTCTGGTCCAGGTGGCCCATTCAACATCATCCATATTATTAGTATCGACATCTTCGTCAACGACAATGACCCGTTTTGCTATCCATGAAAGATCAAAGAAACCCATACTGGTATTAAATGCTTCATTGATGACTTGCTCAGGTTGATCATCGGATTCCTTTGCAATGGATATAACCACGTGCATGAGTGGCCCAATCCTTGTATCCAAATGTATCGTAATTTCTTTGACGCAAGCTATGTTTTCCTTGATTTTAGCCTCAACTGTTTTTTGCAATCCATAAGTAGTCAAATAACCCAAGTTGTTGTGTTCTCGAGCCCTACCAGCCATGAGCGTATAAAACATTGCATCTCTTCTTTGGGTGATAGCAGTCACTTCTGACAAGGGTGCTGTCTCAGTGCCATATTGAGCACCAAATTCTCCTAGGGTATTTGAAACCATTTCATTCAAATCAACTACTGTCTCTAGGACCATTTCAGCATCTGCAGGCACAAGCAGATCACTGTGTTCGCAACGAACCATTTGCATGCTCTCACCAGCAATACTTCCCGCTACTTCGAGCTCTGAAACATCATCAGGTGATTTGGATGCTGCTGCCATCAGTAACCATGGTGGTACACCGAGAACCATTGCGATTGACATTTTCTTATCATTCTCCCTGTGCCAATCGTAACTTTTCCTTAAATCACTCAGACCACTTGCATTGATAAGTACATGTTTTTCATCAACAATAAGAACCCTGTAAAAACCTACATTTAAATGCCCTTCAGGTTTTCTAAAAATACCGACAGCAGCGGTAATAAAAGGACCGCTATCCAATTCAAAAAAAGTTGGAACGGGCAATTTATTAAGATCAATCTGGTCACCTTTTAAGACAACATCCTTAACAGGACCTGTATCTACTTCTATAGTTGGTGTTGGATTTTGTATTGCTGCAACAACTTTTTGACCAGCATCATCAAGGGTAAAATCCTGGCTACTGTCCTCATTGAAAATCAAACCGATGCGACTCATTGAGGTAAACAAGCCACCAACAGCTGGCATTTCTGCATTTTTGATGTTCTCAAAAATGAATGCTTTGTCTTCGGCTTCTAATTTTTTCATGATGGCAGACATTTCAAATTTAGGGTCCACCTCACGCTTAATTCTCACAAGATCTCCTGAGCTCTCAAGAAGATCAATAATCTGTCTAAAATCTCTTCTCATATTTATCTAAAGTATCTATAAAACTCTTCAATTTCAGAGCATTTAGCTTACATGAGGCTTTATGAATAATCTAATAGGATCGCCAGCCGATAAATCAATGAATCTCATTGTTTGCAAATAACCAATCTCCTGATAACCTTTATCTGATAGTTAACTTGAAAGACTTGGAGACATTATGAAAACAAAGGCCGCGCTTGCTGTTGAAGCAGCACAACCATTAGTAATAGAGGAGCTTGACTTGGATGGCCCTAAAGAGGGGGAAGTCTTGGTTGAAGTTAAGGCGACAGGTGTTTGCCATACAGATGCATTCACTTTATCTGGAGATGATCCAGAAGGTATTTTTCCAGCAGTCTTAGGCCATGAAGGTGCTGGCGTAGTTGTAGAAACTGGTCCAGGTGTAAAATCTGTAGCAGCTGGAGATCACGTAATCCTGCTTTACACTCCGGAGTGCAGAGAATGTGAATTTTGTTTGAACCCAAAAACCAATTTATGTCAATCCATCAGAGAGACACAAGGACAAGGACTCATGCCAGATGGAACATCGCGATTTTCCCTCAATGGCGAGCCGGTCTATCACTACATGGGTTGTTCGGCTTTTTCTAACTATACAGTCTTACCAGAAATTGCTGTGGCTAAAATTAGGAAAGATGCACCTTTTGATAAAGTCTGTTACATCGGCTGTGGAGTGACCACAGGCATAGGCGCGGTAGTATTTGATGCTCAAGTTGAAGCCGGTTCAAATGTGGTGATTTTCGGTCTTGGAGGAATAGGCTTGAATGTGATTCAGGGCGCAAAAATGATAGGTGCCAATAAAATTATAGGCATAGATATTAATGAGAAGAAAGTGGAATTAGCAAATCAATTTGGTATGACTGATTTTCTCAATCCCAAAACTGAACCCAACATCGTTGAAGCAATCATTGATTTAACGGATGGTGGTGCTGATTATTCATTCGAATGCATCGGCAATGTTGAGACGATGCGACAAGCGTTAGAATGCTGCCATAAAGGTTGGGGACAATCGATGATTATAGGAGTTGCAGGGGCAGGACAAGAAATATCTACAAGACCTTTTCAGCTTGTTACAGGAAGAGTTTGGCGGGGCACTGCTTTTGGTGGAGCCAGAGGTCGGACAGACGTACCAAAAATTGTTGAATGGTACATGGAAGGCAAAATAAATATCGATGATTTAATTACTCACACTATGGGCCTAGACGAGATAAATAAAGCCTTTCATCTCATGCATGAGGGTGAATCAATTAGATCTGTTGTGGTCTATTAGAATAATTAAATTATCCAAGCAGCTTCATACTTCGAAGATTATCAAGAATAATTTCCGAAGATTCTTCAACGCTGGCCTTTGATGTGTCAATGATAATTTCTGGATTTACTGGTTCTTCATATGGGTCGCTAATACCTGTAAATTCTAGAATTTTTCCAGCACGTGCTCGTTTGTATAAACCTTTGACATCCCTCTCTTCACAAACACTTAAAGGGGTTGATACGTGAATTTCAACAAACGAACCTACTTCATCTATCATATTTCTCACTATTCTTCTGGTATTTGAATACGGCGCAATAGGAGCACAGATAGCCACACCTCCATGTTTGGTTATTTCACTTGCAACATAACCAATTCGCTTAACATGAATGTCACGATCTTCTTTAGAAAAACCAAGCTCACTTGATAGATGTTGTCTTACAACATCGCCATCCAAAAGAGTAATGGGTCGATCCTCCATTTCCATGAGTTTGTACATCAGAGCATTTGCTAAAGTAGATTTTCCTGCTCCTGATAATCCTGTAAAAAAAACAGTTAATCCCTGGTTTTGCAACGTTGGATAACGTCTTCTTAATTCATGAATAACCTCAGGAAATGAATACCAATTAGGTATTTCTGTTCTTTCTTTAAGTAACTTTTTGAATTTAGTACCTGAAAGCCTTTCTATTTGTTCATTTTCTTTAATTTTATCCAAAGGTAAATACGTTTTTTTGTTCTTGGCAAAAACCATCTCCTGAAATGGAACCATCTTTATCTCTAGCTCTTCTTGGTATTGACTAATTAATTCTTGTGCATCATAGGGTTGATAATATAGTTTGCCTTCTGCATCCAAGCCTGGTCCTGCATGATCTCTTCCAACAATGATATGGTTACAACCATAGTTTTTTCTAATAATCGCATGCCACAAAGCCTCTTTTGGGCCTGCCATTCTCATCGCTAGATTAATGAGGCTTAATTCCACACTGTTTTTTGGATAATGCTTTATTATGTGCTGATAACATTTAACTCTCGTAAAATGATCAATGTCGCCAGGCTTAGATATCCCAATAACCGGATGTATCAACAACTTAGCATTGTGTTCCTCCATTGCCAACCTAGTCAGCTCAAAGTGAGCTCTGTGCATTGGGTTCCTGGTCTGAAATGCTATAACATCATTCCAGTTATTTAGCTGAAAAAGATCTCGAACTTCTTGGGGTGTTTTTCTAAGGTGGGTAAAGTCAAAATATTTGTTTGAGTCTATAGGCATTAACTTACCTGAAATATAGTTATTGTTTGTGTGATTAAACAAATAATTAACACCAGGATGATTTGGATCAATGGTTTCAAATACTGAGTATGCTTCGTCTTGTTTATTAGGCGACCATAACTCTTGAGTCTTGAGAATAGCTAGAAGAAATCCCTCAGAATTTCTTAAAGATATGTATTCGTTTTTGTCTAAAACTTTTAAAAAATAATCTTATCGTCTATTGAGTTCATAAGGTTAATAATTGAATTCAAAGATTCAGAATCTAGTATATTTTCTGATCGATTTAATTTAAATGTCATTGATCCATACCCCATCATTGATAGAATGGCCCCATATGAGAATCTATCTAAATCATGTTTAAAGTATTCTATAGTATTAGATACAATATGTGCTGACCCATTAGTTACATCCCATGTATAAGTTGATATCCCAAAAGTTTGTATTTTATTAGTTTGTTCAATAAAAGGAATAATATTAATTTTTTTATTATCCATTGTTAGGTAGTACAAACTCAATTTATTTTGTTTAAACCCTGAGAAAATCAATTCATCCTGGAATCTAAGTCGTCTTAACGGTTTATTAAATATATCTAATTTAATTTTACCAAGAAGTTTATAGTGATTATCCCATATTACCCCAAATTTTATCTTTTTATCTTTTGTCTCTTTAATATTAATAATCAGATCTGAATGAGTTTCATTTACAGGCACTAAATCATAGTGTATATAGTCAAAATAACCTGTATTATATGCGTTCTTAATTTCATCATTAAATAATTTAATGTTGAATTCTTGTTCTATTTTTAAAGTAAAAAGTCTAATAATATCTTTTTCAGGGATTTTTTTATTTCCAACTACATTGATTTGATTAATGATAATTGGCTTATTCTTTTTAGCATCTTCTAGAATGTTTTTAGCTTCGTAAGCAAGGCTCGGCGCCGGGCCTTGGGGCGCCAAAGGAGAATCAGAGCATTTCACTAATGGGC
>ENA-UPTF01001866-UPTF01001866.1-marine-metagenome-genome-assembly--contig:-NODE-1866-length-12824-cov-2.778850_pt1 | contig 12824 bp, 11 predicted proteins | sample MGYA00238166_ERZ767019 | MGnify/ENA primary metagenome ERZ767019 (study PRJEB28930, sample SAMN06266391) | marine metagenome | isolation source: Sea water from 250 m depth | place: Atlantic Ocean... | reverse complement strand
GGGGCTTTTTCCAGGACTTTTTCGAGCGTGGATAGCGCGAGCTTTTCGTCACCCTCGCGCTGACGGTTTAGTGTGGCGATCGCGAGGTTCACATGGGCGTCGAGCCAAGAGGGAGCTGACTCGACCACGGATGAAAACGTCGCATGGGCATCGTCGTACTCATAGCGTCCCATTTGAGCGACACCATGGTCGTTCAGTTCGGCGTCGTACTGTGAGTACGCCTCGGGTTGCCCGCAAGCGGTGGCAATGCTAATTAGACTACTTGCCAGTAGAAAGCGAACGGTCTTTCCCTTAGTCACCATTCACCGGAGCCGTTCTTTCGCGGAGGCAATGCGTCGGTTATTGGCGTCGATTGAAAGATCTCGGTTGCCGGCCTCCAAATAATTGCGCGACAGGTACGAATGGATGTCGCTTCGGAGATGGGCGCGCATATCGTGGCCTTGTCGACGCTGCCTTTCGGCCCGTAACGTGTCGATGTTGATCGGTGCGACGACAACTTTTTCACCTGGTCCAGGATCTGCTTGAGCAAGAATACGGCCGTCGAAGTCCACCACCATGCTACCGCCAGGCCAACTAAAGGGCGGGTAATGAGAGAGGCTTGCGCCCTGGTTGGCTGCGACCACGTAGGTCGTGTTTTCCAGCGCTCTCGTTCGGTTGATCGAAGTCCACCAATCCATCGGTTGGGCGGTGCCCCACGGGTCCATGTAGGCCGACACACGAACGATAACTTCGGCGCCGTTGAAGGCGATTTGTCGAATTGTTTCTGGGAACAGCCAGTCGTAGCAGATGGCCACACCGATACGGCCAATGTCGGTTTGGGCAACAGGGAAGGGTTCTTCGTTGTAGCCTGGGATGTCGTGCGGCGACGCATGGACTTCCCACGGGATCCAGGGGTTGACCTTTCGGTATTTTGAAACCACCCCTTTCGGACCGACCAATACGGTCGTGTTGAAAAGGTGTTCGGGGTAATTGGGATCCTGTTCGATGAAACTGCCGGTCTGGATCCAGCAACCGTATTCTTTCGCGAGACGTGAGTACGTCTCGGTGTGTTCGTTCGGTACTTCCACTGCGAGTTTCTCTCGTAGCTCGTCAACGGTGTTATAGATTGGGGCGGCGTGTGCAAATTCTGGGAAAGCAAGTAAACGTACGTCGAAAAATGGTTCATAACCGGTAATCGTGTGTTTTACGAGCTCGGCCATTCGTTCGGTCCGGGAGGCGATTTCGTCACGGCTGATGGCGGCTGCAAAATCGGTTTGACAGGCGGCGGCGTAATAGAGGTCCACGGGTCGATCCGGCTTAGGTGACTTAATGGTTATGTAGTCGAGCTGGTCGAAAAGTGCAAGCGCACGGGCAACGAACGCCGCCGAAAATATAGACTGTGGGCCATGGGCTGAAGTATGGGAGTTGGGTCTTTTGCGTTCATAATCGGCGCAACGGATAAGCGCCATCGACTTGGTGTTGCCGCGTGTCGGTTGAGGCAATGCGACAGAGTTTTCGAACGCAGCTAACGGCATATGTATTTGTGAAGTTGAAGACCTTTACCCGGTCCGGCTGCGCGCTCTTATGTGTGGGATCACCGTTGATGCATGCGGTTGATCTGGAAGGGTTGTCGCAACCGTTGGCGGAAACGCTTGGTGCGGCCACCGACAAGCTCGAAAGAGATTTGAAAACGTTGGTGACCTCAGAAGAACGGTCCGCTGCCCGAGGCGAAGTCGCGATGCTGTTTCATGCGCAGTTTCTTTTGGACGCAGCTGAAATCGAATACACCCGAGCGATTGAGGAAGTATCGCTAGCTCAGTGGCATTACTTGCGAGGTATTGTCCGAATGGATCAAGGTCGTGTGCTCGATGCGATCGGGGACTTCAGCGAAGTCGTTCGGCAAGAGCCGAAGGATCATCTAGCTTTATATCGGTTGGGGACTGCATTGGCCGTTACGGGTAATCACCAGGGCGCGAGGGCCGCGTTGCTGCGGGCTGAGCTACAAGCCCCCGAGAGTCCTGCCGTGTTAGCCGCGCTTGCCGACACCTCGATTGCAGCGAAAAATTGGGTGCTCGCCAAGGAGTATCTCGAACGATCGTGGGCCGCTGAGTCGTCGGGCCAGGTTGCGTACAAACTTGGGCTTGTATGGCGGCGACTAGGCAATCTTCGAGCATCGGAAGAATGGATTCAAAGACGAAGTTCAGCGGCGCCTACGATCGATGATCCGGTCTTACTTGAAGTAGCGGATCGCAGCATCAGTCCAAGTTTTTTTGTTAGGGCTGCGAAGTGGGCGTGGGAGCGTGGGGACGTCGATGAGGCGTTGCAGGCCTACCGCTTCGCGTCGAATTTGGCACCGAATGACGTCGGTATTGGACTCGGTTTTGCAGGTATGTTGGAGGGCTTGGGTCAGGTGGGCGAGGCAATCGAGGAAGTGCGCCGGCTTGTTCGTGAGAATCCTGACGAGGGTTCGGCGTGGAGACGACTCGCGATGCTGCTTCATCCAACCGACGTTATAGCGGCCCTGGATGCCGCGCGGACGGCGCAGGGAATCGATAACGATGACATTTCCGGCGCGTTGTTGGCCGCGGTAGCGATGAAAGCTCGGTCGTATGCGCTAGCGGTTTCGACGTACGAAGAGCTAACCGCGAGGAACGGCGACAATCCCTACTACTTCTATTGGTTGGCCATGGCTCGGCTGGCGGATCGGCATTGCTCGCTCGCCCTCGAGAGTCTTGCCGAGGCGATCCGTATAAGGCCAAGCTGGGGTGAAGCCCACGTGGTCCAGATCCGGGCCCTCGCGCTGTGTGGAGATTTGGCAGTACGCGAGCAAGCACGAGATAAAGCCGTGGCCTTATTGCGGCAACGATCGGATACGGATATGCGTTTAACACTAGCTTTCGCCGAGATGAGTCTGGGCAACCTTGGCGGGGCCGAAAAACTAATCGAGCTAGAGCGACTGCATCCGGATGCCGCCATGTTAGCAGATGCATTAGGACGGAAGAGGTTGCCAACGTTGCCCTTCGCCGCCGAATCTCCGTGGTGGCAACCCGAAGAAATTAGGTATTCACTGGCTGAAAACACCGCACGAAAGGAAAGATCAAAATGAGGAAAACGACGTTTCTCTTTGTCCTGTTGCTATGTATTTCGAATACAACGCATGGCGCGAGAGGCACGTTCAAGGAAACGGTTCTGGGCGAAGAAAAGGTTGCCAAGGCCGCCAAGGGGATTGAGGTGAAAACCAAGGTAACTCTTCCGCAGCAGGGGGTTACGGGCCTCTGTGATGCGAGTCTTTCAATTTCGTATACCCAGATGAACGATAGGGTGAGGATCGTTAGGAGCGTGGTGAACGAAGATTGCCCCTCGTCTGATGGCATCTATACGTTGCGTATTCGGACGCTTGGCGATGATGGCGAAGCCCGCACTCGGACTTTCGAAGAGAGCTGGGTGCTCGAGGATCAAAAGAAGGACAGAACGGAGAAGTATTACAGCATGGACGGTGATACGCGTTTAATTTGGGCGAAAGTTAAAACCTCGAGGAAAACGAGGTGCGTTTGTCGAATACCACCGTCAACGACCAGCGAATCAAAACGCGAAGCTAGTACCGATTGATACGGGCGTACCACAATCGTTTGAAGGAGGGGACAACCTATGCGAGACCTCACGATCCAGTACATCAATATTTACGTATCAGACCTGACACAAAGTGTTGTTTTCTATAGAGACATCGTGGGACTGGATCTGGAAGTATCGGATGAAGCACACGGTTATGCTTCGTTCAATGCCGGCTCGATCCGATTTGGTTTGGTCCAGGTGGATGCCGCTCAGTTCGAGTTGATGGCGCGTCATACCGGCGTAGGTTTTTGTACCAGTGACCTTGAGCAAACTTATTCAGAGTGGATTGATCAGGGAGTCGAGTTTTCGATGAAACCTGAGCGTCAACCCTGGGGAGGTTTTATGGCTCTGTTTGCTGATCCGGACGGTAATGTCTCGTATCTCGATCAGCCGGACATTGTTCATGGCGCATAAGTTGACGGGGCTGGTTCCTGTATTCGCTGTGGACGATATCGAACGGTTATGTACGTTCTATGAGAAATCGTTAGGTTTTGTGCAAGATTTTCGATACGGGGAACCGACGTACTACGTGGGTCTCGTGAAGGATGTCGTTGAAATCCATCTTATTTCGACTTCATCACCGAATGCTCGACAACCTTCGGGAAGCGGTTACCTCAGTTTGTTTGTTGACCAGGTGGATGATTTGTACCGACGGCTGAAGGGTTTTGATGCGGAGATCGTTGTCCTTCCGGATGACCGGGATTACGGCCTACGCGATTTTATGATCAAAGATCCAGAAGGCAACGTGTTAACGCTTGGCGAGCCTATTGCGAAATAGGGGCCCGGAAAGGCGATTGCCTGGCCGAAGACTACAAGCACGTGCCGCGTTCTCTATGCGCAGTCCGAGGTTAATTTTGAGTTTTTTCTCGTTTGGTATTGACACTGTTAGCCGACATGAAGGACATTCAATCAGGTTGCGCCCCCGAAGGTGCACGAGAAGGAAGCAGCGGTGAAGATTGCGGTGCTTCGGGAAAGTCGTCCCTTCGAACGTCGGGTTGCCTTGGTTCCCGAGTCGTGTCAAAAATTGATTAAAGCTGGATTCACGGTGGGTGTGGAGCCGGGCGCGGGCGTGAGCGCCGGGTATACCGACGAGGCGTACCAAGAGTCCGGAGCTGACGTTGAGTCCACCGCGGAAAATCTGGTCCGTTCTGCGGACTTTTTGTTAACGGTTAACGCCCCTCAAAGTGATCCGGATAACACGCGCGACGTTACCGCTTGGGTGCATGACGGCGCGTATGTGCTCGGCTCCCTCATGCCGCTCAGAAACTTAAAGGAGATGGAATCCCTTGCCCGATCCGGTGCGATCGCGTTTTCGACTGACGCGATTCCCCGAACCACGCGTGCTCAATCCATGGACACGTTGTCGTCGATGAACAGCATCGGCGGATATAAGGGCGTGTTGCTCGCGGCGGCTGAATTGGGGAAGTATTTCCCAATGCTGAGTTCGGCGGCCGGGACCGTTTTTCCAGCGAAAGTCTTTGTTATTGGGGCGGCGGTCGCAGGGCTACAAGCCTTGGCGACCGCGAAACGATTGGGTGCCTCGGTTATGGCAACGGACGTTCGCCCGGAAGTGAAAGAACAAATTGAAAGCGTCGGCGGTAAGTACGTTGGGATCGAGCTGACTGAGGATGCGTCCGCGGGCGGTGGCTATGCCAAAGAACTTTCGGCGGAAGACCAGGCTCGCCAACGCGAAATGTTAGTTGAGCAAGTGGCCCAATCGGATGTCGTGATCACCACTGCGTTGATTGGGGGTGTGTTTGCACCAACGTTAGTGACCGCTGAAATGGTTGCGTCGATGCGTCCTGGCTCGGTATTGGTTGATCTGGCTGCCGACGGTGGCGGTAACTGCGAGTTGTCGTCGCCGGGCGAAACCATCGAGGCTCACGGAGTACGTATTCTGGCGCCTCTTAATTTGGCGTCAACGATGCCTGATCACGCGAGTTTGTTGTTCTCTCGGAATTTGACGAATTTTCTTGAGGCTTTTTCGGAAGAGGGCGCCTTTCAACTTGACTTGGAGGATGAGATCCAAGCGGGTTGTCTCATAACTCGGGGCGGTGAGATCGTTCATCCTCGGACGCTCGAGGCAGTTGCTGAGAATAAAGAGGGCCCTGCATCATGAAGGAAAGCAAAAAGTATCTACCTCGATCTTTGATCGTTGCGATATCCGCGGTGGTCGTCGTCATTGGTATAACGCTTGCGGCGAACAGCGCGACAACGGCATCCCTGATGGCCAGTCCATCCGCTATTCAATCGCATGCGCCTGAAGACGTTGATTACTGGGGCATGGTGTTTGTGTTTTTGTTGTCGGCGTTTATTGGTTTAGGTGTCATTCGGCGGGTTTCGAGGTTATTGCATACCCCCCTGATGTCACTGACCAACGCCATCTCCGCGATCGCTGTGGTCGGTGCGATATTGGTGGCGGGTCCCGACTACCCGACCGAAATTCGGGTGCTTGGATTGATCGCGCTGTTCGCGTCCGTTACCAACATCGTCAGCGGATTCTTGATCACTGATCGTATGCTCAAAATGTTCAAGAAGGATTAGGGGTCGTGAGTCCTTCGTTCGTAGAGCTGTTCTATCTGTTGGCCACCGGTCTATTCGTTTTTTCTTTGCATTGGATGAACGATCCGAAGACGGCGCGTCGAGGGGTTATTGCGGGCGCGTCAGCGATGGCCATTGGGATGGCTGCGACCTGGTTCCAGCCCTTTATCCAAAATCATGGTTGGATGGTTCTCGCAGTACTCGCCGGCATTGCGGTTGGTTGGCCGTTGTCCAGGGTCTCGCTCACGGCGGCCCCACAGCGGACCGCTTTATCCCACGCTTTTGGTGGATTGGCCGCCGGCCTGGTCGGTACTGCCAAATACTTTGCATGGTTGGGTGAAGGCCCTGAAGCGTTAACGACCTTTCGCATGATCGCGATCATTGCCGAAGTCATTCTAGGGTTTATTACGTTCACGGGGAGTTTGTTCGCCGCGGGTAAATTGCAAGAGCTCAACTGGGTTCCGCAGCGGCCGGTAACTTACTTTGGACAAAATATTTTCAACGGGCTTTTACTGCTTGTCGCGGTCGGCATGGGTGCAATGCTCGTGAATGATCCCGCATCTGACATGGCACCGCTGCTTTTCGGCGGGATGATCGTGATCGCTTTGCTGTTCGGTATCTTGCTGATTATCCCCATCGGTGGTGCGGACATGCCGACGGTTATAGCCATTCTGAACTCGTACGCAGGACTAGCTGCTGTCGCTATGGGATTTGTGCTGGAAAATAAATTGTTGATCACAGCGGGAGCATTGGACGGCGCAAGCGGGCTCATCCTGTCGATCATCATGTGCAGAGCGATGAATCGTTCGTACATGAATGTCCTGTTTGGCGCGTTCGGCTCCGTGGCACCTCCCCAGGAAGGTGGTGAACAGGGCGAATATCGTGCGGACACGATCGAAAGCGCTTCGCAAATCATGGAACAAGCTAACCAAGTAGTGATCATCCCAGGCTACGGGATGGCGGTCGCGCAGGCGCAACATAAGGTTCGGGAACTCTATGACCAACTGATGAAGCGAGGGATCGATGTGAAGTTTGCGATTCACCCCGTGGCCGGTCGTATGCCTGGGCATATGAACGTGCTCTTAGCGGAAGCCGATATCCCCTACACCAGTTTGCTTGAGATGGATGACATAAACGGCGAGATGCCTCAATGCGACGTCGCGCTAGTTGTTGGTGCGAACGATGTTGTGAATCCAGCCGCTCGAAGCGAAGAGTCGAGCCCGATTTATGGGATGCCTATTATCGACGCCGATAAAGCACGAACAATTTTTGCAATCAAACGATCGAAGAACCCTGGCTTTGCTGGGATCGATAACGGCCTATATTTTGATGAGAAAACGTGGATGCTGTTTGGCGACGCCAAGACCGTGATCGGTGATTTAGTGAAAGAGCTATCCGGCGAAAGCGGGATCTAAACCCCTGGTTGACGCCGATGACCTGCGTAGACATGTTGGCGGATTACGCGCCCTATTTTTTTGATCGACTTTTTGTTCGCCGGAGCAGCTCTAGCGTCCAAGATAAATTACGTATGTTTGTTCGAGACAGCGATTTCAGGTCGAATCGGCCGTCATTGAGCTTTCTTATCTCTTTGAGAAGGGTGGCGCGAGTCGGGGCTTCTGGTGGTAGATCTGCCTTTTTCGTCGTTCGTTTCATTTTCATTGGACACTAACACTTGCTAGGGATCGTGTATGCCATGCCACACAATAGAGCGACGAACCGTTCAAACGCATTTAGTAGACGTATCGTTTGTCATCCAGTTGCGGTCTTAAACTTACGCTGCTCGCGAGGACTGGTCAAAAGTGCTATCGCTCTTTTCAGTGTACCTTGTCAATAACAACAACGGCCCGTACGAAGGTTAAGGTCAGGGGTAATGTCAGACGAAGTTTGAGCTACTTCGACACGAACAGAGACGCGGGGTCATTTGGCGATTTATTTTGTAGTGTATGACGGTGTGTGCCGTACTCACTCATCTAGCAGGGAAAAGGAGATTTGAGATGAAGAGATTGTTCCAGATAACGACTTTGGTCGTTTCGGTTGCTGCATTCAGCCAGCCGGCGCTACAGGTTGTAACTGTCAATACGGACGATGCGATGGCATACGTGTCCTGGGCGCAGAGCGCTGCCCCGGTCTTTGCGAAAATTAATGATCTTCCGGGGGCAATAGGTACTTGTTTGCCCGGAGCTGGAGCCGAAGAAGAAGGTGACGCGTACTGGTGGTCCCTAGCGCCGAGTCACGCGAATTTGTTGACGGGAAGTGCGCGTGACCCAGCGGTTCTGAAAGAGGTCGAGAAGGTTGAGGACATTCGTACGGTTCGCGAACGGGATATCTGGAGCGTGGTGAAATCTTCCGATCGTGTCTTGGCTGCGGGCGACACGTATGCGGCGTGGAATATCCTCGTTGAAACCGATTCGCCGGCTGAGTACCTCGCGGTACTCAATGTTTTGGAAGCCGCTTATCACAGTAACGGCTTTGACGATGTCCACATTGCCGCTTATCGCGTGAACACGGGCGATTATTCCGGAAATATCATGGTGTCGAGCTCTGCACCGACACCTGAACGGGTCGGGGCGGTGATGGATGCCTTGGAGGAACCTTGGGCACAAGAATCGATGATGCAATTCCAAGGCATGCGGAAGTGGCTACGCGGTACGACGCTCCAGTGCCAAGTGCACGCGGTGAATCAGTAGCAGCGAGTCGATAAAGGGCCATCGAGAGATGGCTCTTTTCCAGAAACTCTTGATGGGAGTGACCTCAGGTGCGGTCCTGATGGGATTGTTCTGGTACTGAACCTCAAGACGTGCCTGCAAGCTTTAGGTTACCGCCTGCAATTGCACAGATTTGACGAACCCTTTTCTTGGCACTTCTTTAGAGTGAGCTGATATCGCGCGAAACTGGTTGGTCGCTTGATGAGGTCGGGCTGTGTCGCTAGTTCAATCGGTCCCACCAAGGGCTTTTGAATGACGCTTAAGCAAATCGTTCAGCTGGCGGTAATTGGGATCATTTTTGTCGGATTTACGATTGCATGGGTGATCCTCGGTGCTGTGAATGCGGGAAGAACGGAAGGCCAAGCCAGTCTTCTAGGTCAGCGTGTCCAGAATTTGTATGGCGGCCCTCTGATTGTGACGCCGCCGCGGGTCTATTACGAAAGGTCGAAAGAGCGGAAGGTCCGCGTGGCCGGAGTAGAAACAGTCTCTTCGGTTACCGAAAGAGAAACGGTTGACCCATCCAGTTCAAACGTAACGATTGATCTCTCGCTCGACCGGAAACGAGTGGGGAATTTGTGGTTCCCAGTGTTTTTGGCGGCATATCAAGGACAATACATTTACGATATTGAGGCGATCCCGGAAGCGTTTCGCTCAGGACCGTTACTTCTTGTCCCAGGACTAAATTCCTCCGAGTCGATATTCCGAGGTATCGAATTAAAGATTAACGACGTTGCCGTCGAGCCGCTCGCAAAATTGATATCGAATGCGGCCATCGATCTCCACCCGACGCAGTACGTCGATGGGAAATTAGTCGTTGCTTTTCGCTATGAGACGACGGGCACGAATCATTTGCTCTATTTGTTATCTAATCCAGATCAACGACGGAATTCAGGCGAAGGAGTCGGTCAGGCAAACGCCGTCGGGCAAGAACGCCTCACCCGGGTGGACGACTTTAGTCTCGAAGTGACGACCAACTTCTTCAAGTACACGTTCCCAGAACGAACCATTCCCTATACCACCCTCCGGCAAGATAAAGGACGGAGCATATTTGAATGGCGTTTCGACCAAGCCGTGACGGGAAAAAACATCGGTCTGGTCATTCCCGAAGAATTGAATCCAGGAAATATCGCATCGCGCATTGCCTTCTTCGCGCCGGTATCACTTCTTTTCTTTTTCGTGGTGATTATGATCTTCGGGATTCTCGCAAAAAACAGTCTCCACCCGATGCATTATGCATTGTTGTCCGCGTCTTTCCTGTCGTTTCACCTGACGTTTTCCTATTCTGCGGATCATCTTCCCATGTACGCCGCCTTCGCGATCGCTTCGTTGGTTTCGTGTTTTTTGACGTTTAGTTACGTCGCGCGAGTGAAGGATCAAAAGTATGCGACGGTCGCTACATCGCTGCAGTTACTTTATCTGGTGGTCTTTTCCTGGTCGTTCTTTTACCAGACTGACACTGGTCTCGGCATCACCGGTTTGATCGTGACGATCGTTTCTGTGTTGACTCTTTTTACCCTGATGCACCTGACGGCGAAATTGGATTGGCAGAACCTGAGACTCCTTCAGTAGGAGAAAAATACTTTGTCAGACGATATTTGTTGCAGCCTTATCAGTTCGGTAAGAGGGAGGTCCGCCTTGGTCTCACTCTACGTTGACGCCCAGTGCTTAGCTCCGCCGTTGGATGGTATACGTGTGATACGGCGTGAGCGTATCGATCGCATCGATAGGTTCGTTCCTCCACGCAAAGAGCTGGATTTTCGCTTCATTCTGGGTGAGGTCAATCAGCGTGAACCCGTTCTTTTCGGATACGGATGCGGGCGTATCAGCGTTGATTCCGGTGGCAATAAGTGGAGGAGTGCCGCGTGCTGCGGATGGCCAACCGCGTCGCGTGCCGATGGGTCCGGTCAAAATCGCGTGAACAGGGGAGTCCAATGTCACGTCGCTGCTCGATTGAATACGAGCGTGACCCGTCGCGTGCAGATCCCCTGAAAGGACGATCCCCTCACGCGATGGTTGTTCACCGAGCATTTTTAGTAGCCGCTGGTGTTGCTTGAACCAGCCGTTTTGCCACATGAATTTTTGTCTTTGCGTCGTTAGCTTGAATCGTGAAGTGCCCCCAGAACGAATTTGTGCAATGGCGACACCGTCTTCCCCGGTATCGGCAACGTCCGGATACCACTCGCGCCACTTGCCGGCCGTCCAACCGAAGGGATGGGAGGGGATGTGGAAGAGGTGGCGAACCGTCTGGTCCTCGGTCCGTTCGGCGAGCCAGCTTTCGGCTTCCGGCGGAATCAGTCCCGCAACGGAGCCCTTGAGCGACAAAAATCGAGCGCAGTCGTAAATTAAGGCTTCGGCTAGATTTCCGTACCGAAAGGTACCGAAGCTTTCGGAAACGCCCGGGTCTCGATCTCTAGCGCCAGCTCCCGACATAAGGGCTGGTCGAGAGGCATCTGCCAGGAACTCTGGAAGGAATAGATCTCGCACGAAACGTGCAAAAGAAAGCTGATATTTGTGCGGGGGAAGTGTGACAAAGCGATCTGTTGCTTCGTCGTTCTCAAAGTAGTCGTGATCGTCACTCACAAAATAGCTGGGTGTCGACCGCAGCATGACGCCGTAGAGGTTGGCTATCTGTGGTTCGATTGCGCGTTTAATCACAGCCTCGTTCGGCGTGCCCTTGGCGGCCCTTTGTCGATCGAGGGATCCCACGGATTCATACCAGGCTCTTGCTCGAGACGCCCGCTCAAGGTCTTGCGCGTCGAGTTGCGTCCTTTGGTCCCAATAAATGTGATCGCCGATAGCGATCAGCGCATTGGGTTTAAATGACAAGCCGCGGGCAATAAGGCGTCGTCGAATCCCTAGTGACAGGAACGGTTGTTGTTCTGCGGGGAAGTTGTAATTGGGGTAGCCACCGGCACACGTGAAGACAAGAAGTCGGCTACGGTCAGGCGTCGAGTCGGGTGCCGGGAAGGTCGATAGGTCCCATCTATCGCATAATAAATTACCTTTTTTATCAATAAGTTGTAAATTATAGCGATAATCAGACTTAAGATTGTCTGCGAAAAAACTGAAATACCGTCCCTCGGTGTCGGTCATTCTCGCGTTAATGATGCGATCCCCGACGATGAGCCGGGGTGGCGTTTGCGGTTTGCGGAAAGAACACTTGATGGCAAATTGCTCGTGATTTGCCGCTGGAATCAGGTGAACGAGTTCGCCTGATTCCCAAGACGAATTATGGGATTGCTCTCCGAGCGCAGTAATTGCAGCAGCAGTTCCGGTGGCTGCTAGAAATTCTCGACGGGACCAATGCACTTCCGATGCTCCTTGCTATGACGTTGGGGCCCGTTGGTTAACCGGATTAGGTAAACGTGGTCGCAAAGACCTCGTCGTTGAAACCAACCAGCATAGTCTTTCCTGTTCGAATTGCTGGCGCGCGTAAATTCCCCGTGGGTCCGAGCATGGCTTCGACCGCATCTCGACTAACCCGGTCCTTCACCGCAAACTCGTTGACCTTTTTGCCTTTCGCGACGATTAACTTGGATACCGACTTAAGCAGCCCGCGTGCATCTGATGCTTGCAGCTTGCGACTTGCGGGAATCGATTCGCTGATCTCAATTTTATTCGCCTCCAAAAACTTGGATGCCTTCGTGCAGGTGGTTCAGCCCTTGCGGTAGTAGTACCAGTGCGCCTTTTTTGCCATGAACATCTCCGTTGGAAAGCTGGGAGTTTGAATCGTCAAGATCATAGCGTGCTTGTGGGTGTATCGAAAAGCGTTGGAGAAGTTGGAGCGCTATTTATAGCCTAAGCCACAGAGCGATGCAGGGGTTCGAATAAGCTGGTGAGCGCGCGGGTGTACTATTTTGTACAAGCGTGGGAGAAGATTATGAATCGTTTGATTTTAGGTGTGATCGGGTGGCTGTTCGTGATGGCGATGTCGGCGGGAGCCGACGAGGACTGGTATCCATCCAAATATGGTGAAGGAGATACGCT
>ENA-UPTF01001864-UPTF01001864.1-marine-metagenome-genome-assembly--contig:-NODE-1864-length-12832-cov-3.118699_pt1 | contig 12832 bp, 11 predicted proteins | sample MGYA00238166_ERZ767019 | MGnify/ENA primary metagenome ERZ767019 (study PRJEB28930, sample SAMN06266391) | marine metagenome | isolation source: Sea water from 250 m depth | place: Atlantic Ocean... | reverse complement strand
GATCCGACCTGTGGCTGTGCTAACTAGCTCTCCATTTATACGAACCATAATGCGAGCCTGCAGATCAACTTCGTCTGCATCAAAAGCACGTCGAACTTCCGCAATCGCTTGGTCGGCGTACCCTGCCCGTTCCATCCCAATCTTGTTGATCACGCGCATCCTCGCAGGGTTGCCGTCTGCAATCGTGTACGGGAGCACATCTTGAGTTGCTTTCGCCATGCCGGCGACCATGGCCGCTTGGCCTACGCAACAAAACTGATGAACGCCACTAAGCCCGCCGAGGTTGGCGTAGTCGCCGATGGTGACATGGCCTCCCAACGAAACCTGGTGGCTCAGTGTCACGTGGTCGCCGACAACGCAATTGTGGGCGACGTGAGATTGGGCGAGAAGAGCACAATCGTTCCCGAGAACCGTTTCTGAGTTTTCTTCGGTCCCGCTGTGGATGGAAACGTACTCGCGGATAATGTTGCGATGGCCGATTCGGGCATAGGTCACGGTTCCCGGGACGTATTTGAGGTCTTGCGACTGGACGCCGAGGGTGACGAAGGGAAATACATCGCAATCCTGACCAATGGAGGTATGCCCGTCGATGACGACGTGGGAACGCAGCGTCGTATTGTTGCCAATGGTGACGTTCGCGCCGATGGTGCAGAACGGACCGATATTGCAATCGTCACCGATTTCCGCGCCGGCATGCACCTCGGCGGATTTGTGAACGTTAATGGCCATACGACATTCTAGCCTCCTCTTGGATCGGGGGCCTAAAAGTCCTCCGTCTTTTTTTCGTTCATCGCGCCCTCGTAGGGGGTCATGTCCATGGCGGGGTAGCGAGCCGCAACGCCTTCGAGTGTCTCGGGTGTCCAATATTCATGCCCGGGCGACGGAAAACCCAACAGGGTCCGTTCTTCGGGCGATGCGGTTTCAATCCATTGGCGGAATTCAGGTCGTATGGCCTGAGCCGACCAACCCACAATACCTAGCCACTTCCAAGCGGCCGGAGCGTACGTAATAAATTGACCGATTCGGCCAGCTTCTGCGCGAAACGGTGTGCCTCGATGAAACGTCCGCATGCTATAGGCGAGCAGCGACCCTGCGGGCACCACCACCTTGATTTCGTTGTCGTACAACTCGACTCGATCTTCGCGCGAGTAGTGTGCGGGCCAACGCAGTCTTTCTGGGTAATGCGTCCACGAACATATTGCTGTTGGCGCATGGTCGACTGAGACGTCGGTGTAATACAGCAAGTAGGCCGTTTGCCAATATGCGGGATCGACGGGAGGATACGCCAGCGTGTGGTTACCGAAGTCACAGTGCATGCCTTGGTCGCGGTCGCCGGGATGGTCTTTGCATTTGGCGGTGAGGTGCGATTGTTCGCAGTAAAGATCGTTGTGGTCCATCATCTCGGCTGCGAATGCCCGAAGTTCGGGATGCAAGGTGATGTCGTTCAAGCATGGCCCAGCGTAGGGAAATTGCGTCGGACCTCCGCCAGGGTTGCGGCCGGTCTTCCAGCCCTCGGGCTTTGGGAGATTCGGATCGTCACAGTACTCGATCCACCCGGGAAGAGTGCTGCTGAGATCTTTGCGCGCACCATTCAACTCGTCGGGCGTGAGAAAGTTTTCAACGATCACGAACCCGTGGTCCCGGTAGTGATCGATGTGCGTCTGGTTAAACCGCTTCAACATACGGGCCTATATCAAAGGTGCTCGAGGAACCAGTCACGGGCCATGGCCGCCGCCTCGCGATAGTTTTTGTCGTAAATATCGTAATGGCCTCCTGGGAAAACGTGGTAGTGCGACGTCGTGCTTGGCGGCAGCGCTTCGTGGGCCGCCTGGCCCGAATTTTCGCGTCCGCCGTACTCTTCGTCTTCTTGATCGAGAATAAGCGTCGGCGCACTGATAGTGCGCGCTGCCACCCGAGGCAGGTAACGCCACAGGGTACGGCTATCGCCAGCGCCTTTGAGTGACTCGGGCATCTCGGGAGATCGCGGCGCCGACCATAGTTCGCCTTTTGCCATGGCGGCGCCCAGCGCCTGGCCGTTGGCCGGCACGGTGGGATGGCCGTCGTTGTCGGTTGGCGCGCCCATCCCCGGCACTTGACTGACGACGGCTCGTATTCTTGGATCAGTCCCTGCGACGAAAATCACGTGGCCTCCACCGAAACTTGATCCCCAAAGGCCTAACCGGCTGGGATTGACCTGAGGACAGTCGAGGAAGTAGTCGAGGACGTTGTGGATGTCACGATTTTGATCGAGTGGATCCACGACTTCACGAACCGGGTAGGCACGTACGGTGATCGAACCGTCTTTGTCGGTGGAGGGTTGCGCGTCTGGCGTTGCTAGCCGTGCGTCGCTTTCGAACCAACCGCGGTAATCGAACGTTAGGCAAGCGAACCCGGCTTCGCAGAAAAAGGGCGCGTAGGTCGCGCTGAGAGGGGTTTTAGGACCGGCCCAACCGTGACACAGGAGGATGCCAGGGTGGCCGCCATCGTCGCTTTTTTTGTCTGGGGTAAATAGGTCGGCGGCGAGGCGCGTGCCCTCGCTCCAAATGGTAATCTCTTCCTTCAACGTTTGTGACCACAATCAACTGAATGCCCATATTGCCGGTTGCGGTGCGGGAGGTCACGTCACGGTTGGAAAGGGGTCCAAGGGGGAGCGTATGGCTGCAACAAAGAACGTCCACAAGGTCGAAGACGATGCCCTCGCAGCAATCGATTACTGCTTTGAACGGGGTTGGACCGATGGATTACCCGTGGTCCCACCCGAGCGAAGTCGAGTCGAAGCGATGCTTGCCATGGAGGGGCGTCCGCCCGAGACTGTGATTGCAAGTCATCCCGCCACGGGGATTGAGTGCAGTCTTCACGGGGCCGCGGTAAACGCGGTGATGGCAGGGTGTTTACCCGAGTATTTTCCGGTCGTCGTCGCCGCCTTAGAGGCCGTTAATGAACCCGATTACAGCTTTCATGCGTCGACGGCGAGTACCGGTGGTTCGGCCCCCGTGGTCATCGTGAGTGGCCCTGCGGTACGCGATTTGGGCATGAACTCCGCGGGCAACGTGTTTGGGCCCGGGAACCGAGCCAACGCCACCATCGGACGCGCGATGCGGCTCATCATCATGAACGTATTCGAAATGCTTCCGGGTATTTCCGATCAGTCGACACAAGGCCATCCCGGTAAATACGTCTCCTGTATTGCCGAACGCGCCGAGTCGAGCCCGTGGGATCCGCTGCACGTCGAGCTTGGCTTCGGCGCGGACATTTCCAGCGTAACCGTGTTTGCGGGTTCCGGCTTCTGCAACATCGAAAACCACGGCGGCAACACGCCCGAGTCGATTTTGGATTGTGTTGCCGATGCCATGGCGAGCCTTGGTTGCATTACCATCGGCCAGTCGGTGGTGGTGTTATCACCTGAGCATGCCGAGATTGTCGGGGCGACGGGCTGGAGTCGTGTGGATGTGTGCGAGTACCTATTCACCCAAGCAAATCAGACGGTTGAGGTCATGCGTCGCGTGGGAAAATACGTTGAGCGGGAACACGTGCGCCAAGGTACCGAGCATGTGCATCGAGGTTTCGGTGCGGACGACATACTCCTCATGGTCGCTGGCGGCGATGCCGGCGGTCACTCGTGCTTCATTCCCTCGTGGAGTCGGACCCGGGCATCGATGATGCAATCGAAGCCGATCGGCGTGTGCATTGACTGTTAAATACGAACAAAGGAGCTACTGATGAGTATTGAATTGATGGATCCTGGTGCAGACGGGGAGGGTGGGCCGACCCGCCTTGAAGCACCTCGTCTAGAAAGCTTGGATGGAAAGAAGATCGGCCTGTTGTCCAACGGCAAAGCCAATGCGGAGTTGCTGGTACGGGAGACAGCGGCCCGGTTTGAGCAGGAACACGGCTGTTCGGTGGTTCATTTCATCGACAAACGGAACGCGGGTAAGCCTGCGGACCCTGCCTATCTTGCGGAACTGGCGGCACAAGCCGATTTTCTGATCACGGCGGTTGGTGACTGAGGAAGTTGTTCAACGTGCAGTGTGCATGACGGCATTTCCTTTGAAGACCACGACAAACCCGCACTGGTCATTTGTACGTACCCGTTTGAACCCACGGGACGCAATATTGCACGGGCACTGGGGCTTGCGGATTACCGGTTTGCCATGGTCGATCACCCCATCGGTAGTCGGACCGATGAGGAGATCCGAGTACGGGCTCAAGATGCGTACCAACAAGGTTGCGCGATCCTGACCAATGGATCGGGCGTTTAATAAGTAAGAGCCTGTCGGCACGGAGAACGTGCGAACGGCTAGCCGACCAAAAGGAGATAAGCGGCATGGTGGCAACAGTGACGACGGATAAGGGTGAAATTTGCGGGTCCGAAGAAGATGGGCTTTTAGTGTTTCGGGGCATTCCGTACGCGGCGGCACCCACGGGTGACTTGCGCTGGCAACCACCGCAACCGCGTCCATCCTGGGACGGCGTGCTCGAGACGACAAGGTTCGGTAATCAAGCTCCTCAAAATGCTTCCGCCCTGGACGGCATGCTTGGAGGGACTGGCGAGCCGGCTGCCGAGGGAGAGGACTGTCTTTATTTGAACGTATGGACCCCGGGCACAAACAACGCTCAACGCCCGGTGATGTTCTGGATTCACGGGGGCGCTTTTACGATCGGGGCTGGATCGCAGGCTCTTTACGATGGTCAGTACTTGGCGCGAGAGGGCGACGTCGTGGTAGTCACGATTAATTACCGCATGGGCGCTTTGGGCTTCTTGAACTTGCAAGAAGCCACCGGCGGAAAAATCGGGGCCACCGGTAACGAAGGGTTGCTCGACCAAGTGGCTGCGCTTGAATGGGTGCGAGATAACATCGCGGCGTTTGGTGGCGACCCGACCAACGTCACGATTTTTGGCGAAAGTGCTGGAGGTATGTCGGTCGGTTGCTTACTCGCCATGCCGAGTGCCGAGGGGCTTTTCCACAAAGCCATACCCCAAAGTGGTGCTTGTCATACGGCACTTTCGAAGTCTGAGGCGGTGAAAGTGGCCGAGGCGGTGATGGAGCTGCTCGGGACTGACGACCCCGGTGCATTGATGCATCTGCCCGAATCGACCTTGACGGAAGTTCAAACGAAGCTTGCCGCGATTGCGGTCGAAAGAGGATTGGCCGGTATGTCTTTCCAACCGGTCGTCGACGGTGACGTCTTGCCGGCGCTACCGATTGAACGCATTCGTGCCGGATCGGCGAGCGGAATCGCCATCATGGCGGGTTGTACCACCGAAGAGTGGAAGCTTTTTTCAGCACTCGATCCCGTCGCAACTAACATGACGGAAGAAGCGCTCACCGAGGCCGTGGGTGACATCTTTGGCGATTCGGCTGCGGCCGACGTCATTGCGGGCTATCGCGCTTGGCTCACGGCCACGGGCAAGGGCGTGGATCCTAGCGACGTTTCGGCAGAGATCATGACGGATCGCGTTTTCTGGTTCCCGGCAATGGTGCTTCTTGAAGCACAACACGCGCATGACGAGCGGACCTTCGGCTACCTTTTCGATAGGAAATCGCCGCTCATGGACGGTGCCATGGGTGCCTGCCATGCGGTGGAGTTGGGATTTGTGTGGGGAACCTACGACAAGAACGGTGCAGGCACGTTCTTCGGTGAGGGACCGGAAGCCGATGCCTTATCGGACTTCACGCGGGCCGCGTGGATACGTTTTGCGCACACGGGGCACCCGGGTGATGATTCCGGAACGGCCTGGCCGACCTACGATGCCCAGAACCGGGCAACCATGGTGTTCTCGAGTTCCCCCGAGGTAGTCAATGATCCTGGTGGCCCCGTTCGAACGCTTTGGGACGACGTGCCGGAATCTAAGCTCGGGAGCCTGTAAACTACGGCTTGATCCGGTTCGTGGTCGAACCAGGTAGTTAGCAAGGAGCAGTAGTGCAATTTAACCGGCGAACATCGTCACGTCGTCTTGGGGCCGGTGTTTTTGTCGCCCTCGCGTGGTTGGTCTTGGGGCCGTACCAAGGGGTCATGGCCGAGTCCTTAACCGCGGCGGAACTGATGAGCCGAGCGCTTGAGCTGACGCGTGGAGCGAGCTCCTACTCAGAACTCGTGATGCGCATCCAACGGCCCGACTGGAACCGCTCCTCCACCATCGTTGCTTGGACACGTGGCCAAGACGAGGCGTTGATACGATTCACGGCGCCGGCCAAGGACGCAGGTAACGCGGTGCTAAAAAAAGGCGAGAAAATGTGGACGTTCGCGCCCGCGCTCAAGCGATCGATACGGTTACCAAGCAGCATGATGTCCCAGAGCTGGGGCGGATCGGACTTTTCGTACAACGACCTGTCTCGATCCGATGAATTGCTGCGTTATTACGATCTTTCCATCGTCGAGACAACCATCGAGGATGGCCACACGGTATACACCATTGACGCGTTCCCTCACGACGATTCCCCGGTCGTCTGGGGTAAAGAGACCATGGTTGTCCGGGACGATTACGTGGTGCTGTCGCAGACGTTCTTTGATCAATCACTGACGCCAATTAAACGGCTCGAAACGCAGCGAGTTGAAGAGATGGGTGGCCGCAACATCGGTGTCTTAATGCGTATGTCGAACCTCGAAGAGCCACAAGAATGGACTGAGATCGAATACGTCGAAGCCGACTTCGATGCCAACATCGCCGATCGCAAGTTCACCTTATTTTCGCTGACGTCGGGTCGTTGATGCCGATCACGCGCGACGTGGACTAACGGGCGATGGGGACTGGTTTGTCTTGGATGTTCGTCCGCGTCGGCTGGCGAAATTTATGGCGTAATCGTGGGCGAACCTGGCGAACCGCACTGAGTATTGCCCTCGGGGCCATGGTCGTGATTTGCCTCATGAGCATACAACTGGGCATGTATGGGGACATGATCGATCTGGCCACACGGCTCGGCAGCGGTCACCTGCAGGTGCAACATGCCGAATACTTGGAGGATCCACGACCGAAGTATTTGATTCCACGGGCTAACGCGTTGGCTCGACAACTCGACGCATTGCCTGAGGTGGCCGCAACGACGGTGCGGGCCGAAGCGTTCGCCTTAGTTTCGGTGGGTGAAAAGAGTGTTGGCGCGCTGGTTCAAGGTGTTGATCCGGAACGAGAGCGCATGGTCTCGAATTTTCCACAGAGTCTTTCCGAGGGGACTTACCTTGCCCAATCGGACCACGCCGTTGTCGGCGCTGGGGTGGCCCGCAATTTGGGTGTCGGGCTGGGCGATGAGGTGGTCATCCTAGGGACGGGTATCGAGGGCAGCGTGGCCGCGATGGTGTTGACGGTGGGCGGCATCATGGAAACGGGTCAAGCGGAGATTGATCGGTCGCTGGTGCAGGTCGCATTGCCCGCGCTCCAAGCCGCCTTTGGGTTCGCTAACGGTGGTCAGCGGATCGTGGTCAATTTCCACAACATTGGTGCGATCGAACCTGCGTTGGACATGATCCAACCGATGCTAAGGCCCGGTTTTGCGATTCGTGACTGGACGGTGCTGATGCCAGACGTTTCGAAGGCGATAGACCTTGACCGTATCTTTGGTCAATTCATCTACGTGATCCTCATCCTGATTGTGATCTTTAATATTGGCAACACCCTGGTGATCACCATCCTTGAACGAACGCGCGAATTTGGTTTATTGCTCGCCGTGGGGATGCGGCCGCAAGCGATCATGGGCATGATCATTGTTGAGGCTACTGCCTTATGGCTGCTAGGAAGTATCATCGGCTGGGTGATGAGTGCTGCGCTGCTAGCGTACCCAGTCGTGGTGGGCATCCCCGTGGAGTCGCTGGGGGTGGAAGAAATGTTGGCCGGAATGTCTATCCTGATGCCCGATGCCATCTATGCCAGTGTGGACGCGGCGGTGGTGCTAACGGCCCCGCTCGCCATTGGGGTTGGGGGGCTCCTCGCGTCGACGTTTACCATGCTGCGAATCAGGCGCTTGCGGCCGGTTGAGGCTTTACGAGATGAAGAATAATGACTGAGATCACGCTGCCGTTGACGCAGGCAAATCCTCGCCGTTCGATGGTAGGCGTGTCGTTCGTGTCGATCGCCTGGCGTAATCTTTGGCGCAACATGCGCCGGTCGTGGTTAATGATATCGAGCGTGGCCTTTATCGTCTTACTCATTGTCTTTATGCACTCAAGTCAGATGGGCATTTTCGGCACCATGATTGATCTGCAGGCGAACCAATTGCATGGGCATGCTCAGATTCAACACCCGAAATACAACGACGACCCGCGGGTGGAGTACACGGTGCCGCATGCTGCCGCGGCCCTCGAACGCATTCGATCAGACCCGCGTGTGCGGGTCGCGGCACCGCGTGTGATGACGCACGGCCTGGTATCGGTTGGCGAGAAGAGTGTGGGGGCCATGGTCGTTGGGACCGATTCAGATCAAGATTTTGCCGTGATAAAGACCAGGGTAGACGCCGGTCGCTATTTGCAGCAAGACGGTGAAGCCGTTGTCGGTAGTGTGCTCGCGCGTAACCTGGGGGTGGGGGTTGGCGATGAAGTCGTCTTCCTAGGATCGGGCAAAGAGTCAGGGGTTGCGGCCCTTGTTGCCACGGTGGTCGGTACATTCACCAGCGGCATGGCGGTACTCGATCGCTCGCAGGTGCATGTGACGTTGTCCGATCTTGGCGGCGCGCTGGGTCTTAGCGATGAAGTCCACGCCATTGCGCTACAACTCGACACGTACACGTCGAGTCAGCCACTCGTTGATGATCACGACGGAGAAATATTCGGCAATCTATTAGCGAATTGGGAGACGCTGATCCCCGACCTGGCCGCACAACTTGAAATGAAAATGATCGGCGGCGTCGCGTTCTATGTCCTGTTCGTTGTGCTGGTGACCTTTGGCGTCGTGAATGCGTTCATCATGACGATCCACGAGCGCACGCAAGAATTCGGTGTGCTTCTCGCGCTTGGCATGCGGCCTGGGGCGATCGTCGGGATGCTCCAAATCGAGGCGTTGTGCATGGCGGTCCTCGGCCTGCTGGTGGGCATCAGTCTAGCCGCGGTGCTGGTTTCGTTTGTGCAGGTCAACATCGCTTCTCTCGGGCAGGTCGGTGAGATGTATGAACATTTGAACCTGCCCCAGGTGCTCCGTGGACGTTTCAACCTGGAGGCTGCCATGGTCACGAGCGCGGTCATTGTGCTCGCGACCCAACTGGCAGCGGTTGTTTCCACGCTCAAGTTGTATCGAATGAAGGTGGTCGAAGCTCTTATGACGGAAGAATAGCGATGTCGCTGGCAAAAATTGGGCAATTGGCGTGGCGTAATCTTTGGCGCCAGCGTCGGCGCAACCTGACCATGCTCGTGGCGCTTTCATTTGCCGTGATGGGCGTGATTTTCCTGAACGCGTTTCTGCGTGGCATGACCGCGCAGATGGCCGATGGCGCAATCAACTCCATGGTCGGACACGTGAAGGTTTTGCAGCCCGGGTATCGGGACGATCCCGGCATTGCCAGGAGCTTTGTGCTCGAGTCCGAGTGGTCGCCTGAGATACCCGCAGGACAGCTGCAGGGCTGGGCACGGCGCGTCCGGGTCCCCGCCGTGATCATGAGCGAAAGGGAAACACGAGGGATCGAGTTTATCGGGATCGACCCGGCCCAAGAATCCATTTCGTTTGTTGCCGACTGGACGATTGAAGGCGAAGGATTACAAGGCCCCGACGATCGGCGCATTCTCGTTGGCAAATCGCTCGCCGAACAACTCGAAACTGCGGCAGGGCGTCGGTTGGTGATCGTTACCCAGGGGGCAGATGGCCGCAGCCGCGAGGCCGGTTATCGGATTGCTGGGCTGTACCAGAGCGAACACTCGGCGTTGGAGAAATTTCATGTTTTTACCGGCATTGAGGCGGCCCAGGCGTTGTTGGTGTCGGACACGGTTACCGAGGTCTCGGTGAGGTTGACGGACGAAAAATACCAACCGACCGTGCTGCAGAGCCTAATCGCAACGTTCGTCGGCCTGAACGTATTCGACTGGCAGACGTTGCAGCCCATGGCGGCCACCATGATGCAGCTCTCCGATGCCATGATTTACATCTTGTTTATCATCGTCATGTCGGCACTTGTGTTCGGTCTGGTGAACACGGTGGTGACCGCCGTCATGGAGCGCTATCGAGAAATCGGCATGCTGCGCGCGTTAGGTATGCGCGCCGGTGCGGTGTTGCTGCAAATCGTGACCGAATCGACCTTGATTATGATCATGGGCGTTGCGATCGGTACCGCAGCGGGGGGTGGTTTGTGTTGGTGGCTGTCCGACGGGGTTGATCTCGCGGCGTTTTCGGAGGGGATGGAAGCGTTCGGATTTTCCTCGAATACGCTGGTGCCGACGATAGTGCCGGCGGATCTGGCATTTGTGGTGGTGGCCAGTTTGGTGATGGGCGTCGTGGCGAGTTTCTTTCCAGCGCTGCGCGCGGTACGACTGAATCCTTTAGAAGCAATGCGACGTTGAGGAGTAGAGCATGAATACCGTAGTAAAGTGCCATGGCGTTTCGCGCGTCTACGACGATGAGGTTGCGCCCGTGCACGCGCTCAGGAATGTCGATTTCCACCTCGAACCAGGCGAGTTCGTGAGCCTTGCCGGGCCTTCCGGGTCGGGCAAGTCAACCTTGTTGCATGTGATCGGTGCGTTGGATGAACCCACCGAAGGATCCATTGAGGTTGACGGTGTGTCGCTCGACGGATTAAAAGCCCGGGAGCTATCAGACCTTCGGCTCGAAAAAATCGGTTTCGTGTTTCAAGCGTACAACCTAATCCCCGTCCTGACGGCGCGAGAAAACGTCGAATTCATCATGCAGCTGCAAGGGATTGATTCAGGTGCCAGGCGGGAGCGGGCGGAAGAAGCCCTGAGCTCGCTCGATTTGGGCGAATTGGCAGATCGACGCCCGAATGAAATGTCGGGGGGTCAGCAGCAACGCGTTGCCATTGCGCGTGCCATCGTGACCAATCCGGTGCTGCTGTTGGCTGATGAACCGAGCGCAAACTTGGACACCAGCACCACCAAGGAACTCTGCGAGCTGTTAACCCGTGTAAATAGAGAACGTGGCGTCACGATTCTAACCGCGACCCATGACCCTCTGGTGATGGGGTACGCGGCGCGACAAGTTACGCTTCGGGATGGCGAAATTACTGACGAACAACGGGCAACGCCTGAGGCCACGTGAAACTGCGTGAATGGGCGATTCTCCTCGTTGCGTTTCTAGGGTTTTACGCCAACACCGCCGAATTTGATGTACGGCTTAAGTGGTTTACGACCCTGTCGGCGTTACCTCCCGACGACGTTCGCCGCACGCTGACCCACACGCCGACCCTCGATCACAGTGCCGATGTTCGGATAATGTTTAAGCACGAGGGTGGCCCGTGGAGTTTTGAGATTGATCATGCCACCACGTGGGTCCAAGGGGATTCGTACGGAGTTGGTGGCTTAACCCAGGGTTCGTTGGACCGCGCTCCGGATTCCGATCGTGCACGATTAATGTCGCTGACTTGGGATTTGGATAAAGGCCGGAGCCACCGAGCTTTTCATCGGTTGGATCGCTTCGCGATGAGTTACCGAAACAACGCCTGGGGCGTTACCGTGGGGCGCCAGGCGGTTTCGTGGGGGAGCGGTCGGGTGTTTCAACCGCTCGACCTCTTTAATCCGTTTGGCCCAACGGCCGTCGATCGGGATTACAAGCCAGGCGATGACCTGATCCTGGTCGAGCGTCTTTTCTCGAACGGCAGCGACTTGCAGTTACTCACCGTCGGGCGCAGAAGGGATGGATCCGTCCGCGGTGATGAGTCGAGTTACGCGCTGAAGTGGCACGGCTACATGGGTGAGTCGGAAGTCGAATTGCTCGGCGCTCGTCACATTGGCGATGACATTCTTGGTCTGATGTTGCGGGTTCCCGTTGGTCCCGCGCTGATTCGTTCGGATATCGCCGCCTCGCGTGTTGGGCCGAGCGATTGGTATGTCTCCGCGATCCTCAACGCCGATTACAGCTTCGGTGTGGGGGATCGATCCGCCTACGTGTTTGCCGAGTACTTCCATAATGCCTTTGGCGTGGATCACCTTGATCCCACCGGGGTTCAATTGCCAAGCGAACTTGCAGACCGCGTTGCACGTGGCGAATTATTTAACGTCATGCAGGACTACTTGGCGTTGGGGTTGCAATACCAATGGCACCCGATCCTTGGCCAGTCGGCGACGCTGATCACCAATCTTCATGACAAGAGCCACATCTTTCAAACCCAGGTGGACTTCAATCCCGGAGACCATTCGCGACTGCAAATCGGTGTGGTCGCGAGCATCGGTCAGTCCGGAGAAGAATTTGGTGGCTTACCGGTTCTCCCCGACCTGACCGTCGGCGGCGGGGTCAGTGGATTCATGCGTTGGGTCTACTACCTCTGAGACCACTAAATCCCGGCGAACTAGCCTCAAGTCCGACGTCGTAGGCAAGCGAACTCCGATCTTAGACGCTGCTGGCCGCTCCTGACCCTCGAGCCGCCTCGTCGTTGGCCTGCTTGGCTTCGATCAGTTCGGGCATGCGCTTGTCGAGCTCGTCGAGTGTCCAAAGTTCAGACTTCTGGAAACTCTTGATGATCGCAGGCTGTTGCATGATGCCGACCAAGCCGCTCGCGCAATGGATGATTTGACCCGAAATGCTTGCAGCTTCTTCGGATGCGAGCCACGTGACGACGGGTGCGACATGCTGCGGCCCGCCGGTGTCGAGTTCCGTGGTGCTGACTTCTTCGCCACGCGCCTCGCGTAAAGGGATCGTCATTCGCGTGAGTGCGCCTGGTGAGATGGTGTTCACGGTGCAACCGTACTT